>BNJU01000235.1_pt1 | contig 304144 bp, 428 predicted proteins | sample 8539281 | NCBI WGS metagenome assembly BNJU01 (sample SAMD00202456, study PRJDB9452) | human saliva metagenome | isolation source: human saliva | place: Japan | reverse complement strand
GCTTTTTGCTACAGTATCATTTTAGAGGATAAATAGAGACGATCGGATGCAGTATAGGGATGGAAACAGGGTGCACTGTCGCTAACTCTGCCCCTACGAAGGGATGGACGGTAACTATATGAAGAAATACGCTCCAATGCATAATAGGGTCTGTAATCGTGGCACGCTCGCTAATCTTCGCCTTCACGGCAGTACTAACTTCGCGCTTCGCTTTGCTCGCTTTCAGTAAGTACCGGCGGGCTCAGATTGCCTCTCTTACAGACCTATTATGCATCAGTCGCTTCACTCAATTAATTTCCTAGTCACTTCCTTCGTAGGTTTGCAAGTACTGAAAAAGCTCAGATTGCCTTCTTTCATGCCTATACTGCATCTGCGCGTACTATGTTAACAAATACAGCTGTTAGCAGAGCATGCTCGATTACATACCTATACTGCTTCTGCGCGCCATATCAATGAATACGATCCTCCCTCCGCCGGCTGTGACCCACTCCTCCTGTGCGCCTCCAAATGCAGACTTCATCTCTTTCCGCTCCTTCCGGTAAAAATACAGCACCACCAGGAAGGTGAAGGCTTCAGATGCGGGGAAGGAAAAGCCAAACCCCCGGCATTTTTAGAAGGGAAGAAAGTAAGAAGGCAAAAAATACAATAGCGATGGTGCCTCTCAGTAAAGAACAGATAAAGGCGGGGCGGGGATTGTTGGTAGCGGAGAAATAGCTTACCATCAGGATATTCAGCCCGGCCGCAAGGAAACCGATGAAATACAAGGGAATTCCTTCCTTGGCATACTGGTAGAGGATAGGATCATTTTCCCGGTTAAACAGAGCGATACAGAAGTCGCTTTGGAAAATGATGCTTGCCACAATCAAAATCGCCAGTACCAAAGCGCTTACAATGCCGTAATGCAGGTAGGACTGCAACTTATGAATATCACGTTTTCCGTAGCTGTTGCTGATTAAGGGCTGGCTTCCCTGAGCCAAACCATTGAATACACAGGTGCAGACAGAGGAAACATTGGCAATGACACCGTAGGCGGCAACACCGATATTTCCGCTAAGACCTAAAATCAGGCCGTTAAAGGTACTGATGGTCACGGCACTGGTCAGGTCGCCGACAAAGGCGGAAAAATCCCAGCTGACGGCAGGCACAGAGATGCTTGAGCGCGGACTTTGCCAACGAAAGGCAATGGTATTTTCGGACTCCGAAAATGCAGAGCGCAAAACCAAGCTGGTAACCACCGGGGATAGGGCAGTAGCCAGAGCGAAGCACCGGTCATGCCCAAATTCATGGGGAACATGAAAATATAGTCAAATACGATATTAAAGAGGGAACCCATCAAAGAGCCGACCATGGCCATGGAGGGTTCTCTGTCATTTCTGGTGAAGGCAGTCATACTGCTGTTTGCCATAAAGAGGAAGGCAGAGCCCAGGATGATGCGCACATAGCTAACTCCCCAAATTCTGTAGTTCCACATCCGCCCTAAAATCGCCAAAACCTGCTTCGGAAAAAAGAGCCTGAAGAAGGTGAAGGGCAGGGCGAAAATGAAGTTCAAAAAATAGCTTGTAAAAGAAGGAGCTTACATCCTTTCCCCTGCCCCTGTCGGATGCTGTATCTGGTGGCACAACCCACCGCAATCATATTGCCCAGGGCATTGAGAAGGCCGTACAGCGGAAGAATCAAATTTAAAAACCGCAAGTCCATCGGTTCCCGCATAGGAAGAAATAAAATAGGTATCCGCTAAAAATATAAACGGAAAGCCCAATCATCCCGGCTATACTTTGACTGACATAACGAAAAAACTTCTTCATTTCTAAACTCCCCGACTCTTAACATACTCACAATACTAAAATTGCAAAACCACTGATGAACGCAAAATCAATAAAACCACCGATAAAACGTCAAATCAATAAAACCACCGATAAACGCTGATAACTCCTCAAAACTCAAGATTTTTGCGAAAAATTTCACGGTAGTATAATGGCTGTCATTGTAGCATGGAAGTAGAAAAATTGCCAGAGAAGGGAGGGAAGACATGCCCATAAGCGAGGAGGAGAAGTTTCGGCAAATGCTGGAGGAACCGGTGAATCGTTTGATTCCCAAGTTGGCCTTTTCCTCCATGGTGTCCATGATTGTGGTGGCGGTGTGTAATATGGCGGACACCTTCTTCGTTTCCCGCTTTGGGAACCTCCGCCTCTGCCGCAGTGGGAGTGGTATTCTCATGGCGGCAATCATTCAGGCAATCGCCTTCACGATCGGCATGGGTTGCGGAAACGAAATTTCCCGTTTGTTGGGAGCGAAAAAGCAGGGAAGAAGCGGAACGTTATGTGGCGGTAGGGATTTTTACGGAATTGATTATCGGAACTATGATTGCAATCATTGCCGGCATTTTCGTAGAACCCTCTGGTTTACGCTCTGGGATTCACAAAACCATTGCCCCTTACGCTACGCAGTACGCTAGAATCATTCTTTTCGGAAGCCCTCTTATGATGGCTTCACTGGCATGAACAATATGCTCGCTTTCAGGAAATTCGCTTATTCCATGATCGGCATCAGTACCGGCGGTGTCCCTCAATATGTTTTTAGACCCTCTTTATTTACGTTGGGAAAATGGGGATTGGCGGCGGCGTGGCTACCGTAATCAGTCAAATGATATCCTTCGGTATTTTATTGTACCAATGCAACAAGATGCCGGCCTGCATTTCCGTAAGGCTTCGAAATTTTAAGCCCGGCTTAAAACGTTACAGCATTATTCTGCGCTTCGGCTGTCCCAGCCTTGCCAGACAGGGAATTGCCGGTGTTTCCACCATTTTACTGAACTTTTCCGCCCATCCTTACGGAGATGCGGCTATCGCGACTATGGCCATTGTAATGCGTGTCAGCATGTTTATCTTTTTCCTTGGTTATCGGCTTCGGACAGGGCTTTTCAACCGGTTTGCGGCTATGCCTATGGAGCCAAAGCACTGACAAGCGTGGCGGAGGCCTACCGTTTCAGTTTGAAGGTCTGCTTTATTATGCTGATTTTTGCCGGAGCAGGAGTCTTCCTATGGCAAAGCCCATCGTCACCGCCTTCCGAAAAGAAGATGTGGAGGTTATTCGAATCGGCACAATGGCGTTGCGTACGGCAATGCCTGACCATGCCCCTGGGTCGCTCAGATTACCATGGCCAATATGTTTTCCCCAGACCACCGGCTATCCCCTTCGAGCCAGTATCGTGGCACTGCTACGGCAGGGCATTTGCCTGATTCCGATTTTACTGATTTTCCCCGTGCCTTTCGAGCTTTTCCGGCCTGCAAATGTCTCAGCCCCTCAGTGATATCTTTGCGGCGCTTATTGCGACCCTGATTACCGGAGGAATTTTTAAAGGAATTGAAGAAAGGGAGAAGAAGGAAATTAAAGTATAGCGTTCATGGGATGGAAGCGGAAATAAAGAACTAAAGATGTAATATTTATTAGATGAAACCAGAATAAAGAGTTAAGAATAAAAATATTATTCGAGACATTAGGACTTGCTCAATATTCTACTTCCCATATAAGATTCGGAGAATGGTAAGCTCATTGATATTAGAATGAACCATATAGAATATGACAAAATTATCAACATGAACCCTGTGAGTATTTCTGACTTGTCCATGGTTCCCACTTGAAACTCTTCTTTCATTAGCTGTTGAACTTCTTCCACAGAATAACTCTTCCCTGTCAGAGTGAGATTCATATCCTTCTTGTAATGCGGTATTTAATTCAGTTTGACTCATATTTCCTATAGCTGTTGGAACTTGGTAAGACAAGTGTAAATCCAAAGGAAATCCATTTGTCCGTACTATCTGACTATATAGCATTTGAATGGCGCTGGAAGGATATTCCAAGTTGCTGTAATATGCCTTCAGCATTTTCTTTTAATTTTCGTGTCAATTCTTGCATAAACTGCTTTTGTATTTGCCATATAATTCGCCTCCTTTATTATCCCATAGTATAGTTTTAGTGGAGCTACTTTTGCAAGCATTTGCAAGCAAATAGATGATTGATTATTGCGAGTAAAGTGATGATTGATTATGTTTCTATAAATTATCTAATCCTTATTTCATAACTTCGGGATAAGGCCATCATACTTGCTATTCACTACTCCAAACTTATAATGCAATAAGGTATATTCATAAAATTTAACATAATGAATCATGGGAGAAAGAGCGATGAAAAGAACAATGATGAAGACAAAAGGAACCGGAGCGGTTCTGCAGAAAAGCTTGGCAATCGTCTTTTTGGGATTGCTTCTAAGCCTTAGTCTGGTTTCCTGTAAAGGGAATAGTCAGGCAAAGGGAAGTGAAGGAACTAAGGCGGAAGAAAGTACATCGGTAAAGGCGGAAGAGAAAGCTGATGAATCTACTGTAGCTACAGAAGAAAGTACATCCGCCGGTTCAGAGGAGCTTAGTTATGATAGCGGAGCGGTAAACAAATCAATATATTTGCATCCCTATCCCGGAGATGCAATGTGAAGAGTACTGCTAATGAGTATATGCTTATCCCTTATATTAAGGACGGAAAAAGAACAGATTGAGTTTCGTCTTTATGGAGAAGCAAAGTTTTTATTAGAGGGGCTTTCCTTTTCCAAAACAGAGCAAAACGGTTTAAAGGTATCCGGCAAGATGCGAAACCTAAAAGACAATAGCTGGAACGGGGATGCGGATGTGACATGGAATAGTCTTGAAACCATTGATTATCCTATAGTGACTTTAACCAATGGTACGGAATTTACCGATGTAGATATGGGGGGAGATTATAGTTATGCCGGCTTGGTGAACAGTACAGGTCAATCCAATGCCGGAACGGCTACCAATGCTTCTGAATTTATTTTCCCATACGCCAACGAGAGACTGATTGCTCGGGGAGAGTATGAGAGCTTGGATGCGGCAACCCTCCGTTTAGCGATTAATGAAATTTATGCTCGCCATGGAAGACAATACGACACTCAAGACCTTAATGCATATTTTTCTTCTAAATCCTGGTATAGACCGCAGTACAGTAAGTCGGAATATGATAAGATTGAAAGTCAGGTTTTGAATTCTTACGAGCGAGAGAATATAAAGATCCTTACCGGATATAGAGACAGCCTGCTGGGAAAAGTAGGATAATAGAATGAAAAAGCAGTGGAAAAGAAATTCCAATATCTCCTCTCGTCCATTACCTTGGATGCGAGGAGATATTTTATTGCACACCTTATCCATTAACGGATATTATCCGAATATGGAGACTAGTATATTTACAATTGCCACATTACAATTATAGCACTACATAATTCTGTCGATTCTTTCCCTTCTTACTATGTCTATTCTTATTCCTATTTCTAAAAGGAGAATCTCATGCCTCAATTTCCAGCAAAAATTTCTAAAAATTCAAAAAGAGCAACACACATTACAAAAAAATCAAGCTCTCAGCTAGAAGTAAAACAAGCTATTATATCATCCCTAACTCTTATGGATGATATCTTTATCAAAAATCGTATTGCAGGATAAGCAATGCACCGAATTTATTTTTACAAGTTATTATGGAAAAATGATTCTTTACGTTTGAAAGATCAATGTATTCAGAAAGACACTCCCAATATTCATGGACATTCTCTTGTCTTGGATTGTTACTACGAGGACAAAGAGCACAATCTATATAACATTGAAATCCAAAATGATTCTCAAGAAGCAATCCCGAAACGAGCTAGATTTCACGCCAGTCTAATAGACATTCATTCTCTAAAGAAAGGACAAAATTTCAAGCAATTACCTAAAACATATGTTATATTTATTACAGCTAAAGATATTTTCAAACGAGGGACTACAATCTTATCATATTGAAAGAATCGTAAAAGAAAATGGCCAGCCCTTTGATGATGACTCTTATATTATATCTTTAATACCTCGAAAATAGAAAAATAATAGCTTGGGAAGACTGGTGAAGATTTTCATGCCAACAATCCCAAGCAAATGCATTTGACAATACTGTCCAAAAAGAGTAGCAGAACTTAAATCTACAGACTTTATGCAGAAGGAGACAAAAATATGAATATTCTTTTAGAACGTTATCGCCAAGTCGCCCTAGAAGAAGGCGAGAAGAAGGCAGTGAGAAATTAGCACAATTAATGGGTATTTTAGCGGAAAGTGGCAGACTGGAAGATATCAAAAAGCTTCAAAGGATAAACGCTACAGAAAAACTCTTCCGTGAACTGAACTTAATGTAGAGGCAGTTCTATTATTGTGCATGCTTTAGTGTAATTAGATATTGCCAGACCATTCCTTTTTATCATTGTCCCAAACGGAGTTGGACTTTGGATTATCGTTGTAAAATGGTTCGAGGAATCGTAAAAGCTAGGAATAAATCTCTTCTTGCTTAGTCATTTCATTCAACCTACCTCAAAATAGTTTATAGCCCAGTCCTTTAGTTCTTCAAATCGCTTTTGGTTTTCTTTTTTGATATTCAATCCGCTAAAGCTTTCTTCGTGGGAATAGTAATATTTGCTCAAAGCTTCTACAAGAGCAGTTTCATCGCTATGCTCAAAATCGGAAAGCATATCATTTACAGCCTGGCTTGGACTGGAACAAAGAACATTTTCAAAACGTATATACTCTATAGCTTCCAAATCTTCTATGATATGGCATCGGATATTTTCTTCCGGACTTTCCTCAAGGCATAAACCTCCCACCTTTGTTTTTCTGAAAAAGTAGCCCACAAAGAGTCGCAAATATTCCAAGGCGGAGACAGAGCGTAAAATCATCGGCTGATTGCCAACCACATCTCTTAACCATGCTCTATTTGATGTATAGTCACTACTGATTTTCATATTGATCCTCATTGTCGTTCAAAGCGTTTTGTCATTTTTTGTAGTATAGTCTTTATCCCAAGAATACACAATCTTTTGCCAAGAGCTGTAGGTACATATAGTGCATTTTTTCGTTGCAATACAGACCGACTTCCCGTATTGTAAAACTTAGAATGTACTTGGAATACCTCACGCTTCGCGCGGGGCCCCTTGTGAAAAAAAGGCTTTATCCATGGCAGCAATATTGTTTTGTTTCACCCGGAAAAAGCCCGGAATTTTAAGAAAATGGAGGAATAAATATATCTCTATAGTCATTCTTAATCGTCTCTCTTGGCATCAGCCTTTCTTACAGCACCGTTGCTTCTTCCTGCACAAAGGTCGGAAACTGCTTTTTCATTCCGACGAGGCTGCAGCATCCTCGGATATAACCAGTGATACTCAGTAAATCCTTCATGGGAAGCATTTCTACCTTTTTGTTTCCGGAAATCTTCGCCTTGTCGAGAATTCTGCACGCATTGGTTTTTGTTTCTTTTCCCATACTATTCTCCTAACTAGGAAACTCGTCCCTTTTCCATCTCATAAATCCGGTCAGCAAGGGACATGGTGGATTGTCTGTGAGAAACCAACACTACAGTCTTTCCTTCTTTTTCTTTCTCTAAGGACTGCAAAAATAATTCCCTCGTTTAAGACATCGAGATTACTGCTAGGCTCATCGAGAAGCAGAAGCTCCGCATCGTGAAGGAAGGCTCTTGCAAAGACCTATTCGTTGCTTTTTCTCCATCAGAAAGAGAATCTCAAGCTCGCCCACCTTTGTTTCATATCCTTTGGGGAGGCTCATGATAAAGTCATGAATGCTTGCTTTCTTCGCCGCATTTTCAATCTCTTCCTGCGTAGCGGAGAGCTTTGCGACCGCAATATTTTTCCCGATGCTATCATGGAAGAGAATGGTATCCTGTGTCACATAGCTCGTCATTTTTGCGAAGGCAGTCCGTATTGATTTCCTTCACATTTTTCCGGAAAATAAAATCTCTCCCTTTTTCGTATCCCAGAAACGCATAAGCAGCTTTAAAAGAGTGGATTTTCCGGAGCCGCTGACACCGTGAATCCGAGAACCTTTTCCCTTCGGAATGTCAATCGAAACCTGCTTCAGAATGATTTCATACTGATAAGAAAATGTAAGTTTTTCGACGTTTGCACCGTTAAATTCAATATTTTCTCCGTTTGATACCTCTTCTACCGCCGGCTCCTCCTCTAAAAGGGAAAGCACCCTCTCCGGAGGCCAAAGGTCTGGTTTAGGGTATTGGAAGAGAAGAAAAGTGCTACAACCGGTCCAAAAGGAACTCATCATGGCAAGGGTGGAAAGAAGCATTTCAGAAAAAGCTGACTGCATTTCTCTGATAAAGGAAAAAGCATGGTAAAGAGCATTCCCCAGGAAAAAAAGCTGAATCGCAAGATTCGTCACCGCACGCTGTGAGCCCTCAAAAGGAGCTTAAGTTTCTCTGGAAAGCAGAGAGTCTTTTTCGACCTTTCGTCCATTTCCATAGCTTGTTTTTCTCCACATGGTATTGCTGGATTTCATCCAGACCGTAGAGACTATCCAAAAACAAAGTTATTTAGCTCACCCATCTCGCTTCTAAGCGCCATTCCGGCTTCTGCGCTGCGCTTTCCGTTCCAAATGGGAAGTAGCACGCCGACAGTAAGATAGGCAAAAAGCAATTCCCCCAGCCAGGATATGTTGCTTTCCGATAAAAATCAGCATAATCAGCGAAGTTAAAAAGGCAATTGCAATCGGGAAACGGTATGCGCAAAAAGACCTCTAAGAGTTCGATGTCCGAAGTAATGACGGAGATGAGATTCCCCTTTTCCTTTCCCTCCAACTTTGCCGGGCAGAGTTTTCTTAATATGGCAAATACCTTGTGACGGATAATCGCTAAGATTCGAAAGGCAATGTAGTGGTTACAATACTGTTCGCCGTAGTGCAAGCTTCCACGTGCTACGGCAAAGAGGAAAATCACGGTAAAGAGCTTCTGCCATGAGCCTGTAACAAAAGAGATGACGCCCCCCGGCATAAATAAACCGTCTCCGGAAAGCCCATGCAAAGCAGGAAGCTCCAAAATCCCCTTTAGGATTCCGTATCCCCCGAGAATGGTCAGGAAGATTGCACATAAAAATCCCAAAACACCTAAGATAATACCGGTCAGCATTACTCCCGTAAGAGGCTTTACAAGAACGATAAGTTTCCGCATAATGGCCAAATCCGACCTTCTTTTATTCATGCTTTTCCCCTCCTTCCTCTACCGTATCTTCCCTTTCTCCTGTTTTATCCTGCAAGTCTTCCATAATCCCTTGTTCTTCAAAACCAGTATCTTTTTGTTTTTCTGTAGAACTTTCTTTACGTGTTTCGGAAAAGCTTTCCAGCTCCTTTTGTTCCTTAAACAAACGGCTGTAGCTGCCTCCCTTTTTAAGGAGCTCCTCATGCTTTCCGGCTTCCGCCACTCTACCGTTTTCCAACATGAAAATACAATCACTCCCTACAACATTAGCCAGCCTATGGGAAATCAAGAGAATCGTTCTGCTCTTTGCAAGCTCATGAATGACCTCCATAATCCTTTCTTCACTTTCCGCATCAATATTCGATGTCGCTTCATCAAAAATATAGACCGGAGTATCGTGGAGAAGTGCTCTTGCAAGAGAAAGTCTCTGTTTCTGCCCTCCGGAAATATTGGTACCATTCGAAAGGAGCGGCATAGCAAGTCCGCCCTGTGCTTCTATAAAGGAGGAGGTTTACCTTTTTTTAAAGGCTTCCTTCATCTCTCCTCTGTTGCACCGGGATTTCCGAAGAAGATTATCCGCACAGTCCCCTTTAAAGATCCAACTGTCATGCCCGATCATCGTCATTTTATCGAGGACAGACTGAGACGAAAAATTCCGTAAGCTCTCTGCCGTTTAACTTTACGGAGCCTTTGTAGCCCTATATTTTTTTCCCCATAAGAATCCCGGCTATAGTGGATTTTTCCGGATCCGGAAAGACCCACGAGGACACAAAGGAATAGGCAGGAATTTCAATTCGACATCACGAAGGATTTCCCGACTCTCCTCATAGGAAAAAGCAAAGTTTCTCATAGAAATCCGTATTTCTTTTTCTTCGAGTACAGCTTTCCCGTCTTCCGCTTCCGGAAGATCCAGGAAAAGCAAAGATTCGGTCACTTGCCTTCATGCCGTTCATGCCGATATGAAAGAAGCTTCCGAGCAGTCGCATGGGAGAAAGAATTCCGCCGCAAGGGAGGGTAATCATTAAAACATCGGAAAGAGAAATTGCCCCTTTGGAAAAATTGACCAAGTGCCGAGATGATCCCGACCGCCGCCCCGCCGTAAGCGATAATATCCATCACCGAAGTACTGTTTAACTGCATGGAAAGCACCTTCATCGTGATTTTTCCGGAAAAGCTCCGCTTCCTGTCCATGTCCTCCGCTGCAGCCTGATCCGCCTGATAAATCTTTCAAAGGTGGTCATGCCCTGCAGCTTTTTCCAAAAAAGCTGTCGCCAAGTCCATAATAGATTGCAAAAATAGTTACTGAGTAATTTTTGGCTACAATCATAACAAAGCATAATGACAATAGGAATAAGAGGCACAGCAAGTAGGGAGCAGTGCCGTTTGAACGCTGATGCGCGAGAGGATAAAGAAGAGGGTAATCGAGCCAAAAGGGAGTAGAAGAACTGACTTAAGTACCTTCCGAAATAGGGTTTCCAGCTGTTCCACGCCTTCTCCTGCCATTTGCACGATTTCCGCGCTGTTTACGCTTTCTCGATAAGCCGGTCCGAGGGCAAGCATTTTCCCATAAATCTTATTGCGAAGGATTCGTTTCACATCCGCACTGGCATGAAAGCTCGCCCTTTTGTATACAGGCGGTCGCAGGAAAAGCGAAAAGCCCAGTCCGAGCAGAACAATCCCCATAGTCAGGGCTATTCCCTCCGTACTTAATTTCTTCTGCCAAGCATTCTCTAGAGATGAGCAATATTGTACACAATCACGACCTGTCAAGGAGTGAAATCCATTGCCATACTATCTGCTGTACGATATACTTTCCGGCTCCTCTAAGAGCCGAATCAAACGCATTTTAATCATTAATTCTCCTTTTCTTTTATCTATTTACACTTTCCTTTTCCATCATTTCAGTTTTATCCCCTAAGCATCCGGCTTTTTCCCGCTTTCTTATTTTTCATTCCCTACCGCATGAGAAATCGATAAGAGCGGATGATGGAGCAGCATACTCGGTCCGCTTATCCGCATGACCGTCCGAATCTTCTCCCGCATTTCCGGCGAATAGCAGTGTACCGGGCAATAACTGCAGAAACTCTTTTTCCATAAAAGGACAACGGGCAATCCTCGATATGGCATAGTCCGAAAAGCGCCTACATTCTTCGCAAAGTGCCCCGGATCACCGTGCTTCTTCTTGCAGTATAGAGAAATCATCTCCGAGATCAAACGGATTTCACCCTGTCTCTTCTTTTCAATCTGCTCTGAATTCATAAAAGCGCATTCCCTTTTCTTTGCCAATAGAGTAAAAGATTTTGTCAGTTGCTAAAGGAATAAAAGAGAGTAATCATTAACACTTTGATACAATGGTTTCGACTAAAAACTATGCAAAGGAGATTACTCTAATGGATATTGTAGCACTATTGGAGGTTTTTGGCAAAAGGCTTTACTTGACGCAGAGAACAAATATAGTGGCTTTTCTCTTGTAATTTATGATTTTCGAAATACAATGAAAAAGTAAAAGGATTTGTCTTGTGCTTTTACTTTAAGATTAGGAGGAAGAGGATGGCAGAGCTACAGTATAATTTGATTGATGATTGGGAAAAAGAAAGAGGTGGATCTTCCTGCATTGGAAGAAGCTTTAGAGCAGGAAGCTCTAATCGTTATAGTGGAAAGGTATTTCATGATATTGCCGCAAAGTGGAAGAAATACAAGAAAAGGGGCGTTTCGAATCTTTACCTTTTAAAGGAAGCTGAAGATGAAGGTCTGGCTTGTGCGTACTATGCTTATTCGATTACAAATGGTGTGATAGAGGAGGCACAGCTGGAAAATTTGCGTGCGCTTTGCGCAGAGAAGCTCTCTACTGGAGAAATGCGTGCCAGTGCATCCTTCTGTAAGGCATCTGAATGGTGGGATACCAATCCTACTTATCTTACGAAGCTGGTGGAGAAGGGAGAGGCAGATAGGTCTGTATGAATACCTGAGTGCACAGCTGTTCCCCCAAGGGATAGTTCTCACCTCTCTAAGTGCGAAAATGAATGCTAAAGAAGAGCTTGCCTGTTCAGCAATCGCTTGGGGGCCTAAAGGAAGGCGGATTTTTTTCAAAAAAGGCGCTACATGAGTAGAGCAATCGATAATCGCTATCTTTAAAGACGCATAGCTGTTCTGACAATTCTAGGCTGTTAAAACGGCAAAAGCCAAAATCCCTGTTGAAACAGCATATACAGGACAGTGCCGGAGAAGATGGAAGAGCATATTCCGCTTCCAACAATGCATCAGGATGGTTAGTCCCAGAGAAAGAAACTCCGGGAGTCCGTGGTTTCCGCTACATAACTGAACATTACGAAGACAATACACCAAAAAGCAGAGCAAAGCTTGCGGGGAGGCAGAGCCTTTCCCAGATATTGCACTGTTTTAGGGTGTATTTTTGAAAATAAAATAAAGGGCAAAAAGCGGGTAAGCATGGTGCCCAAAAATACAAAAGCGCTATGATAATGATGCGCTGCCATACAGTCATAAGCTTGCCTTTCTAAAAACTTCATTTGTTGAAAAATTCGATTGCTTTTATCATGTTTCTCTGCTACCTCAAATTGCCTTTTCCAACTTAGGCTTTGCAAGGGAGGAAAATGCCTAGGATTCCCAACATGGCAGGGCAGGATGAAATGTTCTGCTTTAAAAATCACTAAGGGAAAGGATGGATACCCCAGCCCCAGCAGGAAGAAAAATGATTTTCTCCTTCAAAAAAACTGATCTAAGAAAATCACCGCAAAGAGAGCAGTCATGACAAAATCAATGCCCTCTGTGGAAAAAGGCAGGACATTTCCAAGAAGCGTACCAAGGCAGGAGCCGACAACCCAGTAGATTTGATTTAAGAGTGTCACAAAAAACATAAACCAGCCCGGATCTACCCCTTCCGGTATTTTTGCGCTGTAATTAATACTGAAGCTTTCGTCGCACATCCCTGAAGATTAGATAGAAACGCTTCCATCCTTTTTGGGGAATTTATCCAGCATGGCAATGCCGTAGAACAGATGCCGAAGCTGAATCATAATAGCCAGAAAAAGCGTTTCCAAAGGAGCAAAAGGCCTCAGCAGAAATCCTACAGCCAAGAGCTCTAAAGAACCGCCATAGATTAATGAGGCCATAAAGAAGGTGTAGACCACGGAAAGACCGGCGCTGTGCATATAGATACCATAGGCAAAGCCCAGAAATAAAAAAAGCCGGTTAAGATGGGAATCGTATGAGGAAAGGCGGCCTTTAGCGCCTTTTTTGCTGTTCATGAAGCATAAGACAAAATCTCCTTCTATAGAATTCTCTAGTTGTAGAGCTTTTCGGATTAGTGTGAAAAACCGGCTGGAGCTAAATAAGATATGGAGTCTCAACTAAAGAAAAAACAGCAATAGTCTATAAATTTTTTATGAATTTCAAGGGAAAAGCGGAAAAAAATTTTCCATAAAGCATATCCTGCATGGTAGAATGGTCTTTTCGAGAGAAAAAACTGATAGCTTGGAGGAAATAACTTTAATGAACCGGGCGTTGCACTTCGTCTCCACAAATTTTACGAATAGTATATCGTCAGCCATGAGTCTCAGCTCCTTTGTCTCGAATGTTATACATTATTCGGGACAAAAATGAGCCTATATACGCGTAGATAAAAGTTCAGCCTATCTGTCCTCTTACCCTTGAATATGTTCCTGTTAATATTGTAAACTTAGGTGGTTGTTTTTAATAAAATCAATACAAAAAGGTAAAGAGGATCAACTATGACTGTCACTAAAATAGAGTGCCCCAATTGCCATGGCCAGCTTGATATACCTGATGGATTAAAAGAAGGCTTTGTCACCTGTAAGTTTTGTAATACCAAGGTATACATCGAGCCGTATAAGCCGAACATTACTCAGAATTTTAATATAAAGGAAGTGAATTACAATAAGTCCGGTGCCACCGTACATAATAACTCTCAGTTGCTCAATGTAATTGCGGTTGTCGTCATTCTCGGCATTCTTTCCACTGCTTTTCTGTTTGTAAGTATCCTTCCCCTTCTTCGTTATCGTTCTCCCGGCATTGTCAGCAATAAGGAAAGCTACCGAACGACGCCGAAAGCGGATGTGATGAAAAGCTTTTCCGAAAAGGCCTTTTCCAAGCCGTTGTCAAAAATTACGGCGAAGGACTATGCTTCTTTACAGTACCTTGCTATCATCAAGAAGAAGGATCTTTCTGACGGTGTGGATAAATGGTTTTTCTCTTACTCCACTTCGGTGGACGATTCCGGAAAGCCGGTGGAGGAACATACCGTCTATCTTCCCGGAGCGGATTATCTTGACGAAGAGGATATACAGCCTTTCACCGGTTTAATTTCTCTTTCCCTAGGCTCCGGTTTTCGTTATTCCTATGATGATGACAATGCCAATGATCTTCGTTGTCTTTCCAATCTGCAATTTTTTTCTACAGAATACGCTACTTTTAGCGAAATGGAAAGAACACTTCTGAATCCCGAGAAAATCATCGGTCTTTCCGGCGTCACGTTCCGCGACGAGCCGTCCTACAGTTATGATTATTCGAAAACGAAAGATATTGCAGATATTTACAAGTCTTTCTCCTCTTTAAGAGAACTCTCCGTATCGGTAGACTCGGATTTCGAGCCGGGAATCACTGTTCTCAGCTATTTTCCGAATCTGGAACACTTAGCTCTAAGAATAGAAAGTGGTAGAGATGAGCCTTTGGACCTCTCTCCACTCTCCTCTTTAAGCAATTGTAAGAGCTTATTTATAAACGGACCCTATTCGCAGTCTGTAGGAAATCTTAGTGTTCTATCCGGTATGCCTCAGATTGAGAATTTGGGAATTTCCAACATTCCGAATTTTAAAGATCTACAGTTCGCGCAAAATATGCCGAAGCTGAAGTCGCTCCATCTCGTCAGTCTTCCGATTCTTTCATTGGACGGGCTGAGAAATATAAGTTCTTTAAACAGCCTTTACCTGGACTGTAGTAATCTGAAAAATGCCGATGCTCTGTCGAGCCTTACTTCTTTACAGACTTTGGGCTTTGCTTACCATAATTATGAGATTCCGGATTTACACGGCTTATCCGCTTTGGAAAATGCAGAGGTTTATTGCAATGACTTGGATAAAATCGCGGGTATGCCATCTCTTAAGAGTTTGACTATCCATAATAATGCACAGGAATATGAGGGAGACTTCCTACGCGGTATGAATAGCCTAAGTGATTTAGTGATTGTCGGAAACGGCATTATAGGAGAGGTACTGCCTTCTTTAGGGTCCGGCTTTACGGGAGCTCTCCTTGCACAAAAGTTACTTTCGTGGAACTCCCATGGACAGTTACCAAGACTACAGCAGTTCTCTTTCCAATCTCGGTGTAAAGGAAATGTATTTTCTGCTCGAAGATGATAGCGTTACGGCGGATAAGCCTCTTCTTCCCCTTTATCTGAGCAAACTGGAGGACGATTATACGGTTCAGGGTCTTAAATCTTTCTCTTGCGAGAATCCAAAAATTTGGATGATGAAACAAGGAACTTCTATCCCAATGCGAAGGCCTATCTCTCCCATTTTAAGGCTCTGAAAAGGCTGTACATTTCCGGAAATATGCTGGAGAACCTGGATTGTATAGAGGGCTTACCACTCTTGAGGAGTTGGATATTTCGGAAAATTACATCTCTGATGTCTCCGCCCTCCGGAATTTCCCGAACTTAAAGAAAGTAAAACTCTCCGGAAATCCTGTAGTGAATACGGAGATTTTACCGGACAGTATAGAAATTGTTCCAAGCTTAGACTAAATAGCGGACTGAAATGACTAAGTTGAAGTACTGTATATTGGTGCATTTCATAAATTGTGATATTATCATTTCATAAGAATATAATGTCAGAAACTAATTTTACTGCTATTTGGACGCTTAAACATATAAAGGAGTAACACTCTTATGATTAATGAAATATTATTTATGGAAATTAGATTATTAGGAGAGTTTTTGTCAAAAATATAAAATGAGTCGGGCTGCTGCCAATGCCCTCTTCTCAAAATATAAAATTTGGCAATATATAGAGTCATGCTATGACATTTTCCATATCAATGGTGATGAGTACAATTTAGATGAAATTAGCACTGTTTTTGAAGGCGAAAGGAGCGATTTTCGTGAAGCTAAAGGATGGAATGCTTCTATATCATGGGAGCTATGCTTGCGTAGAAAAAGATAGATTTGGGGACAGTGCGTAGAGGGAAAAGATTTTGGAAAGGGGTTTTACCTAACAAGTGATCCTAATCAAGCTAGAAGCTTTATTCGTTCATCAATCATAAAGGCACAGAATTCCGGGCAAATATCACTTTCGCAAAATTTTGGATATGTTTCATCATTTAGATTTTCTTATCCTAAAGAGGATATTTCTATTCAGGAATTTGAGGATGCAAACAAAGAGTGGCTCTGGTTTATATCACAGAATCGTAGAAAGAAGCTTGCAGGAGAGTTGCTTCCTTTAATCAATAATGATTTTCTTAATGCTGAAATAGTAATTGGTAAAATAGCCAATGATACTACAAACCCGGTTATTACAACGTATCTTAATGGACTTTATGGGGATGTAAAAATCAGAAAAAGCGGCAAGTTTTGCTATTGACCAGTTGCTACCGAATCAGCTAGTGGATCAATTTTGTTTCCTCACGGAAAAGGCAATTGGCTGTTTAATTTTTCAGGAGGCAAGAAAATATGTCATTTGAAAAAATGAATATATGTGCAGACATGATACTCACAAATGCTATTGAGGATATGGCTGAGGAGGAGAATATCTCCATTGAAGAGTCGAGAAATCAGGCTCTTTGAGTTCCAATGCGTGTAAGTGTCTTTATAATTTTGATTCCGGATTGTGGAAGGAAGGATCCGACTATTTTCTGGACTACTATAGGAAATCCGAGCAAAAAGTAAGCGGCTAAACCATCATTTTCAAATCATCGCTTTCAAATCATAACTTTCCCTAAAATTTATTGCACAGAACTTCTTTTCAGAGTATTCTTGAGCGGTATTGTATTTAAGGGGGAGAGAAGATGTTTTCTATACTGTTGCTCATGATTTATCTGGCATTTGTCAGTCTGGGACTGCCGGATGCTTTGCTGGGCTCTGCCTGGCCGATCATGTATCAGGAATTTGCTGTTCCCGTATCCTATTTCAGGGAACAGTTTTTATGATTATTTGCGGAGGAACCATCTCTCCAGCTTAAACAGTGAAAAATTGAATCGTCGCTTTGGAACTGAAAAATTACGGCAATTTTCGGTGCTTTTAACCGCCATTGCCTTATTCGGTTTTTCCATTAGCCATAGCTTCCTTATGCTCTGTCTTTTTGCCATCCCCTATGGTTTGGGAGCAGGTTCTGTGGATGCGGCTTTAAACCATTATGTGGCTCTGCACTATTCCAGCAGACACATGAGCTGGCTGCACTGTGCATGTGGGCTTAGGAGCCTCCGTAGGTCCTTATATTATGGGCTTTTGTTTTACAAGAGAGAGCCTTGGAGTAGGGGGTACCTGATTGTTTCTCTAATTCAATTTGCTCTGGCTATGCTCTTTTTGCAGTCTCTCTTTATGGAAGAAAAAGCCGGAGGACTTAGGAAAATAGCTCAAATGCTCTGTGCATGAGAAAAGCTAACTCCGATGGGCGCTCAAACGCCCCAAACAAAAGAGCTTAGCCTGAAAGAGGTCTTTGCCATTCCCGAGCCAAGGAAATGCTATGGCAGCTTTTATCCTACTGCGCCTTGGAGCAGACCGTGGGCTTATGGGCAGGCTCTTTCATGGTGTCTGCTCTTGGGATGGAAGAGAAATCTAGCGGCCTCCTTTGTGGACTTTGTATTTCTGGGATTACCTTCGGCCGTTTTTCTTTCCGGCTTTTTACGATGAAATGGAAGGATGAGCAGTTGGTACTGGGGGAAGCGCCATCGTCTTCTTCGGCATTTTTCCTCTTTACGCCCTGGAGTAAGGCGATGGTACTGCCGGCCTTAATTCTCATCGGCCTGGGCAGCTCGGTCTATCCTTCCGTAATTCATTCCACCCCTATAACTTTGGGGTGGAGCATTCTCAGCCCTGATTGGGAGCACAAATGGCCTCAGCCTATGTGGGAACCTGATTATGCCTCCCTCTTTGGGGTGCTGGGAAGAAGCTTTCAGTAAGCTCTTTCCCTATTACTCCATGTTCCTTTTGCTTCTTATGATATTTGCCTATAGAAGAATGCTTCAAGTCACCAAGAAGGCAAGGCGGGAGAAGCGATAAGGAGCTTTTTCTATAGCAGTCAGCCAAAGAACGAATACGAAAGATATTTACTTTTGCAACAAACTGTTGCGCCCGAGGAACAACAGCAAGCCAGTACAGTAAAATAGACCCGATATGAAAACAAGGCTGTATAAATCAAGATAGAAAAACAGAAAAATAGTACAACAGTAAGATAATACAACAGCAAAGATAGCAACAGCAAGTCAGTACAACAGAAAGTCAATACCCTAAAGAAAGGATGGACATCCTGTGCAAAAAGTACATGAAGAACTGGAACGTATTTTTGCCCTAAGGCCATCGCCTTAGCGGAAGACATTTTCAAAAACCGGAGCTGGGCTATAAGGAATTTCGGAGCCGAGAAAAGGTGGAAAAGAGGCCTTAAAGGATGCGGAGATTCCCTTTACCGAGGTGGCTTACACGGGACTTATGGCGACTTTGGATTCCGGAAAGGAAGGGCCCTGCATCGGCTTAATTGCGGAGTTTGATGCAGTGCCGGTTCTGGGGCATCCCTATGCGTCCAGCGACCAAAATGCCGCCCATGCCTGCAGCCACTAGCTCAAAACCGGCGTGATGATTGCCGTATTTTTTGGCGCTGAAGGAAGCCGGCGTGATGGAAAGGCTTGCGGGAAAGGTGAGCTTTTCTTCACTCCTGCGGAAGAATTCTGCGACATGGATTATCGGAGAAATCTCATCAGAGAGGGGAAGGTTTCCCATTCCTCCGGCAAGCAGGAAATGATTTCACTGGGACTTTTTGATGAATGTGCGGTGCTTCTGTCCTGCCACAGTATGGGCCTCATTGACACGGACTATCAGGCCGAGGTGGGGCTCCTTAAACGGCTTTCTGCCAAAAGAAGGTCACCTTTCTGGGCACTGAGGCCCATGCCAGGGCGCAGACCCTCATTTGGGGGTAAATGCTCTTCATGCCATGACTTTAGCGATTTCCGCCATCAATGCTCTTCGGGAAAGCTTTTCCGGAGGAGGATTGCATCCGGGTGCATTACATCGTAACCGAGGGAGGGACAGACAGTGAATTCCGTTCCTGCCAGAACCAAGATGGAAATGTATGTTCGAGGAAAGACGGTGGAGGCTATCCGAAGCACGGAAGAAAGATGGACCGGGCTTTGCGAGGGAGCAGCTCTGCCATAAACTGCGACCTGGAAATCCAAAAATACCCGGGCTATTTTCCCCTGAGCAGGATCCAGCTCTTACGGAGCTGGTACGGAGCCAGATTCTTCGCTATATGCCGGAAAGCCGGATTGCGGAGGAACCCACGGCACAGCCTCCGGGGACATGGGAGACCTGTCCATGCTCTTTCCCACGGTGGAAATCGGCATTTCCGGCTTCAAGGGACGGATTCATGGCCGGGACTTCGGCACGGAAAAATGAAAGGGAGGCTTACTAAATTCCCGCCCACTATTTTGTGGACACGGTACTGCGACTTTTGGAGAAATGAGGGGCGGAGGCCAAAAGAATCCAAGAGCTATACCCAAATTCAAGAAGGAGAACTATCTGGCAGAGCTGGATAGACTTCATACAAGTTTATTTTACGAAAGGGAGAAGGAATAATGAGAAAAAAAGAATTGGATTTTTAGGATTGAGTGCAGTGGGCATGATGGCTGTTTTGGCGGCTTTGCGGAGGCAAGGCAAATGCGAAAGCTACCACATCCGCTACAGAGGCGGCGAAGGAGGGAACTACCCCGGCAGCTAAGGAGGGAGAAAGGCAGGAAGGCAATAAGGAAAGTACACGAGAAGCTGAAGGTCACCCTTTTTGGTAACCGGTTCCTTCGGAGACAAGGCCTTTAACGATTCCGCGCAGGCAGGAATGAAGAAGATTCAGGAAGAGCTTTCGACAAGGCGGAAGTGACCATGGTGGAAATGGGAAACGACAAGACCAAGTTTGAGGGGCTATGCAGGATGCTTCCGAGTCCGATGCGGATTTGATTATCACCGGACTTTGGGATATGAAGGAAATCACCGAGAAGATTGCCCAGGAATATCCGGAGAAGAAGTACATCCTTTTTCGATACTGCCGTAGACTATACTTTGGAGACCTTTCCAATGTATATTCCATGAGCTATAAGCAAAATGAGGTGCCTTCCTGGCCGGTGTTTTGCAGCAGGGGTAACCAAAGTCCTCCATGCCCTTATGCAAATGAAGACAATATCATCGGTTTCGTAGGGGGCAAAGGATACCGCTGCGGTAATCAATGACTCTGCAGTAGGGATATATTCAGGGCGCAAGTTTATGGATCCGGAGGTAAAGGTATTGGTTTCTATGTAGGCTCCTATGTGGATTCCGCAACAGCAAAGGATCAGCATTAACCCAGTATGCCAACAATGCGGATACTCGTTTTCGTAGCGAGGATCCCTGCCAGCGTAGGGGTTATCGAGGCTGCGGCGGAAAGCAAGAAGTATGTTATCAGGGTAGACTCCGACCAGGCGGAAGCTTATGCCGGAAAAGCCTGAGCAGGAATACATCATTTCCTCCGCCATCAAGAATGTGGGAGAGAGCCTGTATCTTTCCGTGGAAAAAGGCGGCAGAGGACAAGCTTCCCTTTCGGTGAGGCGGAGGTGCTGGGTCCTAAGGACGGCGTAGTCGGTATTGCGGAAAAACGACATTTACAAGAAGGAAGTACCGGAAGACGTGCAGAAGGTGAGAGGACGATAAGCAAGATATCCTTAGCGGCAAGGTGACTGTAGACACTGCCTACGGTATGGAAGAAAGCAAGTTAAAGAGCATTATCAGCGGCGAATAAATTAACAGGAGGAACTGTGGAAGTCATAGCAGGAAGAGGACTTTACGGATCATCCCGGTGGCGTTTTTGGCCAATGAAGACGTGAATCTCTCCGTGGAAAAGGAGATTCATGCTTAGTAGAGGGGAAAAATGGAGCAGGCAAGTCCACATTGATGAAGATGCTCTATGGGGAAATCGCCCCTACAAGGGAAAAAATACTTGGTAAAGGGGAGGAAGTGGAGTTTCATCCTCCAAAGAAGCCATGGAAAAAGGTATCGGCATGGTGCACCAGCATTTTATGCAGATTCCTTCCATGACGGTGGCGGAGAATCTGGTGCAGGACCGGGAAAGAGTCTTTTTGTAGACCGTAAAAGAAGGCTGTGGAGGAGTGCTAGGGCCTTTCCGAAAAATACGGTCTGCAAGTGGAGGCGGAAAAAGGTTTCCGACATTTTCATTGCCATGCGACAGAAGCTGGAAATATTAAAGGCGCTTTACAGAGGAGCGGAAATCTTTATTCTGGACGAGCCCACAGCGGTGTCTGACGCCTCAGGAAAACCGAGGAGCTTTTGTGCAGCTTCAGGAGCTTGCAGGGAAAAGGGCATACCATCCTCTTTATTTCCCATAAATTGCAGGAAGTAAAAGGCGCTTTGCGACAGAATGACCATTCTCAGGGACGGAAAGACCATGGGAACCTATGGGGTGGAAAAGCCTGTCGGAGGCGGATATTTCCGACTGATGGTGGGAGAGAAATTCGTCTGGATATCGAGAAAAGAGCCCCTATTCTCCGGGAAAAAGGTATTTTCCGGGAAAAACATTTTCCTGCAGGGCGAGGGTGAAAAGACGATTTTACAAAATCTGTCCTTCTCTTTCTGAAGGAGAAATTCTGGGAATTGCCGGCATTGACGGAAACGGACAAAAACGAGCTGTCAGGTCTTGGTGGGGAACGCTTCCGGCAAAGGGGGCAGAGCTTCAGCTCTTTTCCCAGGACTTTCCGCATTTTCCGTACAGAAGCGACGGGACCTGAGATTTCCTATGTGTCGGAGGATCGCTTCCTATCAGCTCGCGCATAGCTTAGCTTGGAGGAAAATGCCATTCCGTAGCTATCGGGAGAAGGCCTTTTTCCCTTCGGGCTTTTAAACAGCGGAAAGATTCAGGCCTTTACCAAGAAGATTCTTTCGGCCTTTTCCGTAAAATACAAAAATACCAAGCAGGATGTGAAATCCCTTTCCGGCGGAAATGCCCAGAAGCTGATTTTCGGGCGGGAATATGAGGCCAATCCCATTTGTTCATCCTGAATCAGCCCACCAGAGGAATTGATGTGGGCGCCATTGCCTTATCCGAAAGAAAATCTTTGGATATGCGAAGAATAAGAGGCGGTGCTTTCTGATTTCCGCAGACTTTGCAGAGCTTCTGTCCCTAGTGACCGCATCCTGGTGATGCATGAGGGCGCTTTGTGGGCTATCTGGACAATGACGGCAGTCTGACGGAGGAGGCTGGGCTTATATATGTTGGGCGTTAAAGAAGACAGTCAGGAGAGAATAGGAGAGGCTTATGAGCAGTAAACAACAATTTCAGCTTTTTCGTTTTATCCTGGCGCTAGGGATTTCTCTTGGCATTTCCATGTTGATTATCTTTCTGGTGAGTAAGGAGCCCTGGACAGCCATTTCCTATCTGCTCTTAGGGATCTTTGCGGTATGCGGCACTTTTCTTTCCATCTTTGCCCAGGCCACCCCGCTGATTTTTCACCAGGCTTGCCTAAGCCTTTTGTCAAGTCAGGGAAACTTTTCCATGATTACGGATGCCCTGCCTCTATATTTCCGCGAGTGCTCACGCAGCCTGCGCTATCCGCCTGAGCCTGCCCTTCCCCTGCATCCTCTAGTGATTTTACTATTGGCGGCGGTGATGGGAGGCATTATCGGAAGCCTGCCCGCATTGGCGAAGCTGTATTTTAAAGCCAATGAACTGGTTACGTCCTTGATGCTAAACTATGTCTTTTTCTACTTGGGACTCTTTACCATCAGTAAATACTTTGCGGATCGGGAGGCGGGAACCTTTTGCTTCCTTAAAGTATGCCAAAAACAGCGGTACTGCCGATTTTGGTGAAAGGCAGTAGCTGCACCTGGGCTTTTCCTAGCCCTGCTTTTGGCGGTACTTTTCAGCATTTTGCTGTACAAAACCCGCTTGGCTATGAGCTCGGCTTTCGGAAGCAATCCTTCTTGCGAAAAATGGTGGGCATTTCCTCATCAAGGTGATCCTCCTGACCCAGGTTCTGGCGGGAATGGTGGCTGGCCTTGGAGGGGCAGTGGAGCAAATGGGCATGTACCAGCGTTTTAACTGGCAGGAGTCCCCTCCTATGCCTGGGACGGGGTGATTATTGCTATTCTTTCCCGAAACAATCCGGCGCTGGTGCCCTTTTTCCGCCCTCTTTCCTAGCCTATATCCGTGTGGGAGCGGATATCATGTCCAGAAAGTCCGATGTGCAAAAACGAACTGGTAGCCTTGATTCAGGCTCTTACTGATTCTCTTCGTTACCGGAAGCCTTCCTCTCCGGTTGGGAGCATAGAAGAGTGAAGGAATCTTGGCGGCAACGGATCGCCGCCCTGCCAGCGACTGTAAGCGCGAGCCAGGAAACAGGAGGAGGCATAATGGAGAACTGCTATCCATTTTGGGAAAGGAAGACTTTTTACTTTGCCATGCTTCGTACCGCAACCCCGGTACTTCTACGACCTTAGGGCAATGACCGCCTCCCGGGCGGGTCACAACATTGCGTAGAGAACCATGCTTTTTGCCGCCTTTCTTCGGGGTGATTGTCAGTGCCTTTAGCCAAAGTGCGCTTTTTGGGCTTTTTGCGGCGGTAGAATTGGGCTTTTTGATTTCCTGCTTCTGTCCTATTTTATTTTGGAGCTGCATTCAACGGAATCCTTTCAGTATTGCCTTAAATACCTTAGCCTCAGGAGAACCATCTTTCTTTATTTTTGATTACCGGGGAAAAAGGCGCATCCACTTCATTTGCACAGCTTAAGCTTCGGCTAAATATCCCCTGATTGAGACATTCCCTTTGTGGGAAAAGATTCTTTCCGGACAGCATATCCTGACCTATGTGAGCCTGATTTTGGTTTTTGTCATCGCAGCTCTTTTAAGAAGAGCCGATTGGGGATGGAAATTATTGCGGTGGGAGAATCCGGAGGCAGCGAATCCTAGGGATTTCCGTAAAAACGAGTGAAGCGGACAGCTCTTCTCATCAGCGGAGCCTTTAACCGGAATGGCGGGAGCCTTCCTCTCCATAGGGCATATGTGGGACTGTTTCTCGCAGGAATGACCTGCAGGACGAGGCTATATTGCCTTGGCGACACAAGCCATCGCAGGAGGAAATGCCTATCTGGCCTTCCTAGCTTCCCTACCTTCGGCTTCTGCCAAAGCATGGCAACTACCTGCAAAACACCGAGTACCACTACAGTTTATTCAGCTAATCCTCTATCTTAGTATTGTTGTAGCCTATTGTGCATATTGCAGGGCAAAAGTTGAAACGATAAACTAAAATAGAATGATTATTTGATGTGAAACGTTATGAAGATAAAGTAAAGCCGGCGATAGGGAAAGGACTGCAAAAATCAAAAACGACGATTGCAGTGTGGGGTCTGTGAAAGGGACAATCTGAGCCTCAGGTATTTACGAAAACTGCAAGGGAAGGACAGAAATCAATCTGGTGAAATGACCAGCAGTATAGGGCATGGAAGAGAGCAATCTGAGCCCTGATACTTACCGAAAATCCCGCGAAGGGAAGGACTGTAGAAATCAATCTGGTGAAGCGACCAGAAGCAGTATGGGTCTGAAAGAGGGCAATCTAAGCTCTCTGGTATTACGAAAACTCTGCGAAGGGAAGGACTGTAGAAGTCAATAAGATGAAGCGAATGATGCAGTATGGGTCTGTAAGGGGCAATCTGAGCCCATCGGAAACTTAGCGAAAACCCTGCGAAGTGAAGGGACTGTAGAAATCAATAAGATGAAGCGACTGATGCAGTGTGAGTCTATGAAGAGAGGCAATCTGAGCCCGTCAGTACTTTGCTGAAAGAAGCAAAGCGTAGCTTGAGTTTTCAGTACTACTACGAAGGCGAGTTGGCGGAGCGTGCTCCCAGTTCATGACCCACACTGCATCGAGCGAAACTTCATCAATGAATACAGTCCTTCCTTCGCAGGGCGAGGTCGGCGGGGCGTGCCCGATTACAGACCCATGCTGCATTTGGGGCGCATCATCACATAGAATACGAGTCCTTCCCTCGCAGGGGCGAGGCTAGCGAGCGTGCCCACTATAGACCCATACTGCATCGGAGCGAGCTTAAAAACCAAAAGAGAAACTATTTTTGTATAGTTTCTCTTTTTTCTAGCCAAATTTTAGAAAAACCATAGTATTTTTGTAGGAGTTCTACAAAAATGAAGGATAAAAAGAAGAAAAAAAGAGCAGGAATATTCATTAAATTCAGATAAAATATACGTAAAATAACGCCTTTCCATTAATTAAATTATTGAATAAATTAAATTTAAATTAATATAAAAATAGAATTATATTGACAGGAAAGGCTAAACTAACTATTATTTATCTTGCAATTTCTTCTAATTTTTATTATTTTAATAAAAAAATTTAAAGGGTATAAATCGTGTTTTAGAAAGAAAAAATTGAATAAAGGATATCCCGGGAAAAACCGAACCTCTTTGGAAAAAGGAAGAGGGTTGAGGGCGGTTTTAGCATTTTTCGTGATGAGGAAAAGGAGTATGCATGACCTACGCAGAGGAGCAAAAGATTGGTTGAGGAGTTAAAATCTTTTATTTCTTCGAAACTTTGTTTTTAAGTCAGATTGAAGATGACGTGTTGGAGGAGAAGGTGAAGGAAGTGGTTGCCCAGAGAATCGGCAACTCTTACTGCTCCGTGGAGCAGAAGCTCTCCATCGTTCAGCAGGTTTACGGAGCCATCAGAGGCTTCGGCCTTTTGGATGCCATTTTAAAAGGATGAAAGCATTACCGAGGTCATGATTAACGGCCGGAAAACATTTTCATAGAGCAAAAGGGACATCTGTTCCAGCTGGATCGGCAGTTTGAAAGCGAGAAGAGGCTGGAGGATATTATCAAAGAATCGTGGATTGGCAGGACGGGAAGTAAACCAGGCCAATCCTATTTGTGATACCACCCTGCCGGACGGATCCCGTGTCAACGTGGTGCTTCCTCCCATTGCCCTCTGCGGTCCCACCATTACCATCCGTAAGTTCTCCAAGGAGCCTATGACCATGGAGAAGCTGATTCGCTTCGGCTCCCTAACCAAGGAAATTGCGGAGAAGCTTCAGCTTTTGGTGAAGGCTCGTTACAACATCTTTTCGTCTGCGGCGGTACGGGTTCCGGAAAGACCACCTTCCTGAATGCCCTGTCCAACTATATTCAAGAGACGAGCGTGTTATCACCGTAGAAGATACCGCAGAGTTACAGATTGAAAATGTAGACAACCTGGTACGTTTGGAAACCAGAAATGCCAACTCCGCCGGCGTGGGGGAGATTTCCATGACGGATTTGATTAAGTCCTCTCTCCGAATGAGACCGGACCGTATCGTTGTGGGAGAGGTTCGTGGTCGAGAGGCTCTAGATATGCTTGCAAGCCATGAACACCGGACATGACGGCTCTCTTTCCACGGGACACGCCAACTCCACAAGGGATATGTTAAGCCGTTTGGAAACCATGGTGTTGCAGGGCGCGGCAAATGTGCCTCTGGAAGCCATCAAGCAGCAGATTGGTTCCGCGGTGGACATCATCATCCACCTGTCCCGTCTAGAGACCGTTCCAGAAAGACCATGGAGATTACGGAGGTTTTGGGCTTCCATAACGGAAATTCTTCTGAACCCTCTCTATGTTTTTGAAGAGGACGACAGAAGTACCGTTACCAAGGTGCATGGGATTTTTAAAAGCGGACGGAAAATAAGATGCGAAAGGACTTTAAGCTCCGTCTGGCAGGAATCAACACGGTGATTTAAAGAGCTTTGGAGGGACAAATGTTTTTCGGAAAAAGAAGGAAAAGGAACCGGCAAGCTATCTTTCTCCCTTGGGGAACGGAGCTGACCAATTACAACGTATATTATCTGAATTTCAGGGAAAAGCTTCAGGCCTTTGCCATAGCGCTGTTCATCGGCGGTGCGGTGAGTCTGGTGTTTTACGGCAATCAGTTTTTGGATGCCACAGGGAAGAGCAACGAAGGCCACCATGTACGGCAATATCGTCATTTTCCTGCTGGTGGGAAGTCTCTGCGGCTTCTTCTTCCTCCCATTCAGGGCTAACCAATGTAAGGAAAAACGGCTGAAGGAATTAGCCAGACAGTTCAGAGGCTTTTTGGAATCCTTGGCGGTGGCGCTGGCCAGTGGAATGAACATGCACGACTCTCTGGACAGCACCTATAGGATATGGTGATGGAATTCGGAGAGGATGAAAAAATCACCAGGAAACTGCGGAAATGATTTCTGGGCTTTGCGAAACAACTTAGCCATTGAGGACATGATGCTTTCTCTGGGAAAGCGCAGTGCCAACAAGGATATTGAGAACTTTCGCCATCATTTTTCAATCGTCAGCTATCGGGCCGGCGGAAATATCAAGAAATCGTCGAAGAACCGCGGACATTATCGGAGAAAAAGATGGAAATCAGTGAGGAAATCCAGACCGCGATTTCTTCCAATAAGATTCAGTTTACCGCCATGATGATTATCCCGGTGGTGCTTACGGGAATGCTTCAGGGGCATGGGATCCAGCTTTAATCGAAGCTTTTCACACCCATCGGAATTATTGCGGTGACCATCGCCATCGGCATCTTTGCGGGAGCTTATGTGATGGGACAGCGGATTATGCAGGTGGTGAAGTAAGAAGGGGAAAATGATGCGAAAGCATAGCGATGATTTTAGGAACCATTCTGGCGATTTTGTTCCTGATTCAGCTTTTTCGGGGACAGAAGTACGAAGAGCTGGTGGAGGGTTTGGAGGAAAAGGATTTTCCGTTTAAAAGGATATTTATACTGTGGGATTTAGCTGGGCGGAGCTACCGCCTCTTCGCTTGAGAGGAGTGCTTTTCGAGCGACTGGAGCAAAACGCCAAGGTCTTATACGGAGAGATGTATGCGGAATACTATGCCAATGTGTATTACGCCATGGCCCTTAGCTTTTTCCACTTTATCTTATGCTTTGGCTGCCTTCTGGCAGGCTGGCAGGATAGCAGGAACTTCTTCATCTGGGCATCTTTCTGGCGATTGTGGGGCTGATTTACGGCTGCGACTCCATGCGGCAGAAGCTGGTAAAGAGAACGGAGAACTGCGAGACAGAGCTTCGGAGGTGGTTTCCACCATGGCGATTCTGGTGAAACTCCCGGCATGATCCTTAGAGACGCCTGGAACATGGTGGGCGGCAGAGGGCGAGGAGATATCTACGCCCTGATGCGGGATGCCAGTGAGGATATTCGAAACGGCCATGCGGACAGTGAGGCTATAGCCAAGTTCGGAAGAGCCACCAATTCTCCGGAGATTATCAAGTTTACCAGTGCCTTAATGCAAAGTATGGGGAAAAGGGTGCAGGAGAGTTGCCCTCTTTTTGGCAAGACAGTCCAGTGACCTTTGGAATGAGAAAAAGCAGAGACTCTTACAAAAGGGAGAACAGGCCTCCGCCAAGCTCTTAATGCCCATCATGCTGATTTTCTTAGGGCATTATTATCATTATTTTATCCTCCATTTGCGGGAATTTCCCTTGTGGGAGAAACAACAGTAGAAGAAACAATGTGAAGAGGCCGTCGAGAACACACTTTGTAAGGAATAAAACAATAAAAAACCGGTATGGGAAAGGAATCAAAGGAAAATGATGCAAGGACTTATTAGCGGCGCTGTTTTTCAGCATATGCAGCATTACCGTGTATTTTCTCGTAATAAAGATATTTTTAAAAGGGCAGGCAAGGTCGTCCTTCTTAAACCCTATGCCGTGATTGGCACTTTGGCCTTTTTTTCCTTCCTGACAGGCTACTACGTACGACAAACGGCGGTGCATACCCTGGCCTTAGCCATGATTCTTTTTTGCTTCATGGTTTTGGAGTGGGCAGGGCTGGTGGATGCTTACACCATGAAGATACCAAACCTCTGCACCATAGTGCTTCTAGTGGGCAGAATCCTTTTTATGATTCCGGAGCTTTCTGTTTTACAAGGGGGACTTCCCCATGATTTTACTCAACAGCTTTGTACCTGCATTTATCGCTTTGATTTTATTGTGCCTCTTATATAAGATTTCCCGCTCCGGCTTGGGTATGGGAGACATCAAGATTTTTACCGGTCTGGCGTTTTTCACAGGGATGTACGGATTTTGTGTGAGCTTACTTTTTCCTTCCTGCTCTGTGCCCTGTGTTTCCCTTCCGGTTTTTACTCTTAAAAGAAAAAAGAACTTAAAGGACGCCCTTCCTTGGGACCCTTTTATCTACTTCGGTTTTGGCTTTGCAGCCATGCTTTCTCTGATTTAGAAAGGAGCAGCCATGACACAGACACAGATGGGGTTGCCTTTTGCCCTGGTATTGATTACCGGTATGGGTTGGTATAGTAAGATTTCGACCAGCAGAGACAGATCAAACGATATCAGCAGGAAGTGGCGGGAAGCCGCGGACTTTGAGAAAAGAGGCCTGTACCAAAAAGGCAGGAGAAAATTACAAAGAGGCTCTTAGGGCATTAAGAAGGAAGAAGTCATCTACGAAAAGATGATGGATGCCTACGAAAAGCCTATGAGGAAAAGGAAGACCGCTACAAGGAATATATGGAGGCGGCAGAGATGGCTCAGGCGGCCTATCCGGAAAATCCGCATTTTGCTCTGGCGATTTCCCGACTGTACATTCAGAAAAACGACTATGCCAATGCCTTTTACTTTTTGGATAAGGCGAAAAAGGCAGGCTCAAGGATAAGACCTTCCAAAAAGGAATACCGAAAATGCTCTATTCCTTCAAAAGACCTTGTATGGAGACTACAACAGCTACTATCCCTTTCCAACGGTTTCTACGGGTGAAAAACAAGGAGGGAGCAGGCTATATCCCGGCAGACGGGGAATCCTCCAACTCCCTTAAAAGCAGGAATTTGTAGGGCCCATCGGAGAGAAGGGCTATCGTCTGCTACGTAAGGACGGAAAAACCATTCTGATGGATAAAAATGAAGTAACGCAGGGTGTATTTTCCAATAAAAATCCCGAAGACATCGGCTACTATGCGGAGGACAGAATTCCCATCAAGGAAGAGGGAGAATACAGCTACTACAATGCCTTGGGAGACCGGCTCTTCGGCGGATTCTCCGAAGCCAGCCGTTTCCAAAAAGGAAAGGCGGTGGTGAAAAAAGGCGAAAAAGGGTCTTCTTTATCGATTCGAAGGCAAGGAGTGGAGCTTAAGTATACGGTAAAGGATGAAAAGGGTAAGGCGAAAAAAGACGAAAACGGAAAGAAGATAGAACAAGAAAGAAAGTTCGAAGCGGTGCAGATCAATCCGGACTACAGCTTTATTGCCCAGGGCATGCATCCTGGCCAAGGAGGACGGCGCCTACCATATCTACAATGAAAACTGGGAACAGATTTCGGACTTCTCCGCTGAGGAAGTGGACGGAATCGGAAAGGACGGTATCTTCGCCTTTTCCAAGAAGGGAAAATGGGGCTTTGCCAACCTGAAGGGAGAAGTGGTACTGGAGCCTAAGTACAAGGCGGCGAAAAGCTTCTCGAAGGTCTTGCCGGTGTGATGGAGGACGACTACTGGGGCTTTATCAACTTAAAAGGAGAAATGGTCATTACCCCCCAGTTCTTCGGTGTGGATTACTTCAACAAAAAAGGCGTATGCATAGTGGAAACCACCCCGGAGGTATATCAGTTTATCAAACGAAATATCGTGAAGAAGGAAATCTTTACGGAAGACAGCAAGGACGCTTCCAAGGAAGAGAAGGGCAAGGAAAAGGAAACAAAGCCCGAAGAAACAACGGAAGCGGCAACAGAAGCTAATGACGGAAACAGCCACCGAAGCTCCGACAGAAGGAACAGAAGCAGCATCGGAAGCTCCGGCAGAAGGCGGGGAGGCAGCACCGGAAGCAGCACCGGAAGCCCCTGCAGAAGGGGAGAAACGGCAGTGGCAGCTCCCGCAGAAGGAGAAGCACCCCTGCAGAAGGAGGGGCTCCGAGGATGCAGCGAGTAGCGGGGTTTCGACAGCCTCAAATCATCGGATATCTGAGACACGTATAGCGAATCAATAAGCTGGAAAAAGAGCAAAGGAGAAGGAAATGAAAAATCAAATTAGCGATTTTGGAACAGGACAAGAATACTTACAAAGAATCGTAACGGTGTTTAGCACCCGCTTTGGAGAAAAGTTTGAGCTGTATTCCTTTACCGACGAAGAACTGGCCTTGAAGACCGTTCGGGAGGTAAAGATGGATGTGCTGGTGGCGGATGCCTCCTTTGACATCAACACCGCCCTTCTTCCCAAGCAATGCAGCTTTGCGTACTTCGTGGAGTCCGCGGAAATCGAAAGCTATAAGGACGAGGCGGCTATCTCCAAGTACCAGAAGGCGGATCTGATTTATAAGCAGATTTTAAGCCTTTATGCGGAGCGGATTCAGGGCATTACCGGTCTGAAAATCGGAGAGGATCCCTGTAAGGTTTTTGCCTTCGGCTCGGTAGCCGGAGGAACCGGGGCTTCCACCATGGCGGCAGCCTGTGCCTATCATTTTGCCCAGGCGGGACACCGGGTTTTGTACTTGAATATGGAGCGCTATGGCTCGGCGGATCTCTTCTTCCATGCCGGAGGACAGCTGGACATGAGCGATGTGGTATTTGCCTTAAAGGAGCAGAAGGCCAACTTCCGCCTAAAGCTGGAAAGTGCGGTTCGCCAGGATCCAAGAGGGGTGTACTTCTTCTCCAAAGCAAAGATTGCCCTGGATATGATGGAGCTTTCCTTAGAGGAGAGACAGAAGCTGCTTCGGGAGCTAAAGCTTGGGGGCTCCTATGACATTATCATCCTGGACGGGGACTTCTCCATTGATGACGACAGCTTAGCGGTTTACCGGGGAGTGCACGGCATTGTCCTCACCGTAGACGGATCGGAAATCGGAAACGACAAGTTCTAAGAATGCTACAGGCCTTGCAGATTAAGGAGGAAAATTCCCCCGTTCCCATCATGAAGAGAATGTACACCGTATATAACAAGTTCAGTAACAAAACCGGCCAGAGCCTTCCCAAAATCGGCATTCGAGAGCTGGGAGGCGTACCCAGATATGAACACGCCGGAACAGAGGCGCTGGTGGAGACTTTGGCGGAGAAGACCTCTTCGAGGAATTATTAAAGGAAAATATTTAAGAGCGGAATATGTAGAAGCTCGGAAATACAGAAGTTCGTTGACTAATTAAAGTAATAGAAGATAAAAAGCAAAAGAAAACAATCAGAAAGGGGAATAAAAATGAAGAGAAGAACACTATTAGGTTTAGGCATCCTGGCTTTTGGCTTTTGGGACTTTCGCCTGCATGGAGGAAAAGAGAAGAGTGCTCAGGGAGACAGCAAGCAGGAGGCAGACAGCGGTAAGGGAAATGAGAAAGCCAATGCCAAACCAAATGAAGACTATTTTGAATGGATGGGAGAGGACTCCATTGCAAATCTGAATGAAGAGGGTGCCAAGCAGAAGGTGATTGTGATTCCCAAGCGGGCAAAGTCCTTTGACTCCGGCTTAGGACCGGATGATGATGTGCAACTGGAAGAACTGTATTTTGAAAGCGATGATGATTTTCAGCTGGGCTACGGCCTGACTCTTTTGAAGAAGGTAAAGAAGATTGTGCTGCCGAAGAATCAGACCTCTGAGGTCGACGTACAGTCTGACCATAACCTGGAAAGTCTGGATATTCCGGCAGGGGTAACTAGCATTGCCAGGTTCGGTTTTAGGGACTGCACCAGCTTAAAGGAAGTGAATTTCCTGGGAGAACAGTTAAAGGTGATTCCGGACTCCGCTTTTCTGAACTGTTCCGCACTGGAAGATTAGCATCCCCAATTCCGTAGAACGTATTGAAGAAGCGGCATTTCAGGATTGTAAGTCCCTGAAGGAAGTCCACATGCCCAAGAATTTAAAGGAAATCGGCAGCGGTGCCTTTGCCGCGGATCCTGTGGATTCTTATTACTTCCCCAAGGAAATTGAGAAATTTAAAAGGTGCTTCCGGATTCCTTTGCTTCCACCGGAAAGGGAAATTTCTATGTTGTGAAGGATTCCTGGCTGGACAAAAACTTTGAGGATGTATTCGGAATCTTAGGAGAAAAGCAGTATTACGACGGAGAATAAAGCTTCCGTAGAAAGCAGTATTACGACGAAAAATAATGCTTTCGCAAAAAAGTGTTAGTGCGAAGAAAAAAGCTTCAGTAGGAAAAGTGCTGAAGAGGGTGCCGGAGGGAAAAAGCTTCGGTACCAGGAAAGGATTTTCTGTAAGGAAAAGGAGTCAAGATGAGAAAGGGATTTCGAGAGAAAGGGGAAGATGGCACCGTCATGATTGAATGGTCCATCGGAATGCTGCTGTGTATTCTGATACTGGTGTTCTTTATCGGCTTCAGTATGTACCTTTACCAAAACGTCATGTTCCATGTTACGGCCAATGAGGCCGCGCAGGTTGTGGCGGAGAATTACAGTATGGATCTGCCAAGAAGGATTTGAAATCTGGTGAGTGAAGAAGATATTACGAATATCAGGGGTGTATCGCTATCTTTGGATTATGGGGAAAAAGCAAGATCGAATCGATGCGGCAAATTCCAGAGCCTCTAATTTTCTGAACAATCGTCTCACCAATGTGAGCCTGGCAAAGTCAAAAGGGTGAGGTGGATATTAAAGGTAGAACGTGCCAACGATGATATCGGAAGACATCATATTGAAATTACCATGCACAAGAACTATGGATTTTATTTGGAGAGTTAATGCGTTTTTATCGGCGTTTCCGAAACCAAAGCAATTGGATGCGACGGTAGCCTGCAACGACTTTGATGCTTTGGATTATGTCCATTCCGTAAAAGCTTGCAAAAGTATGCCAGTGAAAAAGGTGAAGAGCTTTTGCAACTGTATTGGAAACGGTGGACAAGGTGGTTAAAAGGCCTTAACAAGTTTTTCATAGGGAGAAGAATATGAAAGCATGGTTTTAAAGAAAAAGAAAAAGCAATACGACATTTTCTGAAAAGGAAAGTCAACGGAACGAAGGGCATGCTATCCATCTTTTTAGCCTTAGTGGTTTCTCCGCTATTGATGTCCACCTTCATTTTCATAGAGTACGCAAGAATCCAGAGTATTCAGGAATTAATGAAGGAGGTCATGGGAAGCTCCCTCTATTCAACTTTAGGTCATTATGATGATTATGTGGAAGAGCGTTTTGACTTGCTTTCCATTTCTCAAAAGGATGATGTCAATACCACTTACCAGGGTTATATGAAGGCCAATATGAATGCTTTGGGCAAGGGGGCAAGCATACAGAGTATGGAGGCTTCCGGACAGCATAGTCTGGGTAGCGCCTCCATCCTGAAGCAGCAGATTTATGAGGCCAGTGAATATACGGTTATGGCACAGGCCATGTGGGACGGTTTCGACCTGGATCGTATTAAGAAGAAGCTGGACGGTCTTCCCGGAATGAAGCAGCTGAACGCCGGAGCGGAAGTGGCAAACAAGGCGGTAGGCTATGCCAATGACACCAAGGATATGATTAACAGTGTCAAGGATTTTCAGGAGAAGGCGAAGGACTTCAAGGAGAAAATGTCAGAATTACAAAGACAAAAATATCAAGCTTTTCAAACGGCGATGCAAACCGTTGAATCCATCAGAAACAGCGGACAGGAGGAAGGTCTTCCCGCCGCAGAGGCGGCTGACGGATGCGGCGGCCAGAGAGCTGGCTACCGCTACGAAGGAGCTTAGCACCAGTCTTGGAAACCTTTATGATGCCTCCAAGGATTTAAAGGAAAAGATGGAAAAGGTGAAAAAAGACCTTAGTGAAGTGAAGGAGGCCACGAAGAAAAAGAAAGAGGAAAAGCAAAGAGGCGGCAACGGAGAGCGCAGCTTCCACCGGTACAGAGATTGCTACCATTCCTGCAGCAGGCAACGGTACCGGTACAGAGGTAGCCACAGTACCGGTGAATGGCAGCACGGAGGTGGCAACAACAGGAACTGCCGCAGATGGGGAAATTCCTGATGGAGAAGGGGCGGAAACCATAGGAACGGATGCTCTAAGTGGTTTGAGGAAATGCATAAGGCCACGGAAGATTTTGCCAATCAAACAGATTCAAAAAGGAATCGATGCCATTGTGAGAGGCGGAAAAAAACAAGCTTTAAACAATCAGGCCGCTGCCCTGAGCTCTTTCACCGCTTCCGGTCATTCCATGGCGGATTATCCTCCGCTCCTTTAGGAAAGATAGAAATGAAGGGCTTTAAGGAGGACGTGGCTAGTATGTGGATGAGCTGGTAGATATTTTAGATAAATCAGCGACTGCGGACCAAGAGGAGTCAAGGAAGTTATTGCCGTCGGAAGATTGGCACAAAAGCTGATGGATATGAAGATTTTTACGACAACAGCTTTGGACTCCAATATCAATCCGGCTTTATTAGCCCATACCAGCTCCTTTGATACCTCAACCCTCTTAACGGCTTCCGGATTTACAGGGATGTTACAGGATGCGATAGATTTTGCGGATGCCTGCTACGGAATTCCGAATGTTTTCAAAATGGTTACAAAATTGGCCAGCTTCTTGATAAATCTGGCAAAGTTTTTAGCGGGATTGGTAACCTGGATGGCAGAGCACTTTTATCAATCTGGCGAAGTTCTTGGTGAACTACCAAGAGTATTATCACGCCTTCCTCTTATATGGCTACGCGGCATACAACCTGCCGAATCGAACGACCTATAAGAAAGGATCCACTTTAACCGGATATAGCTTCCAAAAGGTATTTAGTCTGGCAGGCGGATCGGATAAGGGTGGAAAAAGGGGGTGCCATGAGCGACATTGCCTCTTTAGGGAATAATTCCGGATCGGATCCCAGATGTTTAAGGGGCGGAACTGGAATATATGCTTACCGGTGCCAACTCCGAGTACACTGCCCAGGCCGGCGCCTTCTTTGACGGCTATATGCTTCGCCTGATGGTGGATTGCTATGCGGTATTTAACTCGGATATCCTGAAGGCACTTTCCGGTTTGGGACCGGTACGAATTGTAGCCACCGTAATCTTCCTCTTACTGGAACCCTTCCTGGATATGGTGATTTTGGTAAATGGAGGAACCCAGGTGCTTTTCAAGACCACGGCGTACCTTTTTCCACTAAGGGATTACCCCATCTGGCACGAGACATGGCCGGAATCCTGGATTTGAAGTGATGAACGAAATCAACCTCAGGCGGGATGTTTGAAAAGGGAGCGAGGGGAGGTAGCTCCACCGGCACGGAGGTAGCCGTATACCATGATGATCCTGCCAAGCATGGAGGACAGGACGGCTCGGGAAAAACCAATGATAAAAATGAGATGGGTTATTTCCCGCTGGACTACACTGCCCACGGCGCTATTTTGATGATTTTATGCACCCCCTACGACCAGTATACAGACCGGATGCAGAACCTCATTCAGCTGGAAGCCAAGGAAAAGCATAAGAAGGACTTTGATTTCGACATCAATAAGGCCTACACCAGTGTACATTCCGACAACAAATACAAGCTGAACATATTTATGAATTTATCTCCTACGCTTACCGGAGGCTTCCCTACGAAAAAGCAAAAAGGATTTGGCGTATTAAAGGAGAAGGGAGTAAAGATGAAACGAGAGAATACGGAAAAAGGCTCGGTAACCATAGAAGCAGCCATCATTCTTCCTATCTTTTGCGCTTTGTTTATGGCATTAAACGGTTCTTCTTTCGTGTTTAACGCTCAAAAACCAAATCGCACACGCACTGGTACAATCCGCAACCAGCCTGGGCATGGATTCCTATGCCAACAATCAGATTGCCTCCGGCCTGGACGGTGCCAACGGCTTCTGGGGAAGCCTTAGCGACCTCCTTCAGGATGGCTACAGAAGATTCTTTTTCAGCAAATATTTTTCCAGCCCCAACGACTGGTATGCCGGAAAAAGAAAGGCATGGGCGCCGCCCTGGGTATGGGAAATGATGATGCCAAAAGACGTTTTGTAGCCTACCTGACCGGAGACACCAGCGACTCCAAGGCAAATCAAAAACTGAAAAGCCTTCGGGGTAGAGAGAGGTTTGGACGGCATGAACTTCAAGGTCGAAAGTTCGGGAGGAGATGTTACCCTCACCGTCACATATAAAATGGGATGTCTGGTTTGATATGTTCGGAAAGAAAAAGATGGATGTTACCCAGAGTGCCAAAGCCAAAAATGTGGGGAGAAAAGTAAGCAAAAAGGAGCAATAGTATGAAAGAATTCAAATACGAAAACCAAAGGAGCCAGCAGTTTTCTGGTTTATCAGCTCAAGGAAGAGGATGTGCTGGACAATATCAGTCTGAATATGCTTACCAGCAACAAGGCCAAGGGACTGGCCTCTACCAACTATATGCAGATGGATACACAGCGTTTTATCCGCTACACCATTACCGGAAAGATTACGGCAAACCAGTTCTTTGCCCGGCCGGTAACGAAGCAAAAGTTTTATGGGGATTTTCAAGGGGAATTACGGAAGCCATGGTATCCGCAGAGGAATATATGCTGGATCCCGCCTGCATCCTTTTGGATCTGAACCAGATTTATACCGACGTATCCACCGGGGAGACGGAGTGCATCTGTCTTCCGGTGGAAAATGAGAAAGAGCAGAAGGATCAGAGAGAATTCCTGAAGTCTGTAATGTTCCAGGCACAGTTTGAGAATCCGGAAGAAGGAAGCTATGTCACCAGAATCCTGAATTACTTAAACAGCATTCCGGTATTTTCTTCACTGGATTTCTTAAACCTGTTAACAGAGATGGAAAGGGAAGGGAAGAAGGATAGAACACCCTTTGCTCCGGCAGCGAAGGAAAAGCTCTACGAGCAGGGTGTAGCCGAAATCGGAAATGCCGTTGCCAATTCTTCCGTAGGGGGAGCGGCGGCAAGCTTTTTCGAGCAATCCTCCCTATCCCCGGCAGGAGCTCTTAAGCAGGAAAATGTAGTGGAGGAAGCCATTCCGGATATTCCTGTACCGGATGATATTCCCAAGGAAGAAAGAATCTCTCTTTTCTACCTCTTACAGCATTACAACAACAACAGAGCCAAGGAATATATGGCACAGCAGAAACAGCTGAAGGCAAGAAAAGAGGCCTTAAAGAAGATTGAACTGGCGAAGAAGGGCGGAAAGAAAAAGTCCGTCCCTGCCCTCAATCTTCCCGGAGGAAAGGCGAAAGACCGCTTCTGCTGCTCCGAAGGCGAAAAACCGTCTTCCGAGGATTTTTCCTTCCAGGTTCCCGGAAAGGAGTCCGGAAAAAGACAAGCCGGGGAGGATCTGTCGGGATAAAAAGCTGCCCAATGCCCCGATAAATAGCCAAGGCAATTTCGCAGGAAATCCCAAAGTCAGTGCTCCGGTCGGTTCCGGCATGAATATCGAAGAGCAATCGTCGGTGCGGAATGACTCCGAAGAACAATCCTTCGGTAGCGAAGGGACTTTACAGCCGACTGCCAAGCCCCTGTTTTCTAATCAGCAAGAAGATACGGGAAATGCAGGAAGAAACTTCGAGACACTACGGTTTTGCATAGTGGTTCGAGGGAGGAAACCTCGGTATTAAACTATACCAAGGCACCGGACACACCGAAGCAGCCTATCTACTCCGGATTAAGAACGAGAGAGGATTCCTATTACAGGCAGCATTTTCCGTTTGGGAAAAGAAGAAAAATTTGTGGATTATGTGATTCATGACAATGAGGCAATCAGTCGAAGCCATGCCAACATTATCAGCAGAAACGGACAGTATTTTCTGCAGGATAACAATTCCACAAACCATAGCTTCCTAAACGGACAGCAATGCGTAAGCAATGTGGAGCTTCCCTTACAGGACAAGGCAAGCATTCGCTTGGGGAACGAAGAGTTCCAGTTCCTCTTGCTTTAAGAGTAAGTCGTTCATGGTAGTAGCCTTAGGTTACTTTTAAATAAATATCAAACAATAACACACAAGAGCACCGAATCGGTGTCTCACTGAGAGAAAGGAGTCTTTATGACCAGACTTGATGACATGATTTTAGCAACAAAAATTCGCGGAGAGAAGGCTTTAGATCGTTTCTTCCATGAGGAGAACGGAGACACAAACTTCATCTCTATGCTGATTCTTATTGCAGTAGCTGTATTCTTAGCAAGTGCATTTAAGACAGTTGGTAAGGAACTTTTGGAGCTGGTAGGCCAGAAGGTATCTACCTTCATCAACAGCACTGCTAACTAAGCCGAAGGAAAAATTGAATATGGGTGCAATAAGAAAGAATACGAAGCTTAGAATCGAAAGGGCAAAAGCTCTTAGTTCTGGCAGAGTAAAGCTTAAGGCACCAATCAGGGAGAAGACATAGCAGGATGAGTAAGCATTTGCTTTAAAAACGTCTTGTTGGAAAATGTGTCTTTCTCCCATCAGGGAAAGACTACTACCATGAAATTTTTAACCTTTCCTGAAACTATATAAAAAAGCAAGCGTATAAATAAGTGCAACAATATGTATAGAGATATGTATGAAATAAATATAAAAATAAGTATAAAAAGTACATATGAAAATACGTGGAAAATAAGTATGAAAATAAGTATGAAAATAAGATGTAGTGGAAACAGAATCATTATAGATTGTGATAGAGCTTTTATAGTTTGTTATAGAAAGAGTAAAAAGATTCTCCTAAAGAGAAAAATATAGTGTAAGAATACATTGGAAAATAACAGGGAAAAAGGATGAAGAAAATGAGAAGAAAAAATATGCTGGCTTTAGGTATGAGTTTGGCTTTTTGCGTGACAGCTACTCGCTGCCACTCTATGCCAATCCCTTAGACCATCAGGAAAGAACTGTTTCAGAGGGAAGGAAACAAGTGAAAATCAGGCAGATAATTCTACTCGAGGAAACGGTGGAAGCAGTTGAAGAGACTGAGAATACAGAGCTTCAACTGGAAGAGACTGAGAGTAAAGAAGAAAACAGTATGGTAAAACCTCTGTCCTTGGGATACTCCGGCTTCCGTATGGCAAATGCCAATGGCTACACTCTTGAGGATAAGATTCTTACGATGAACCTGGTCTTTGGGAGAGTGGAGTATGCTGCTAGGGATCATATGAAGGTAGTTAGAAAGATCCCTTTAAAAAGTGAGTGGAGCTAGCCATCAGAGGAAAGAAAGATATTGTTTGGAAGCCAAGTGAAGAGATTTGCAAGGTTCTTCCGAATAGAATTGTGGAAAAGAAGCTAGGAGGAGTCTGGACAGTTTATACACTGGACTATTTCACTCCCGGAGAGTATCGCTATATCTATACTCTGGCTATGGGAAAAAACAGCCCTACTATTTTGTGCCTCAGGAGACTCCGGATAATGATATAAACTTTACCCATACTACTGTAATCATTGAGGATCGCTTTGCGGAGAGCCAAAGTAATTCTTCTATTCGTGTTAACGATTCAAAGTCTGCAAGAAGGGAAGATGCAAAATATAAATACTATCCTATAGAAACCGAGTCTTTTTCTGTAGAAGAGGCTCAAATCATCAGTCAGGTCTACTTAAATTCCAGCTTTGATATTCACAAGGCTAAGGTGGGAGACCCTATGAATAGTGTTACTTTGCATGTGGAAAAAATCGTACTTGACAATGGCACGACCGTATTGAACCCGGGAAGCTCCGAACAACCCTTCCTCATCAATATGTACAGAGATTATTCCAATGATCTGAACCGATTTAGGCTCTTTTTAGAGAGCTATACGAATGCAGCCGGTGAAAACGGTAATGTACGGAAAGCCCAGGAAGGAGCTCCTCTTCCCGCCGGACGATATCAGGTAAGATATCTTGTGCAGCCGAATTTTATGATTGACAAATATCGCTTTCTTGTTGAAGGAACAGATGATAGTTATGGTGATGGCACGAAATTTTATGTTAATAATGAACGATACAGCAATAAGTCTTTAAGATTGCAAGAAGGTTTAACAGCAGGAGCGGAAGTACTTTCCCCTTATTTTGAACCTGCGAAAGTAGCGAAGCAGGAGAATTATTCCGGCAGTTCAGGTGGTTCAAGCAGTTCTTCCGGCTCTGGCGGTTCAGGGGGAAGCTCTTCCGGTTCCGGAAGTTCAGGAGGAAGTTCCGGTGGCGGTTCCGGTAGCTTTAAAGTAAGCAGTAGCTTGACCGGACAGGTACTTGGCGTGGACCGTTCTCTATCCGGAGGACAGTGGATACAGGATGAAAAGGGCTGGTGGTATAAAAGACCGGACGGAAGCTATCCGAAGAATAGCTGGGGCTATGAAGCCTATAACGGAAAGTCCTACTGGTACTACTTCCTGGATTCCGGCTATATGGCTACAGGCTGGGTGGATGTGAACGGCAGTAAATACTACCTCTTCCCAAACTCTGACGGATGGAAGGGCAGAATGCTCACCGGTTGGCAGTGGATTGACGGCAACTGCTACTACTTAGACTTACAAGGACAGAATGAAGGAGCCCTTTATAGAAACACCACCACTCCTGACGGCTTTTACAGTAGATTTGGAAGGAAGATGGGTAGTGAATGGAGCAGTGCAAAAACAATAAAATTTCCACGAAGGAGTAGAGCCATAGCGTGATTTTTATATCGTGAAATGGCAATAAATAAGAAAGGGCGATGGAGATGAGAAGAAAAAACATGCTGGCTTTAGGACTTAGCTTTGTATTGGGAGTGGGAAGTAGTACTATGCCGGTATTGGCAGATATTTCAGCAAAAAGAGAAGAAGTAAAGCTGGAAAAGGAAGAAGTACAGGAGATGCCTGAAGAGTCTAATGTTTTATTGGATTCTATGTTTGCTAATACAATGGAACATACATCGGAAAACAATCTTACATTGGATGAGGTGAATGATAGTTTAGAAGATTCTACTGATTCTTTTATCACAGAATCATCAGCAGAAAGTGCCAATCAAGAGCGAGGATATTCTGCTTTTCGTTCTATGATAAGAAACTCTGATAATGATATCCAAAGTATAGAGTGCAGTTTCAACCCTGGGATGTTGCGGGAAGAGATACGTATGAAAGTAGTCAGAACCTGAGGGTTAAAGATTACTTTTTGAGTTATTAAAAAGATCATCGAGATATTGAAGAATCCGGAATCTGATATTCTTTCTATAATGCCAGAAAGAACAGTCGAGAAAAAAGAAGGCGCTGAATGGATTACTTATAATAAGGATTATTATACACCAGGAGTATATCGCTACATCTATACGCTAAAGAAATCAAAAGTCTTCATCTTATAACATAGTTCCAAAGGATACAGAGAAAGTAACAATTCTTATTCTATCTTAGTTATGTATGATAATTTTTACATAAAAGTGAGTTAATACTTCTTATCTTATAGATAAAGATAGGAATTAGTAGTAAAGAAGATAGTCAATATATTTATTATCCAGTTATGGGAAGAGAATTTACAGTAGAAGAGGAAAAGACCATTGCTAAGGCCTATCTTAGCTCGACTTTTGATATTCATAAGGCGAAAGTCGGAGACCGTATGCACAGAGTTACATTACAAGTAGAAAAACTTGTACTGACAGACGGTACTGTAGTGCTGGCAAACGCTTTTTCAGAACCATTTTTGTAAATGTATACGATGACTATCCCGATACCCCCAATCAATTCAAGCTATTTTTAGATAGTTATAAAAATGCGGCGGGGGAACAGGGAAAGGTTTGGAATGCTTCTGAAGATACTCTTTTGCCAGCCGGACGTTATAAGGTTGCTTATTATTTGTCTCCTAACTATAAAATTGGAAAGTATCGGTTGTTATTAGATGGAACAGATGATGATATTTATGGAACCGTCACACAGTTTTATGTGAATAATGAGCTGTATAGTACCACGTCAGCAAAGCCAGAAAAAGCATTGACTGCAAGTATTAGACTAACGTCCGACTTCTTTGAGCCTACAAAAGTAGAGAAAAACACTGGAGAATCTTCAGGTAGTGGATTCTCTAAAGAAAACTCCCTTCACTCCAGCTCCAGTGGTTCAGGGGGAAGTTCTTCCGGTTCCGGTAGTTCAGGAGGAAGTTCCGGTAGCTTTAAAGTAAGCAGTAGCTTTTCAGGACAGGTACTTGGTGTAGATCGTTCCTTAACCGGAGGTCAGTGGATACAGGATGAAAAGGGCTGGTGGTACAAAAGACCGGACGGAAGCTATCCGAAGAACAGCTGGGGCTATGAAGCCTATAACGGAAAGTCCTACTGGTACTACTTCCTGGATTCCGGCTATATGGCTACAGGCTGGGTAGATGTAAACGGCAGCAAATACTACCTCTTCCCAAACTCTGACGGATGGAAGGGCAGAATGCTCACCGGTTGGCAGTGGATTGGTGGAAACTGCTACTACTTAGACCCGCAAGGACAGAATGAAGGAGCCCTTTATCGAAACACCACAACCCCCGATGGTTTTACAGTGGATTCGGAAGGAAGATGGGTGGTGAATGGAGCGGTACAAAAACAATAAAATTCCACAAAATGGATAGAAATATAGTATAATTTTATACCGTGAAATGGCAAGAAAATAAGAAAGGACGATAGAGATGAGAAGAAAAACATGCTGGCTTTAGGAATTTGCTTGGTATTTTTGTGCAACAAGCACTGCTGTACCCTGCTATGCCAATCCCTTAGACAATCAGGAAATAACTGTTTCAGAGGAAAAGGAAACAAGTAAAAATCAGGCAGATAATTCTGTAGTAGCTACAGTGGAAAATAAATATGCAGATTCGGAAGAAGGAAGCAAAGAGAGCTTGGTGGATTTTCCGGAAGAAACACAAAATTCCGACTCCGAGGAAGCGGTGGAAGCAGTTGAAGAGGCTGAGAATGCAGAGGCTACAGCTGAAGAGACGGAGAGTACAGAAGAGGCCGGCATGGTAAAGCCTTTGTCCTTAGGCTATTCCGGTTTCCGTATGGCAAATGCCAGAGCTACACTCTTGATGATAAGATTCTTACGATGAACTTGCTTTTTGGTAGTGTGGAGTATGCTGCAGGGATCATATGAAGGTGATTAGAAATCGACCTGTAAAAAGTGGACGGATTAATCATCAATAAGAATAACCACACTGTTGACGACCCAGAAGAAAAGATTTGCAAGGTTCTTCCGGATAGGATTGTGGAAAAGAAGGTAAGAGGGGCTTGGACCCTTTATAAACTAGACTACTTTACTCCCGGAGAGTATCGCTATATTTATACCTTGGCTATGGGAAAAATAGTCCCTACTATTTTCTGCCACAGGAGACTCCGGACAATGATATACCCTTTACCTATACTACGGTAGTCATTGGGGATCGTTTTCAGGATAACCAAAGTAATTCTTCCATTCTTGTTAACTATTCCAAGTCCGCAAGTGGGAAGATCCAAACTATAAATACTATTCTATAGAAACGGATTCATTTTTGTAAAAGAAGCAAAATCATCAGTAAGGTATAGCTTAAACTCCAGCTTCGATATTCATAAGGCTAAGGTGGGAGACCCTATGAATAGTGTGATTCTGAATGTGGAAAAAATTGAGCTTATAGATGGTACCACCGTATTGAACCAGGAACTTCTGCAGAGCCTTTTTGACGAGTTTTTACAGAGAATATCCTGAAGAATTAAACCGCTTTAAGCTCTTTTTAGAGAGCTATGTGAATGCAGCCGGTGAAAAAGGCGATGTTTGGAAAGCTCCGGTAGGGACTCCTCTTCCTGCCGGACGATATCAGGTAAAGTATCTTGTGCAGCCTCATTTTTACTGAAGAAAAATATCGCTTTCTTGTTGAGAGAACTGATGACAACTATGGTTCCGGCACGGAATTTTTATGTTAATAATGAGACGATACAGTAATAAGTCTTTGAAGCTACAGTTTGGGTTAACAGCCGGTGCCCAACTGGTTTCTCCCTATTTTGAACCTAAAAAAATAGAGAAAAAGGAGAATACTTCCGGTAGTGCCGGAAACTCCGGTTCTTCCTCGAAGGCTAGTTCCAGTGGATGCAGCGGAGGCTCCGGCAGTTCAGGAGGAAGCTCTTCCGGTTCAGGTGGTTCCGGAAGCTTTAAAGTCAGCAATAGCTTGACCGGACAGGTACTTGGCGTAGATCGTTCCTTATCCGGAGGACAGTGGATACAGGATGAAAAGGGCTGGTGGTATCAAAGACCGGACGGAAGCTATCCGAAGAATAGCTGGGGCTATGAAGCTTACAACGGAAAGTCCTATTGGTACTATTTCTTAGATTCCGGCTATATGGCTACAGGCTGGGTAAGGTAAACGGCAGTAAGTACTATCTTTTCCCAAATTCCGATGGGTGGAAGGGCAGATGCTTACCGGTTGGCAGTGGATTGACGGAAACTGCTATTATTTGGATTTACAGGGACAAAATGAAGGAGCCCTTTTTATAGAAACACCACTACCTGACGGGTTTACCGTGGATCAGGAGGGCAGGTGGACTGTGAACAGGGCAGTACAAAAACAATAAAAGAAGTTATTTGTGCGTAGGCAAAAAGGAGTAGATATAAGAAAAGCTTTATCTCGGGACAGCGAGGAAAAAGGCTGGTGGCTTTATGCCTTGTGATTCTACAGGTACTATTTCAGTTTCCTGTGGAATGGAAGGCAGAGGAAAGGTCAAAGAGAAGGACAAAGAGATTCTCTTTCTATTTTTACAGATGATCATGGAAGTCCTGTCCAGGAGTTCAAGTTGAGCTTTCCATTTATAAAAAGGCAGTGAAGGTGAAGAGGAAAGACAGGAGACAGAAGATACGCTGTCTTCTTCTTTGCTGGATAAAGAAGAAAAAGCTCCCCTCTACTTCTGAAAAGGAAGAGACGAGTAGTGCCAGCAACACCTGGACAGAGCGAGGGAAGAAATATACTAAACTGCAAGAGTATGAGAACTTGGAGAAAGATGATGATTTTCCCCATGAAAAGGGAGAAGGCTCTTATCCGGGTTATGATAAATTTGAAAACCGTTTGTTTTATACCGGGCAGCCAAATGCTATGGGGGAAATAGTGCAAAAACTACCTTCCCGCTATTTAACCCAGGATTTCGCCATTTTCATGAAGGTTCGAGCCTACAATGACGAGAATCAGGCGTTTAAAGAGTATTATATTGAAGAGGGTGTAATACCGAGAGACTTGGAGGGGACAGTAGAGATTACGCTGGACAAGAAACGGAAACAAAAGTGGGATGGAACTCTGGCATTTGATCAGATAGAGGAAATAGTCATTCGGGATAAGGAAACTTATCCCCTTGCTGTTCGTGCGCATTATGAGCCAAATGTGGATGAAGGTAAGGATGACAATAATATAGAATATTATCTGGTGAGGCCTTCTTCTTCTGAAGAACGGATTTGGAATCCGGGGGGTATACAGATTAATGCAGGAGGAATCTATACCTTGATTGCTCGCATTCCGGGGGATGAGAATCATAAGACTTTGGAAGTCAGCCAGCAATTTACTGTTAAAGAGACTTTGTCGGATAGCTTATATTTCAGAATGGCAAAAACAGGATGTCGGAAAACTATGAAAAAGATAAGTCTATAGATCCAATCAATCGAGGAGAATGTAAAGGGAACGGTTCTCTATGAAGAAATCTCTAATGCTGATGGTGCCATTTCTATTGAGAATTCTACGAAGCTTCGAGTGAAAGGCACCGGAACGGCAGTTCTTAAAGTTAAAGTGAAAGACTGGGTGAACAATGGTGTTACATTTCAAGGTACAGAAACACGACTAACTATTACCATTGGTGAAAGAGCAAGAGGTTTCACTTTTGATTTAAAGGGCTTTGAAGCTCTGGGTGTTATTGAGAAGGAGGGACAAAGGTTTTTTCAATATAAGGTGAACTACGGAAAGAGAACCCTAATGCCGGAGGAAAGCATTCCTTCACTTTGCGCACAAAGGGACAGAAAACGAATACGAGCTTTCAGGTGGTAGCCGGAAAAGAAATTGCGAAACTTAAGGAAAAAGGCATACTTGATTTTCAAGATGGGCAACGAGGAACTGTTGTAGTTGCGGCTACAGCAGAAAATAATGCTTAATATAAGGAAAAACGATTTATGCGGAGATCCAAGTGGTTTATCCGGATTATTCCTCTTACCTTCATATTGAAGGGGATAAGAATGCTAAAGGTTGGTACAAAGAGTAATGTGAAGATTAGCGCAAAGGAACAATGGCGCGAAATATCTTGTTTCAAAAAGTGACTCCTGGGGATCGGAAGATTGGAAGACCGAGTTTAATCTGGGAGAAAACAGTGAGTCTCTTGAGGGAGAGCAGATCTTCATTAAAACCAAAAGAGGAATCGGACCGGGACTAAAAGAGGAAAGAGCCTTGAAAAGTATATATTGTACTACTAAGCCGGAAATTTTCCTATTTCCTACGGACGGATAAAGAGTCCAGAATCAAAAGCCTTGGGGGCTATGACTTCTATAAAGATGCGCTGGAAGTGGAACTAAAAAGCTAAGGATACCCGTTCCAAGGTGGAGGCCATCTACTATCATTATATTCTACAGGATAGTGAGAACCAGACTACAGAAAAACCAGTGGATTAAGCTAAGCGACACAGACACGGAGCAATTTAGCAGACCGGATGATGATACAGTATTGCAAAAATCAGCTTAAACCTCAGTTTAGGGGAAAAAATTGAATATTACGCTGTAGATAATGCCGGCAACAAAAATGAAGGCCTCCCCATAAAACCGATAAATTTTTGGTTGTAGATAGCAAAAAGCCGGAGGCTAGACTTTATTTTGCAGATAAGCCTAATAACGAAGTGAGGAGACCATTTTTATTTTTCAGAATAAAGGGATTTTAAGTCTTGGAGTGGAGAAACGAAACTTTTTCACGGAAGATCGAGATTTTTCTCTGAAGATTTATAGCAAAAAGGAATGGAGAAAGCAAAGAAAGTAGTTATCAGGTACGGGGAAGAAGGAGGATCTCACTTTAAAGAAGGATTCCGACTTTATTTGACCGATGGAAGAAAAAGAGCCTGTTAGAGGATAAAACCAATTCCTTTATACAATACATACAGAGTGGTGATCGACATGATTTAACATTGAATTTCGAGGAGGAAGGGCATTATCGTTTTTCTTTTGCCTACAAGGATCCTTCCGGAAATCCTTTGGGTATGGAAGAAAGATACGGATAGAGATATTGCGTTAACAAAAGCAAGGGGAACATGGCCATCACCGTGGACCACACGGATCCCAAGATTTTCTTTGATCCTTCTCTGGAAAACAGGCAGGTACAGCTATTTTTGCAAAGGATGTAAAACTCATCACGAATTTTTAGAAGAAAACTTTAGTTCTAGTGATACTCATCTGTACTATAATTTTCTTCCGGATACGGTAGAGTCTTCGTCTTCTTCGGAAAGGGCAAGTGCCAGTACCCTTCCCGGGCGTATTCTACACCCACGTTCTCTGGCTTCAACAAGAGGCGTGAAGCAGTTTAATAATCATGCGGTTACATGGAAGACAGGAAAAGCTTTCCGATTCACACCTCCATACCTCTGAGCTGAATTTTCATAGAGGATGGACAGTATGAGGTTACGGTGGATACCACCGACTTTTCCGGAAGAAAAGTCCAGTGCCTCCAATTTCCTGGTAGTGGACAAAACGCACGCCTAAGATTCGGGTTAGCTTATCCAATGACAGCCTGGCCAATAGAAATACTTTTAGAGAAGCGAGAAGAGGAAAATCGAAAGTGAGGATGCCCACTTGGTTTATCTTCTCTTCAGATGGAAGCTTAGCGTAAAGGATAAGGCGGAAATCCAGGTACCTGTAAGTTATGCAGAATCTTTGAAGGCTTAAATAACTGGACGAAAGAGGAAATAAGTATACCTGCTTGGTAGAGTTTACCGAAGACGGCATTTATCATCTTGGCCTAAAAGGTAAAAGGATCGGCAGGCAATGAAAAATGCCCCATCGAAGTAGGAGAGACCAAGGCGGCCTTTGATTTTGTGGTGGATAGAAAAGCCCCACAGGTGCCTTGAAGATTGGCGATTAGGGATCGTTCCAAGGATGGAACCCTGTGGACCAAAGCTCTTGGATACGTATCAGCTTTGGTCGATTCAGCAATAAAAAGCAGGTCATTCGTTTACAGGCAGAGGATAACTTAAGCGGTGTCGGGCTGGTGGAAGTTCTTCGAACAAGGAGAAGATGAGCCTTGCAGACCTGCAGAGCAAGTTCTGCCTTTAAGAATGTTACCAGCAGAAGTAAAGGACAGTTACTGGTCCAAGGAAATCTCTCCCATGAGACCTTTAGTACCTATGTCACTGAAGGACATGGCCGGAAACCAGTATTATCTAAGCTCTGACGGTGTAATTTTAGACCAGCAGAATCCGAGATTCACATTACTTTGCACTAAGGAAGAGGAAAAATGGCCTCTATCAAAAAGGATGTAGTGGTAGAGTATTTCCATGTAACGGAGCCCAGTCCCGAAACAGCTATGCCAGTTTAAGGATGTGACCTATACCGTTTACAGAGACGATATAGAAGCAGGCAGAGCTCTCTCTATCATTTTTCAAGGAGGAGCCCCAGCTAAACGACCAAAAGTCCTATGATGATGCTCATGCTCTTACGATTTTGGCTAGAGACAACAACAGTAATGACGTATTACTGAAAATCAAGGCGGTGGACAATGCCGGAAACCAAACGAGTAAAGGAAGAGCGTCTCAGCATTGATATTACAAAGCCGAGAGTCACTTATCTTTCGACAACAATCGTGTGGAAAAATGAGGTTTTATTTTAAAAAGAAAATCGAACGGCTACCATTACGGTGGAGAGAAACTTCTCCAGAGGATGCCTTCAAGATTTTGATTACAGAAGCCGGCAGAGGAAAGGGTGCTAAGCTTTTGGAGGTGGAAAGAGTTTCCTTCAAAAGGTTTCCGGAAGCGAGAACAGTACCAGATGGGAAAGCCGATGTTACTTTAATAAGGACGGAGTTATCAGCTTTCCATCACCGGAGAGGACTTGGCCGGAAATGCCATGGAAGAGCTTAGTCTATGCAGAGGGAACTCAGGCGGCTTTGGACTTTACCGTGGATAAAACTGCTCCCTGTACTCAGCGTAAGCTATGAGCAACAATACCGCGAACCATGGGTTTTTATTACAAGGGAAGGAAGAAGGGCGGAGATTTCCATTGAGAGAAAAATTTCCGTTCGGATCTTGTGGACTATTCCGTGTTGAAGGATGGCGGCAGAGAGGACATGGCAGTGCCCTGTCTTCCTTTAGCAGTGGAGAAAGGTCAGGGGCGTTTCCGAGCTTCATCATCAGACAAGCATTTCCTATGAAGGGACGGAGACTATCAGTTCAACATCCGGGTGAAGAGATTTGGCAGGGAAATGAGGCCCTGGCTTATCCGGAGGATCGTTTTGTTATTGACAGAACGAGCTCCCAGTCGACGATTAGTGATATTTTTGAACAGGTCCGCCAATAAGGGAGAGGTAAGTCCCAAAGATTTCTTACAGGGGATCGCTATCTGGATCAGGATGCTTTGTCTTTGAAGCTGATAGGAGAGGTACATGGAGAGCATGAGCTGTCTTCTCAGCAGGGCGCAGCATTTCCATAGCCAGAACGGATGCCTATAAATCTTCTATGCAGAAGTCTATGGAGAAACCCAGGTCTCCTAAAGCAGAAGGAAGAGGAGAAAGAGGGCATTGTTTACCAAAGTTCCGCAGGGGAGAGAAATCTTTCCTTCAAAACTTCCCGGAGGAGCCGGATACGGACGATGTGTACCGGCTTTCCCGAGATTGTGGACATGGCAGGGAATGAAACTACGGAGGAACTTTGGTTTTCGTAAACCGTTTCAGTTCACCTATCTTCTGTCCGACAGGGCGAAGGCACTGCAAGGTACCTATCAGAAAGAGGAGAAAGAGATTCTGATTTCGGAAATCAATGCGGATGAGGTTTTGTCTTCTGCTTTGACTTATACAGAAATGAGGAGAAGCATGCCCTTTCCGAGGGCGGAGTATCAGACTACTCGTTCCGGTGGAAACGGAAAATGGTATCGGAGATTATCTGATTAAGAAGGATAACTTCGACAAAGGAAGGTCTGTATCATTTACGATTTCCTCTCCAGGATAAAGAGCAGGAAACCTTGCCAGCACGGAACAGACCGAAGGGGCGGAGCTTCGCTTCGGTATCGACAAAACACCCCAGAATCCTGCTTTCCAATGTGGATGATCAGGGGGTATATCGTGGAATATCTTAGATTTGGATTTATCTGTACAGGATAACTTCTGGCTGCAGCAGGTGGATGCTACGGTAGATGGTGAGCATGAAATCAGCTGGACGGATAAGAGTCTGCAGGGAGGCGGTGGCGAAGGATAGCTTCCCTTACAGATTTCCGGAGAGGAAGGAAAGCGCCATAAGCTTTTGATCGTGGCACGAGATGCTGCGGGAAATGAAAGCAGAAAGGAAGTTTCCGACTTCGTGATTACCAGCAATCCTTTGCTTCGTCTTATTTCTCAGAAAAAACTTTGCCAGAAATGCCGCCATTGCTACTGTGGCGAGGCTTAATGGGACTATCCTGCGTAGTCAACGGCCCGAGCCTCTTACAGGAGCTGAAGCGGAAGACTAAAGGGAAGAAGATAGACGGAAAAGGAGTGGAGATGGACTTTGTCACCATAGCAGTTTCTTCAGTGGGAAATGTCAAGGAAGTCAACCAGGACTATTATTTCTTCGAACAGGGAAAGAACGGGCAGGAAATATAGTTTTGCCATTCTTTGCGATAGCATGGGCGGTTTACAACAGGGAGAGTTCGCCAGCAAAACCGTGGTGGAGCCTTTCAAGGCCTGGGGAAAGGAGCATTTACCGGACTATTCCTGGGAGAATTTGTCGATGCGGAAATACGGAAGAATGGACGGAGCTGGTAAACCGCTGCAACCACTATCTTCATGCCTACGGCAGGGGAACAGGGCATCTCTCTGGGCACCACCCTTACGGTCCTCTTGATGACGGAGGAGCGATATTATATTATGAATATCAGGGGATTCCCGCGCCTATGCTTTGGAAGCAGGAATCCGGCAACTAGAGGATCGTACCGTGGTGCAGCGGGAAGTGGATCGGGAGCTTTCCGCCTACGATGCGGAAAAAGGATTCCCGGCGAAACATTCTCCTGCAATGACATCAGGGCATCGGATCAGTTATCCGGATTTCTTCTTCAGGGCACCGGAGCCAAAGGCGACCTATCTGCTTTGTTCGGACGGCTTTCGCCATGAGGTTTCGGGAGGAGCTCTATCAGGTTCTCCAACGGAACCGAAGAAATCTGGAGGATTTGGAGGGCGCTTTAAAGATTTTACTGCGCTGGAATCTGGAACGACAGGAACAGGATAACCTTGCGGCAATAGCCATCAGTACTATCTAGTCTTTGAGGAAGTTTAGTTAAACTATGCTGAAAATCGGTTCCGTTTTGAGACGGAAAAATATAAAATACTGAGTGAAATCGGTCATGGCGGAATGAGTACGGTTTATATGGCCATCAACGAGAAGGCCAACAAAAACCTGGGCAGTTAAAAGAGGTGCGAAAGTCCGGTGTAATGGACTTTGAGCGGTGAAGCAAAAGCTTGATTGTGAAACGGACCTTTTGAAACGCCTCCGCCATCCGAACCTTCCCACCATTGTAGACGTGATTGAGGAAGAGGATGTGTTTCTCATTGTCATGGACTATGTGGAGGAAACTCTCTTAGAGTGCTTTTGGAGGAACAGGAAGTCTTCCGGAGGACTATGTGATTGAATGGGCAAAAACAGCTTTTGGATGTTTTGTCCTATTTACATCTTGAACTCCCCGATTATTTACCGGGATATGAAGCCTGCCAACATTATCCTGAAGCCGGACGGCAATCTTTCCCTCATCGACTTTGGAACCGCCAGAGAATTTAAGGCGGATAAAACCGAGATACCGCATGCCTTGGTACTGTAGGGATATGCGGCGCCGGAGCAGTTCAGGGGCTTAGGACAAACCGATGAAAGGACCGACATTTACGGCTTGGGAGCCACCCTGTATCACTGCAACCGGCCATAATCCTCCTTCCCCCTATGAAATCAAGCCTATTCGAAGCATTAACCCCAATCTTTCTCAGGGGTCTGGAAAAACATTTTTTGCTCTGCGCCACGGAGAAGGATCCGGAGCAGCGTTATCAAAACGCGGAGGAGTTTCTTTACGCCATTTCCCACGTGGAAGAAAGTGATGAACGCTATTATAAAAGCAGAAGAAAATTTCGTCTCTTTTAAGCACCCTGCTTCTGTCCGGAATCTGTTTTGCTCTGAGGCTCAGCTTCCTCCTGTCTTCCCAGAGCCAGAAGGAGGAGCGCTATACCATGCTCCTGCAAAAATGCGGAGGTGCAACAGGACAGGGGCGGAGAAGGGAGAAGAACTATCTGGAAGCCGCCAATATGCCGGATATGGAGGGCAGAGGGAGGCTTATCTGGGATTGATTCAATCTGCCAAAGTCGGATCAGGTCTTTAGCCGGGAAGAGGCGGGAACCTTGGAGGAGCTGATACGGAAAAAAACAGGGCAGCTCTTTTAAAAGCATCCCGAGGGAGTATGGAACATTGCTTCCAGCTGGGAAAAAGCCTTCTGGTATTACTATGAAGGGAGGACAATGCAGGACGGATGGAGCAGGGCGAAAAAGTGCAGCGCCCTGGTTTGCCAATGCCTTGGAATATCTGGAGGATGGGGATTCCAGAAGAGCATTGCCTTAGTGTACGAAAAGAATCGGAAGCTTTTATCGGGATATTGCCACCAATATCGTGGAGGCCAACGATCGGGGCATGTATAAAACCCTTTTGAAGATTTCAAACTCTCTTCCAGGAGGTTGCGGTAAAGGAAGAAGAGGAAAATGGTTCAGTCTGGAGCTTCTGGAGTTTATGGCGGAAAGCATCGAGCAGTATGCCGGAAAGATGCGGGCGGATCAGGTGACTCGTTCCGCCATGGAGGATGCTTTACTTCGTATAGAGATGCTGCTTCCGAAAATCAGTGTGAACAGTGAGCTTACGGAGGAGAAGAAGAAAACGTTGGAGGAGACCTTGATGGATGCGAGATTGCCGTTCAGAATGTCTTTTCACAGGGAGGAAGATAAGGGATGAAATGGTTAGCAGTGGATCGATATTCCGGCCTGTTTTTATACTGGGCTTTGTCTTTCTTTTTGCAGCATTCTTCTTTTCATCTCTTTCAGTTCCCAGGTCTTCCTGTACTTAAGCGGAAGTCGCCAGAAGAAGAACATTCAAATCCTGAGAAGGAAGAGAGAGGAACAAAAGAAAAAAGGCTTCTCCCTACAGGGAAAAATCGATATGGAATTTCTTCGGAAGCGTTCTGAAGAAAAGCAGGAAGAAAAGAGAAGAATGGCGGAGCAGGCTCCCTGGAAGCAGGAGGGAGGCTACTGCCAAGCTTTTGATGCCGGAGGACAACTATAGAGGACAGGAAACCGCCCCGCTGTTTTTCTTCCGAGGCACTATCCGGCGCTTCTTTGGGAGCGCCTACTAGGAACTTCATCCGGAGATTTTTCAGGAGTTTCTTCAGGGTTTCTTCAGGAGTTTCATTAGGAGCTTCGTCGGGTGCTTCCGCCGAGGCGGGAGAAACCGTAAAGATCCCGCTTCCTGCAGAGAGCGCTTCCGGAGCTGAGAAAAGTAAGGCAAAGCCAAAGAGCGGCTATGTAACCTTGTATGAGATGGAGTCCGAGTCTTAAAAATAAATTTCCTTCGTAAATTTCTTGTATTTGCGTTCATTTTTGATACAATGAACACGTTGCTCTTTTGGGAGAAAAGGGCAAAATATTAAGAGGGGTTTTTATGAGTTGGACGCTGATTGATTTAAAAGGAATTACCAAGACATTTGACGGAGAGCTGATCTTAGATGATTTGAATTTATCTATTCGGGAGAACAGCTTTGTGACCTTACTGGGACCCTCCGGATGTGGAAAGACCACCACATTACGGATTATCGGAGGCTTTACCCAGCCGGACAAGGGACAGGTCTTATTTGACGGACAGGATATCACAGGACTACCGGCCAACAAACGGCAGCTGAATACGGTATTCCGAAGTACGCCCTGTTTCCCCACATGAATATTGCCGAGAATATTGCCTTCGGTCTTCGGATTAAGAAGATGTCGAGCTATATCCGGGAGAAGATTCAGTACGCCTTAAAGCTGGTGAATCTGCAAGGCTATGAGAAACGTTCTGTGGATTCCCTATCGGGAGGACAGCAGCAGAGAATCGCCATTGCCAGAGCCATAGTGAATGAACCCAGAGTACTTTTATTGGACGAACCCCTGGGGGCTTTAGACTTAAAGCTTAGGCAGGAGATGCAATATGAGCTTATCCGTTTGAAAAATGAATTGGGCATTACCTTTATATATGTCACCCATGATCAGGAAGGAGGCCTTGACCATGTCGGATTATGTGGTGGTAATGAATCAGGGTTATATTCAACAAGCAGGAAGCCCGGAACAAATCTATAACGAACCGGAAAAAATGCATTTGTAGCTGACTTTATCGGAGACTCCAACATCGTCCCCGGCATCATGCTGGAGGATCGTTTGGTGCGTATTTTTGGTGCAAATTTCCCTTGTATTGATGAGGGATTTGGAAAAATACCCCTGTGGATGTGGTGATTCGTCCGGAGGACGTAAATCCTGGAAGAGGGAGACGATCGATGCGATTCTGGAAGACCATGACCCACATCATTTTCAAGGGAGAAATATACGAGATGGAATGTACCACGAGGATGGCTTCAGTGGCTGGTACACTCTACGGAAATGCATGAGCCGGGGGAAAAAGGTGGGGATTTATGTACGTCCCTCCAATATTCAGATTATGAATAAGCCCGAGTCTGAAGACGAGGAGGCATTGAGCATTGAAGAATAAAGGAACAAGGCTTCTGGCCGCCCCTATCTGATTTGGATGGGTGGATTTATTGTGATACCCTTACTTTTGGTTTGGTACTATGCCTTTACAGACAAGACCAGTGCATTGCTTTAGAACAACTTAACAAAAGATGTGGGAGAACTACAAAGCCCCTGTATCTGGCGGTGCTTCTCTCCCTTTGCAGTACCTTTTATGCTTCCTTTTTGGCCTTCCCTTAGCCATGGTGCTTCGGAACAAAAAAGGTGGGAAAAGGTTCCTTTGTAGCCTTATTTTTATCCTGCCCATGTGGATGAACTCCTTACTCCGCATCCTGGCTGGCAGACTCTTTTTGGAGCGAAAAGGGCGTGCTGAATGAGATTTTTGTTGGCTCTGCATTTACCTACCCAGAGCCTAATCAACACCCTATGCCATTATTTTGGGTATGGTTTACGACTTCCTGCCCTTTATGATTCTGCCTATTTACAATACTTTAAGCAAAATCGATGACAATACCATCAATGCCGCCTATGACCTTGGGGCCAGCTTTTTACCACCCTCTTTCAGGGTGATTCTGCCTCTGTCCATTCCCGGCATTGTGTCCGGCGTCACCATGGTTTTCGTGCCGGCGCTGACCACCTTTGCCATTTCCAACATTCTCGGAGGGGGCAAGATTTTCCTCATCGGAAATGTCATCGAGCAGGAATTCACGGTGAATTCCAACTGGAATGTAGGCTCAGGGACTGTCCATGATTCTGATGGTCTTCATCATCGCTTCCATGGCCATACTGTCCCGCTATGACAACGGAGAGGGGCGATTTTTCTAATGGAAAAGAAATCTGTTCGTATTTTTGGAAAAAATGCCTATCTGGGTTTGGTGGTGCTTTTTCTCTACGCACCCATCTTCATGCTTACCGCCCTGTCCTTTAATGCGGGAAAAGAGCAGAGCCCATTTTACCGGCTTCAGTCTTCGCTGGTATGTGGAGATGTTTCCAAAAACGAGGATATTATGCAGGCTTTGCAAAAATACCCTTGTGATTGCCTTTTTGTCTGCCTTTATTGCTACGATTCTCGGTACCATGGCGGCGGTGGCTCTTCGGAAAATGAAGGTGCTTCCCAGAAGTCTGATTATCGGTGTCAGCAATGTGCCTATGCTGAATGCGGATATCGTAACCAGTATTTCTTTGATGCTTTGCTTTATCGCCTTCAAAAATCAGCCTGGGCTTTAAAGACCATTTTGATTTCCCATATTACCTTTAATCTGCCCTACGTGCTTCTGTCCGTGTTGCCCAAGCTTCGGCAGAGCTCGGAGGTGAGCTATGAGGCGGCATTGGATCTTGGAGCAAAGCCCCTCTATGCTTTTTTCAAGGTGGTGCTTCCGGACATTATGCCGGGAGTTTTATCCGGCTTTTTGCTGGCATTTACCATGAGTCTGGACGACTTTATCATTACCCACTTTACCAGAGGTGCGGGAATCAATACCATTTCCACCCTGGTGTATGCGGAGGTCAGAAAGGGAATCAAACCCAGTATGTATGCCCTTTCCACTTTGATTTTCGTTACGGTCTTTATCATCCTTTTAATCGCTAATTTTGCCTCGAGCTTTATGGGAAGAAAGGAGGAAAAAGGCATGAAATAATATTGAAAAGAATTTTGAAAAGAATCTTTGGAGCAACTCGGGAGAGCGTGCAGGAAAGCTTGTAAGTAAGGCCGCACAAAAAAAGCTAAGAAAGCTATTTCTGCCTCTGGCAGCAGGCTTAATGCTTCTTTTCAGCGCCCTGCTTTTGTCCTCCTGCGGACCGAAGGAGGCAGAGTCCACAGAGAGTCCGGAGGGAGAGAGCCAAGGGAGACGGACAATGTGGTCAATGTCTATAACTGGGGAGAGTATATCGACCCGGAGGTGATTACGGAATTTCAGCAGGAAACCGGCATCAAAAGTGGTTTACGATATGTTTGAAACCAACGAGGAAATGTATCCCGTCATCGAGGCAGGGGAGTGCTGTATGATGCGGTTTGCCCTCGGATTACATGATTGAGAAGATGATGCAGAACCATCTTTTGGCGGAAATCGACTTTAGAACATTCCCAATATCAAGGAAATCGGAAAAGAATATGTGGAAATGTGTGCGGAGTTCGATCCAGGGAATCGTTACATGGTGCCCTATACCACGGGAACCGTAGGGATTCTTTATAACAAAGAATGCTGGATGAGCTGGGCGTGCCTACCCCACCAAAATGGGCGGATCTTTTTGGAATCCGAAGCTGGAAAGGAGAAATCCTGATGCAGGATTCCGTCCGGGATGCCTTTATGGTGGCACTGAAGAAGGAAGGCCATTCCATGAACACCGTGGATGACAAGGAGTTGGATGAGGCCATGAAGGATTTGATTGCCCAGAAGCCCTTGGTTCAGGCCTATGTGGTGGACCAGGTCCGGGATAAGATGATCGGAGAAGAGGCGGCGGTAGGCGTCATTTACTCCGGAGAAATCCTCTATGTGCAGGGAGAGCTGGAAGGCACGGACGTGGAAGTGGACTATGTGATTCCGGAGGAAGGCGCCAACCTGTGGGTAGACGGTTGGGTGATTCCCAAGAATGCCAAGCATAAGGAAAAATGCGGAAAAATGGATTAATTTCCTCTGCCGCCCGGATATTGCGGCAAAGAATTTCGAGTATATTACCTACACCACCCCAAACGTAGGCGCCTTGAAGCTCCTGCCCCGGAATACACGGAAAATAAAGCGGTATTTCCGGATATGGCGGAGGTTTTGAAAAAGGGAGAGGTCTTCAGCTATTTGGGAGAACAGGACGAAGCCAAGTACAACGACCGGTGGAAGAAGATCGAGGTTTCCTAAACCCTATTTGAAAAAAAGATCGAGTTTTCTAAACCCTATTTGAAAAAGATCGACAGAACCCCTCTTTATGGAGACAGTCCATAGGGAGGGATTTTTCTATTCTTAGAAATTTTTAGAAAAGCTTTTATTCCGAAAATTTTTGCTAAAAATAATTAACGTTAAAAATTTTTCGAGAGTGAAGAAATAAACGGACAGAGAGACTTTCGAAAGAAAAAGCAAAAAGGAAAAAAAGCCTGGATTCATCCAGGGAAGACCATGGAAAAAGGGGGAAGAAAAAAATGCGCTCAAAATATGTAGCATATATCGGTTCTTATTCATACACCGGCACTGCCAAGGGCATAACCATCTGTGATGTGGATATGGAAAAGGGAAGATTTGAAAAAAGAACAGAGGTGGAAGTAAACAACTCCTCCTATGTGGCGGTTTCTCCCGATAAAAGAACCCTCTATTCCATTGCGGATGAGGGAATTGTTTTCCTTCCGTATTCTGGATAACGGAAACCCTGAGCAAGTTAAATACCAGAAATATCCGCGGAATGCGCGGCTGCCACCTTGCCGTAGACAAGAAGGGGGAGTACCTGATGGTGTCCGGCTATCATGACGGAAAGTCCACCCTGCTTTCTTTGGAAGCGGACGGTTCTGTAGGCCCTATCGTAGACGGCGTTTATGACCAGGGTATCGGTTCCGTGGCGGACGTACCTTCCGCTTCATGTTTCCTGCTCCCGTATGACCGATGACCAGAAGTTTATTCTGGTGGCGGTTAGGAATTGATCGGTAAAGATTTTTCCGCTTCGACAAGGCGGACCGGAAGATGCGACAGGTGGATACTTTGCGATGCGAACTGCAGTCGGCCCAAGACATTTCCGTTTCTGCCCGGACAGGAATTACCTTTATCTTTTGTATGAATTAAAAATGTGGTGGATGTGATCATTTTTTTCCGAGGGAGAGAAGGACTCGGAGGTGAAGCTGGAGCAGCTGAGACCATTTCCACCCATAACGATAAGGAAAACAACCCCTTAATTGCCGCTTGCCAAATGCGTTTTTCTCCGGATCCGGATGCTTCTCATCTTTTTGTGTCCAATGCGGGAATTAATACCATCACCATCTATGACAGAGATAAAGCGACAGGGCTTTTTAACCATGAAGGGTAGCCTTCCCATTGCCGGCGAATATCCTAAGGTTCTGCATTTTCCCCGGATGAAAAGCACCTTGCGGTAGCCAACAATGAAAGCGGTACTATTACCTTTTTCAACATTGATTATGAAAAGGGCTGCTGTCCATGTGCAAGAGAGCTGGAAGTGGATGAGCCAAACAGTATCTGTATGGTGAGAGTGTCGGGGAGTGAGGAATGGCGGGAGGTCAGTACAGGAAAAATATTTCATATCAGTACCTTCGGAGAATCCCACAGTAAGCCCTGGGGGTGGTTGTAGACGGCTGCCTGCAAGGCTTTTCCCCTGTCGGAAGAGGATATTCAGGAAATGCTGGAACGGCGCCGTCCGGGGAAGAATCTGAGATGACCCAGAGGAAGGAAGGGGACAAGGTGGAATTCTTTCCCGGTATTTTTGAGGAAAAACCACCGGTACTCCCATTGCCATGGTCATGTGGAACGAGGATCGAGCGCTCCAAGGATTACGGGGAAATTGCCCATGCCTTTCGCCTGGGCCACAGGGATTACGGCTTTTTGCCAAATACGGTTTCAGGATTATCGGGGAGGCCGTTCCTCGGAAGGAAACCATTGCCAGAGTGGCGGCGGAGCCATTGCCAGAAAATGCTATTAGAGCTGGGGGTTTCCGTCCGGGCAAAGGTCATCGAGCTTGCCGGCATTTCCTGACAGAAGACCGGCAGAAGGCGGAGCTTTTGGCGGAACAGAAGATTCTCTCCTTAAGGGAACAGGGAGTTCTGCCGGAGGAGTGGTGGAATGTCTGGTGGAAGGCCTTCCTGCCGGCATCGGAGAACCGGTTTTTGACAAGCTGGATGCCTCCTAGCAAAGGCCGTGATGTCCATCGGTGCGGTAAAGTCGGTGGAAATCGGAGACGGTATCGAAGTATCCAAGAGCCTTGGCTCCGAGAACAATGATGCTTTTTCTTGAAGAGAACGAATCCTTCCTTTGAGGGAAGCTTGCGAAAGGGCAGCAACCATAGCGGCGGTATTCTGGGGATGAGTGACGGAAGCACTATTCGCATCAGAGCCGGCTTTAAGCCTACCCTTCCATTTCCAAGCCCCAGCAAACGGTGAATGAGGCGGGAGAGGAAATTACCATCGCCATCAAGAGGCGCCACGATCCTCACGGTGGTGGAGGCGGGACAATGTGGTGGTGGAAGCCATGACGGCATAACTGTGCTGGCATGCTAGGAGAATCTCAGCGCAGATTGGACTATGTGAAACGGGCTTATCGAAGATAAGAACAAATAAAATTTTACAAAGATTATAAAAGTTTTTAAAAATTTTTGCTATACCGCTTCTCAATAGGAATTGACAGTAGCATTTTCGTCTTAAAATGAGGAAAAGAACAATTGGGAATTATTTCTAGGAATGAGAACAGCAGGGAGTCTCTTTTGTGAAAAGATTTTGCAAGGGGAGAAAAGATATGAATGCTCAACAAATGGTTACTATCAGGCGCTCGTAATACTGGGCATTTTAGCGCTTATTTTTAGTCGCATTTGTAAAGGTTTACTGGCGCATAGGATAGCATGGAGAAGGAAAGCAATAGCGTGGTTAGTAGTGCTATCGGTTTCAGGAATTAACTTCTTCGACGTATTCGGTATCGGATCCTTCGCTCCGGGCGCTTCCCTTTACAAGGGCTTAAAAGCAGGTGGATGACAAGCTGATTCCAGCACCTTGAATGTAGCTTGTACTATTCCTGTCGTTATGGAGGCCTTCCTCTTTATTCAGGGAGTGGAGTAGAGCCTATCACATTGGTTACCATGATGCTTGCGGCTATGGTCGGTGCATGGATTGGTAGGAATGTTCCAAGCTTTCCAAGCAGATGATTCAGCTGGTTATGGGTGTTGCCATGGTAGTAATCGGTTTCGTCATCATTTTACAGGTGGCGAGATGTTATCCCCGTAGAAGGACAGCCATCGGACTCAGCGGAATAAAAGCTTATTGTTGCTATCGTAATTAACTTCATCTTAGGCGCAGTTATGACTGCCGGGTTAGCTTATATGCACCTTTGTCTTGCCCTGGTTTGCGTATTGGGCATGGACCCAGGTTGCCTTCCCCATCATGATGGGATCACTGCGCATACCTTATGCCGGTTGCTTCCGTTCGTTTCGTAAAGGAAGGCAGCTACAATAGAAAAGGTAGCTTTGTGGGGAACCATTTTTCGGCTCTTTGGGATGTGTTGTAGCAACCAGAGTAGCATTAGGATTACCCTCTCACATTTTAAAGATTATCGTTATCTGCGTTATGTTCTACACCGCAGCAACCATGTTCTATTCCTAAGCAAGGAAAAAGAAGCAGGCGGCATAAAGGACACGGAAGATGACGCAGGATTGAACCATTGACTTGTTAGAATCGGAAAAGTCGTCTTATGGGGCGACTTTTCACTATAAAAATAAACTATGGAGGTAAGCATCATGAAATTCAGCAAGAGTATTCACAGTTGATTCCCCACACAGCCGGTGAGGCTACCAGAATCGTAGTAGGGTGGAGTCCCTAAAATCCCCGGAAAGACTATGCCTGAGGAAAGAAGCAGTGGCTTGAGGACAATATGGATTATCTTCGTACCGCTATTATGTTGGAACCGAGAGGACATAACGATATGTTCGGTTCCATTTTGACCACAACCTACAGTGGATGAGGCCGATTACGGTATTATCTTTATGGATGGCGGCGGATACCTGAACATGTGCGGACATGGAACCATCGGTGCTATGACCGTTGCAGTAGAGACTGGTATCGTTCCTGTAACAGAGCCGATTACCAAAGATTGTACAGGAGGCTCCTGCAAGAATTATCCACGGTGAAGTTACTGTTGTGGACGGCAAGGCTAAGAAGGTAAGCTTCCAGAACGTTCCGCTTTCTTATACAAGAGAGTCGGGAGGTAGAGCTTCCGGGTTACGGCAAGATTAAGTTTGATATTTCCTTCGGCGGATCGCTTCGCTATCGTGAGAGGTAGACCAGTCGGTGTAGAGATTAAGCCGGAAAATGCAGATAAAGCTGAACGCTTTGGGAATCAGCTAGAGACATCATCAACAAGGAGATTCTGTACAGCATCTGCTTTCCCATATCCATGCCGTAGACTTGGTAGAATGGTGGTCTACAACAGAGACCAAGGGCGCGACATAAAGAACTGCGTAGTATTCGGACAGGGACAGGTAGACCGTTCTCCTTGCGGAACAGGAACCAGTGCAAAAGCTGGCTACCCTTTTTGCAAAGGGCGAGAGTTAAAGCAGGGGAGAAGTTCTTCTATGAGTCCATCCTGGGCACCATTTTCGAAGGAGAAATCAGGCACCACCAAGGTGGGGAGATTACGATGCGGTTATTCCTCAGATTACCGGTTCCGCATGGATTACCGGCTTCAACCACTTTGTGATTGATGAAGAAGATCGCAAAAGTATGGATTTATCTTAAAGTAATAAATGAAGCGATTGCAGAATGGGTCTGTAATTGGGGGCAATCTGAGCCCGATGCTTGCCGAAAAGCCGGCGAAGTGAAGGACTGTAGAAATCAATAAATAAAGCGATTGCAGAATGGGTCTGTAAGAGGGTAATCTGAGCCCGTCGGTACTTACTGAAAGCGAGCTAAAGCGAAGCTGAAGTTAGTACTGCTACGAAAAACGAGGTTAGCGGGAGACGTGCCCCAGCCAGACCCATTCTCATTAACACGTCTCGATAATTAACATGCATGCAGTCTTTCACGACGCGGAGCGAGGCTGGCGGGCGCATACCCCTCTTACAGACTCATACTGCGATGAAGCTACTCTATTTTCTTCTTCTATAGATAAAATATTTTATAGAGAATAAAAGATTGCAAATCAAAATTCATCATGTAAAAATCAAAGGATAGTTTTTAACAATATCCAAAAAGGGGAAACAGTTATGGCAGACAAGAAATTAGTAGGCAAATTACTTCCCGTGAGGAAGACTTTTGCGCAGTGGTATCTGGATGTAGTAAAAAGCGGAGCTTACAGATTATTCTTCTGTAAAGGGCTTCATGGTTATTCGACCTGCAGGCTATGCTATCTGGGAGAATATCATGGCAACTCTGGATTCCGTTTTAGCTACAGGTGTACAAAAACTGTTCTATGCCGCTTTTAATCCCCCAGTCCTTATTAGAAAAAGAGTGAGCATGTGAAGGTTTTGCCCAGAGTAGCATGGGTTACCTCCGGCGGTTCCAAGAGACTGGAGGAAAGACTCTGTGTACGTCCTACCTCCGAGGTACTTTTCTGTGATTACTATTCCAAGGTGGTAAGATCCTATCATGACCTTCCCAGCTTCTGAACCAGTGGTGTTCCGTAGTGCGTTGGGAGAAGACCACAGACCTTTCTTAAGAACCAGAGAGTTCTTATGGCAGGGAGGGACATACCGTTCATGCTACGGCAGAGGAAGCGGAAGAGAACCCTTTTAATGCTGGACATCTATGCGGATGTTTTGGAAAAATGAATTGGCGATTCCTGTAGTGAAGGGTCGTCAAGACCGATAAGGAGAAGTTTGCCGGTGCGATTGCCACCTATACGGTAGAAAGCTTTGATGCATGACGGACAGGCCTTGCATGTGCTACCTCCCACAACTTTGGAGACAGCTTTGCCAAGGCATTCCAGGTGCAGTATTTAAGCAAGAACAATACCGTTGAGCCGGTACACCAGACCTCCTGAGAATTACCACAAGAACCATCGGTGCTTTAATCATGGTTCACGGGGACGATTCCGGATTGGTTCTTCCTCCTCGTATTGCTCCTGTACAGGTAAATATCATTCCTATCCAGCAGAATAAGGAAGGGGTACTGGACAAGGCCTTTGATTTGATGAACAGCTTAAAGGATGCAGGGACTTCGGGTGAAGGTGGATGATTCCGATAAGACTCCCGGATTTAAGTTTGCAGACAGTGAAGTAAGAGGAATTCCTCTTCGTCTGGAAATCGGACCGAAGGATATCGAAGCGGGACAGGTAGTACTGGTAAGAAGAGACACCAGAGAGAAGATTGTGGTATCCTTTGAGAATCTTGTGGAAGAAAAGCAGAAGCTTTTTGGAGCAGATTCAGAAGGATATGTATAATAGAGCATTAACTTTCCAGAAGGAAAGAACCACTGATGCCAAGAGCTTGGATGAATTGGTAGCCTCCTGGATAAAAGCCCGGATTTGTTCGCGCCATGTGGTGCGGTTGCAGAAGGTGCGAGGAGAAGCTTAAGGAGTATTCCGGTATTACCTCCCGTTGTATCCTGCAAAGCAGGAAAAAGATTGCCGATACCTGCGTGGTATGCGGAAAGCCTGCTACAAAGATGGTTTACTGGGGAAGAGCTTGTTAAAAAGGAAAAATGGATGAAAGATCCCGAAAGTAATACAAATCACCGTTCCCAAAGGGGTAGAACTCATTATTCGACAGATTGAGCAGGCAGGCTACGAAGCCTACGCTGTCGGAGGATGTGTTCGGGACGCCTTTGGGACGAGAACGTGAAGATTGGGATATTACGACTTCTGCCAAACCGGAGGTCGTAAATCCTCTTTGCGTACCATTGATACGGGGGAATTGAGCATGGAACGGTGACGGTTCTGCTTAGTGTGCAGGAAGCCGGAGAGGAGACAGAGCCTTTGAGGTAACCACTTATCGGGATGGACGGCATTTTACGAGGATGGGCGGCACCCTAAGGCGGTGTCCTTTACCGGAAGCCTGGAAGAGGATCGGCCAGAAGGGATTTTACCATCAATGCCATGGCTACCACATGGATAGGGGCATTATTGACTGTTACCATGGACAGGAAGACTTGAAAAATAAAAGGATTCGCACCGTGGGAAGGGCAGAGGAACGTTTTACGGAGGATGCTCTACGTATGATGTGGGAATTCGTTTTTCCGCCCAGCTGGATTTTCAGATAGAAGAGGATTGCCTTCAGGCCATGCTGGCTCTTCGGGAAAAACCTCGGAAAGGTTTCAGGAACGGATTGCGTGTGGAGCTGGTGAAGCTTTTTATGTAGCCCTCATCCGGAGCTGGTGAAGCTGCTTTTTCTACCGGCCTTTCCGACTTTTGTGACACGGCATTTTTCGGAAATCGAGAAGCGAGGGATTCCTTCTCTTTTTAGGAAATGCCAAGGATAAGAAGTACCTGCACTTGGGGGCTTCTGCTAAAGGCACCTGCCGGAGTACGTCAAGGAGATTTTGGAAGAGCTGAGCTGGATCGGGAATGTATGGTCAGGGCTTCCGACTGTGGAGCTCTTTTCTTTGGAAGAGGCGGATTCTCCCTATGCCTTTCGGAGACAGCTTTCTCGGTACGGACTTGAACTGATTCAGGACTTTATGATACCAAGAGCGTCCTTTTGGAAAATGTTTCCAATACCCCAGGGAAAGGCTATGGCGGAGCAGGTGCAGCTTCGACTTTCATGGCTTCAAAAAGATTCAGGAGGAGGGGATTGCTATACCCTTTCCAATCTGGCAATTAAGGGAAAAAGATTTACTGTCTATAGGGAGTGCAAGCCGGGCCGGCTATGGGAGAACTTTTGCATCAGGCTTTGGATTATGTGATGCAGAATCCTTCGGAAAATGATAGAGAAGCTTTGCTTTCTTTTTGTAAAAAGCCGGATTTGTTAATAATTAAACAAAAATAAAAGTATAAAACAGTATTTAAGAGGAAAACCTAGTCAAAAATAGAACAAGTTTTCCTCTTAAATACTGTTAATATTTATAAATTCTAGCGCTATTATATCGACATTTTATAAATAATGTTTATAATGAATATTGTAGAGAAAAATCTCACTGTTTTTCCGAAAAAATAGAAAGAATTTTCGGGATAGAAAAGAGCTGAGCCTATGATTGGAATTATAAATCCCTCCTTGGACCCCTTTTTATAATCAGGCCTTGGAAGAATATCTTTTTCAGAATAGAACGGAGCAGGATATTTTTCTTCTTTGGCAGAATACTCCGGCAGTTATCGTAGGCTGTTATCAAAACATCAGCCAGGAAGTAAGCTATGCCGGTTAAAGGAAAGAGGGATTCCGGTTGTTCACAGAAGCAGCGGCGGAGGTACGGTGTATCATGATTTAGGCAATGTAATTACAGCCTAATGAAAAAGAAAACAAGATTTTTAAGATGACGATTTTTCTCCTTCCGGTAATCGATGCTTTGCGAGAGGCTTGGGATTAAGGCGGAGAAGAACAGATGCTCGATATTACCATAGGGGAAAGAAGATTTTCCGGCAGTGCCCTAAAAGGCCACCGGAGAACGGGTTTTACATCATGGGACTCTACTTTATACATCGGACTTAAGTCTTTTGGATGAGATTACCACCAAGAATAAAAGTGTTCACATTCAGTCGAAAGGCTTCTCCTCGGCAATCTGCAAGGTTTGTAATATCAGTGAATCCTGGGAAGGCTTAGGAAAGGAAGGATGTCCCTTTACGGAGGTTCCTCCCATAGAAAGCTTTATGGAAGCCTTAATGGCATCCATGGGGGCTAAGCCGGAAGCCTTAGCTCTTACAGAGGCGGAAAAGGCGGAGGTAGAGAGGATTTGCCGAGAAAAATACCATTCCTGGGAATGGACCTATGGAAAAACCCCTCAATTCTCTTTTGAAAAGGAAGGTATTTTCAAGGAGAAAAAGATACGGATCGATTATCAGGTCCGGAAGGGAAGAATCGAAGATTTTACGATACAGTCCCCTTATTTTTCAGAAGAGGAAGTCAGAGCACTTTTCCAAGGACAGCCATTTTCTTTAGAGCTTTTTGAAGAAAAGTTTTCCGATTTGTCGGAACGTCTTAAGCCACAGGACAGTAAGGAAGTCAGAGAAGCCTTAATAGGGCTTGCATTATAGAAGGGTAGAAGATGAAGAAAGAAATTGTGATTCGAAGTTAAGACCGGAGATGCAGGAGGCAGTGGTTTGCGCCTGGTTGAAGGAAGTGGGAGACCCGGTAAAGAAGGGGAACCGATTTTTGAGATTGAAACAGGACAAGGTGGTTACCCAAGTGGAATCCGGCTTTGAGGGAACTTTGGTAGAACAGTGCTGTGAAGAAGGAGATACGGTAGGGGTGTTGGAGAAGGTCGCTTTAATCGAAGAGACAGCTTAAGGCGAGGAGTTTAGAGACCGCCAAAAGTAATGATTATAGAGGCCTTCAAAAGTAATGATTATAGAAACTAGTGGTAAGGATGGATGAAAAAGACGTTCTGAAGGCAGTGATTGAAAAACAGCTTAGGACAGGATAGGGGAGTGAGATAGGGAGCGAGATATGGAGAAGACATTGGAGAAAGCGGAGGTTTACAGGCTGCCCCTCCTTCTTTAGGGAAGAAGCCGGACTGGTTGAAGGTTCGATACAATCAGGAGGCTACCGAAGAGTAGCAGCCCTGATGAAGGATCTTCGTTTGAATACCGTTTGTAAGAAGCCAACTGTCCCAATATGGGAGAGTGTTATCAGAAGCACACGGCAACCTTTTATGATTTTGGGAAGCGTTTGCACCAGAAATTGCCGCTTTTTGCAATGTGACCTGCGGAAGACCGGAGGCGGTGGACGAAGAAGCCTATGAATGTGGCCAAGGCAGCAAGCAGTTGCATCTGAAGCATGTGGTTTTGACCTGCTCCACAAGAGATGATTTGGAGGATGGAGGAGCCTTACAGTTTGCGAAAAACCATCCGGGCGATTCAGGGAGCTTTGTCCAGGCACCACCATTGAAACCCTGATTTCCGATATGAAGGGAAGGACGGAGTCCTTAGACATCGTTTTGGAAGCTAAGCCGGAAGTTCTGAACCACAATGTGGAGACGGTAAAGGAATTGCAGAAGGCGGTTCGTCCCCAGGCGGCTTATGAAAGGTCCTTAGGAGTGCTCCGTTACTGCAAGCAACATTCTCCGGATATCAGGGTAAAGACAGGATTCATGGTAGGGGCTTGGAGAGACGGAAGAGCAGATTGACAGGCTGATGGATGATGTGCTGGAAACCGGCTGTGATATCTTAACCATCGGACAATATCTGCAACCCACCAAGAGCATTACCCTTGGCCAGATATGCCACACCGGAGGATTTTGCCCGCTATAAAAAGAATGCTCTTTTAGGGCTTTCACCACGTAGCTTCCGCACCCTTAGCAGAAAGCTCCTACAGAGCTTAGGGAAGCTTTTGGAGGACGTGCATGGTTTATATTGATTTAGAGTCCACGGACGTTTATGAGAACTTCGGTCTGGAATATTACTTAGCCGAAGAAAAAGTTGGAAGAAACGGTTTTTCTTTTCTGGAGAACCACCCCTACCCTGATGCTGGGCAAATACCAAAACCTGGCGGAGGTGAATCTCCCCTATGCCAGAGAGCAGAAGATGAATCTGGTACGGCGGATGAGCGGGGAGGCACCATTTACACGGATTTGGGAGGCTGGCAGTTTACCTTTATCGACCGCTACAAGGAAGAGGGATAGAGTTTAAAAAAATACCTAAGCCCGGTACTGGATGCCTTGGCGAAAGCTTTCCGTGAAAGCAGAATTTAACGGAAGAAATGACCTCTGTATTGCGGGACGAAAGTTTTCAGCAATGCCCGAGTATCATCTTAGGGAAAAGCATTGTCCACCACGGATCTCTGCTTTTTCCACGGATATCGAGAAGATGGTGAATTCCACCAGGGTGGATGAGTACAAGATTATTTCAAAAAGCATCCAGTCGGTGCGGGAGAGAGTTTGCAACATTTCGAGCATTTGAAAGAGAAGATTTCCCCGGAGGACTTTAAGGACAGTGGTTTCCGCCATTTTGGGAGAAGAGAATAAAGCCAATCGCCTGGAGCTTTCAAGGAAGAAATTCTGAGAGTTAAGGAACTGGCCAAGACTCATTTTCAAAACTGGGACAGTCTGTACGGAAAAAATCCGAAGTTCAACATGGAAAAAGATTGGACGCTTTCGGGCAGGGAAGATGCATTTTCCTTAGAGATTCAAAAGGGCAAAAATACAGGAAGCTTCTATCAGTGGAGATTTTTCAGTACCCTGAATCCTGAGGAAATCAGTAAAAGCCTTTGTAGGACTGGCTTTTGACCGGGATTCCTTTTAAAGGGTCTTGAGGAAAAGAGGCTTGGAGGGAAAAGCTTTATCAATTTCCGTGTCTGAGATTGCGGATATGCTGGCCTAAAGGGTTTTGAGGAGAAAAAGACAGGCCGGATGAACCGGAGAAAACCTATATATTTTTATTTTTATGCATTGAAAAAAGAAAAATTTTTTATAATGAATTGTAGAGTAATTACTTTTTTGCCCGGATGTTCTGAAGATAGGGGGTCAGAGGATGGGGAAAAAGCATGATGATAAAATCACCATAAAACAAAGAGGCAGTTTATGGAATTAAAGACACCGTTGTATGAAGCGCATGTGAAGGCAGGTGGAAAGATTGTTCCTTTCGCTGATTTCTTCTCCCTGTTCAGTATGAGCAGAGTGGAGTAATCAAGAGCATGGCTGTTCGAACCGAAGCCGGACTTTTCGACGTGTCCCACATGGGTGAAGTACTTTTGCAAAGGAAAAGGATGCATTGGCAAATCTTCAGAAGATTTTAACCAATAACTTTGAGAACATGGTGGACGGACAGGCAAGATACAGCCTGATGTGTAATGAAAACGGCGGTGTGGTAGACGATTTAATCGTTTACAAGAAAGGAGAGAACGACTACTTCATCGTTGTAAACGCTGCCAACCGTGAGAAGGACTTTAACTGGATGGTACAGCATAAGTTCGGGGATGTGGAATTCACCAATGTTTCCGATGATTATGCCCAGATTGCCCTTCAAGGCCCTAAGGCCATGGATATTATCAGAAAGCTGGCCTCCGAAGAAAATATTCCTCAGAAATACTACCATGCCGTATTTAATGCACGGTTGACGGCATTCCTATTGTTTCAAGACCGGTTATACGGGAGAAGACAGTGTGAGCTGTATCTGGACAGCAGCAAGAGCGGAGGAAATGTGGGATAAGCTTTTGGCAGCAGGGAAAAAGAAGAGGACTGATTCCCTGCGACTTGGTGCCAGAGATACCTTCAGTATGGAAGCAGCTATGCCTCTCTACGGTCATGAGATGGACGATGAAATCACTCCCCTTGAGACCGGATTGAAGTTTGCGGTAAAGATGGACAAACCTGATTTTATCGGAAGGCTGCTATTGAAGCCAAGGAGAGCCGAAGATTAAGAGAGTCGGCCTAGAAGGTTACCGGTAGAGGCGTTATCCGTGAACATCAGGACGTTTTGGCAGGAGACCAGGTTATCGGTCACACCACATCCGGAACTCACTGCCCATTATCTAAACTATCCTGTAGGGAATGGCATTAATCGATCCCAAGTATGCAGAGGTGGGCACTCAGCTCCAGGTAGACGTTCGCGGACGTAAGGTAGATGTAGAAGTGGTAGCACTTCCCTTCTACAAGAGAGAGAAGTAAAAATACTTTTTCAGGGAGAGATTGCAGAATTTGAGCGCAATACTCGAAGAAAGACAAATTTTTAAAATCAGATTTTTCTTCCGGGGAAGATCTATTTTATAAAGAAAAACAGTTTAATCAACACTACTTATTTTAAGGAGGAAAAAGATGGCAGTTCAAAAGGGATTATTGTATACCAAGGATCACGTGGGTTAAGGAAGAAGGCGGAGAGTACGTAGTAGGGAATTAGCGACTATGCAGAGCGAATTAGGAGATTTGGTTTTCGTAAATCTTCCGGAAGAGGGCGACAGTGTAACTAAGGGAGAGGCTTTCTCTGACGTAGAGTCTGTAAAGGCTGTTTCCGATGTATTGTCTCCATTAACCGTGTGGTTAGTGCAATCAATGAGGCTGTTTTGGATGCTCCCGAAAGCATCAACAGCTCTCCCTATGAGGCTTTGGTTCGTAAGGTAAAGGATGTTACAGAGAAGGAAGAGCTTCTTTCCGCAGAAGAGTATGAGGAGTTCTTAAAGACACTGTAAAGAGATAGCATGAAGATTCTTCCGATGAAGGATAGAATGGAGAAAAAGGAGTTCTGTCCTCTAAAAAGAGAAGAAACTATCCGAAAGAAAGGTGGTGGACTATGGGAAAATACATTCCCACACCGACGCGGAGCAGAAGGCGATGCTGCAGGAAAGCGGTTTTTCTTCCTTTGATGATCTGTTTAGAGATATTCCACAGGGAAGTAAAAAATTAAAAGGCGAGCTTTCTATTCCTGCCGGTTTATCCGAGTTGGAAGTACGTAGAGATATGTCTGCATTGGCGGACAAAAAAACGTAGTGTTCCCGGTTATCTTCAGAGGTGCTGGAGCATATCGTCATTTTATTCCCTCTATCGTAAAAGAGCGTGATTAGTAGAGAATTTCTTGACGGCATATACCCCGTATCAGGCAGAGACCAGCCAAAGGTATTTTTACAATCTATTTTTGAATATCAGACCATGATCCGCGACTTGACCGGCATGGACGTATCCAATGCTTCCGTTTATGACGGAGCTGAGGCTGCAGCTGAGGCAGTAGCAATGTGCAGAGAGAGAGAAGCAAGGCTTTGATTTCCGCTCTGATGCATCCGGACACGATTTCAACCATCAAGACCTATTGCCATGGTAATGGTATGCAGGTAGAGATTATTCCGGAGAAGGACGGTGTGACAGACGTGGAGGCTTTGAAGGCTAAGGCAGATGCGGAATCTGCTGTAGTTTTCATCCAGCATCCGAATTTCTACGGCAATCTGGAGGATGCAGAGAAGATTGGAGAGATTGCTCATGAGGCAGGGGCAAAGTTTGCTATGAGCGTAAATCCCATTTCTCTTGGTATTCTTAAGACTCCCAGGGAGTATGGAGCGGATGTTGCGGTTGGTGACGGACAGCCTTTAGGACTTCCCATTGCTTTTGGAGGACCTTACCTTGGATTCATGGCATCCACTGATGCGATGAAGAGAAATCTTCCCGGAAGAATCGTAGGGAGCTACAGAGGATCATCAGGGAAGAACCGGTTATGTATTGACTCTGCAGGCCAGAGAGCAGCATATCCGTAGAGAAAAAGCTTCCAGTAACGTATGTTCCAACCAGGCACTTTGTGCTTTAGCTGTAGGTGTTTATCTTGCAGCAGTAGGTAAGGAAAGGCTTAAAGGAAGCGGCAAGTCTTTCTACCTCAAGGCTCATTGTTGGCCAAGGAATTAGAAAAAGATTGGCTTTAAGCCACAGTATAAAGGCAAATTTCTTCAATGAATTCGTAACAGAGTCTTCCGTTTCTTCCGCAAAAGGCATTAGAGGCTTTAGAAGGAAGGCATCCTAGCGGATATCCTCTGGATGATAAAGAGAATTCTCTGGTGCTGTACGGAAGTTAATGATAAAGGCTTCTATGGACCGTGTAGTAGAAATCTTAAAGGAGGTGAAGTAATGCTTATTTTCGAGAAAAAGCAAATCCGGCAGACATTGCAGTTTGTTCCCTCCCTGTGATGTGGAAGTGGTAGATGTTCCTGCAAAGGATCGAAAGGCTGAATTACATTTGCCGGAGCTTTCAGAGACAGAAATCAGCAGACACTACACAGAGCTTGCTAAAAAAGTGTAGAGGTGTAAATGACAGCTTCTATCCTTTGGGTTCCTGCACCATGAAGTACAATCCGAAGATTAATGATGATATGGCAGCTTTACCCGGTTTTGCAGAGATTCATCCCTTGCAGCCGGAGCATACCGTACAGGTTGCCTTTCCGTAATCCAGGAGATTGAAACCCTTCTTTGTGAAGTAACCGGTATGGATCGTTTAACGGTTCAGCCTGCAGCTGGTGCTCACGGTGAGTTCACCGGAATCATGCTGATTAAGGCTTACCATGAGAGCAGAGGGATTTTAACAGAAACAAGATTATTATTCTCGATGCGGCTCACGGAACCAACCCCGCAACCGCTACTATGGCAGGCTACAAGGTGGTAACCATTCCTTCCAATGAGCACGGCTGTGTAGATATGGAGAAATTCAAAGGCGGTTTTAGGGGATGATGTTGCCGGCTTGATGCTGACCAACCCTCAATACCGTAGGTATTTTCGATGAAAAATATCTTAGAGATTACCAAGTTAATCCATGATTGCGGCGGATTAAACTATTATGACGGTGCCAACTAAACGCTATCATGGGCGTTGTTCGTCCCGGAGACATGGGCTTTGACGTTATTCACTTGAATCTTCATAAGACCTTCTCACACCTCACGGTGGCGGAGGCCCCGGAAGCGGAGTTGTTGGATGTAAAAGCTTCTTGCTGATTTCATGCCCGGATATCTGGTTGACGGAGATGCAGTGAAGAAGTTTGTGAAAGGCTCCAAAGTCTATCGGAACATGAAGGCCTTCTACGGAAACTTCCTGGTAGTGGTTAGGGCATTAACCTATATCAAGACCTTAGGAAAAGAAGAATTCCACAGGCTAGTAAGAATGCGGTGCTGAATGCCAACTACATGATGAATAAGCTGAGAGGATCTCTATACCATGGCTTATGATCGATTTGTATGCATGAGTTCAGTTATGAGCTTAGAGGATCTTGAAAGCAAAAGACAGGGGTTTTCTGCAATGGACATTGCCAAAGCTCTGTTGGATAACAGATGCATCCGCCCACAATGTACTTCCCGCTTATCGTTCATGAAGCTTTTGATGATTGAGCCTACAGAGACAGAGTCCAGGAAAACTTTGGATGATGCTGTAGCTGTTTTCAGAAAGCTTTATGAGGAAGCTCAGACCAATCCACAGGCGCTTCATGATGCTCCTGTAACTACTCCGGTAGGAAGATTGGATGAAGTAAAGGCAGCAAGAGAGCCAGTACTTCGTTATGAGTGGAAGTAAAGGCGAAAAAAAGCTGATACTTTGCTATGAGTGGAGATAAAGGCAAAAAGCCGATATTTCACTATGAAAAGAAAGTAAAGGCAAAAAGCCGATACATCATTTCGAAAGAAAGTAAAAATAAAAGTAGATGATTAGAGAGCTGTTATATAAGGATAAAGAGAGAGTGAACAAGAGTTTTGTTTGAAAAAGCATAGCTTTATCGAAACAAGCAAAAGCTCAGTTCTTCTTTTGAAGGATTCTTTATGTAACAGCTCTTCTTGCTAAGAAGCTAGATGGGCGTTAAGGAGAGAGAAATTAAGGCGGAGAGTGTAAGTATACTAAGCCGGTATTGCTCTGGAAACCTTGTAAGACAGCAAATATTAGGGGAGTAACAATTATGAGTTATGATGTGATTATCATAGAGCCGGTCCCGGCGGATATGTAGCAACATTAAAGTCTGCAAAATTAGGCTTTAAGACTGCAGTGGTAGAGAAGGACAGAGTGGGAGGAACCTGCTAAACAGAGCTGTATTCCTACAAAGGCTATGGTTCATGCCACAGAACTTTACAGAGAAATGCAGAATGCGAAGGAGTACGGTATCTTTGCGAGAATATTTCCTATGACTACGGCAAGATTTTTGGAATATAAGCAGGATATTATCGATAAGCTGGTAGGAGGTAGAGCAGCTCTTTAAGTCCAACAGCATCGATTACCTGGAAGGGGCTGGGAACTTTAGGAAAGACGGTTCCGTTACCGTAAGCGGTGGAGAAGGAGCAGGAAATTATCAGGCGAAGCATGTGATTTTGGCTGTTGGATCCAGCCTGCCTTAGTACCGATTCGGGACTGGATAGTGAAGGAGTATTAACCAGTGATGAGCTCTTCCAATTACAGGGAAGTACCCAAGAGCTTAAGCATCATTGGCGGAGGAGTAATCGGTGTGAGTTTGCCTCCATTTTCGCCTCCTTAGGAACCAAGGTTACCATTCTGGGAGGCTCTGCCCAGTATTCTGGCCAACATGGATAAGGATATTTCTCAGAATTTGAAGTTGATTTTAAAGAAGAGAGCATCGATATCCATACCTCCGTTAAGGTGGAGAAGGTGGAAAAAGGAAGCAGAGGGAGTTTCCTGCTTCTATACCGAGAAGGATGAGCCGGTGAAGGTAACATCCCAGTACGTGCTTTGCTGCAGTAGGGTCGTGTGCTAATACCCAGGGACTCTTCGGAGAAGGGGTAGAACTGGAAATGGAGAGAGGCCGAGTAGTGGTAGACGAGCACTTCAAGACCTCCATGGACGGGGTTTATGCCATAGGAGACCTGATTAAGGGCTTACAGCTTGCACCTTTGCTTCCGCACAGGGCATTTGCCTTTTGGAGGAGCTGGCAGGACACAAGAGAAGCATTGACTTAAATGTGGTACCGGGCTGCGTTTACACCTCACCGGAAATCGCCTCTGTTGGAATTACCGAGGCCATCGCCAAGGAGCAGGGCTTAGAAATCAATGTTGGTAAGTTCATGATGAGCGGAAACGGAAAATCCATGATTTCCAAGGAAGAGCGCGGATTTATTAAGATTCTGTCCGACAGCAAGAGCCATGCAGTTGTGGGTGTGCAAATGATGTGTGCAAGAGCAACCGATATGATTGGAGAGTTTGGTAATGCCGTAGCAAACGGATTTACCGTAGAGCAGCTGCTGAAGGCTATGAGAGCTCACCCAACCTACAATGAAGGAGTGGGAGAGGCTTTGGAGGATGTATTCGGAGAAGCGGTACATTCCATGCCGAAGAAAAAATAGAGAACTGTGAAAAAGCACTAGAAGCTTTTCGCAGGACAGCTTTGGAATCGGGGCACGCTAAGATTCCATAAAAAGTAAAAAGTGGCTGTAAAATCAAAATAGATTTTCTAAGCAATATAGGTCTGAACTTGGGGCACGCTCTCGCTAGCTTCGCCACATAGCGGTACTAACTTCAAGCTTCGCTTCACTCGCTTTCAGTAAGTACCGATGGGCTCAGACTACCCCTCATTCAGACCTATATTGCCGAAAATTTCTATATTTTGATGTTTACAGCCACTTTTCTTTATTACTTTTTATGCCGTAGGCGGTAGAGCCTTATCACCTGTTCAACGGTGTCCTCTAAATTTCTCCGAGCATTTTCTTTATTCATGGCGTCTTCTAAAGTGGTGATTTCTCGCAGGATGGGGAAGTAAGCGTCTATTCCGGCTTGGTTGCAGGCTTTTGCCCCCACTGTTACAGCTCCTGCAAAGGCCAGAACAGGGATTCCCTGTGCCTTGGCCAGCTTTGCTACACCGATTGGGGCTTTTCCCATGGAGGATTGTTCGTCCAGCCTTCCTTCTCCCGTAATCACTAAATCGGCTCCCTGCATTTTCTCGGAAAGCTTGGTTTCTTCCAAAATCAAGGAAACTCCGGACTTTAATTCTCCCTGAAGAAAACTGCGAAAAGGCAAAAGCCAAGCCTCCCGCAGCTCCGGATCCGGGAGCTTCCGAATTGGCAGCAGGGTTATATTCTTTTACAAGCTCACTATAATGCTTCATCCAAAGATCCATTTGGGAAAGCATTTCCTTGTTTCCGCCTTTTTGGAATCCATAGACAAGACTTGCTCCATTTTCCCCGTAAAGAGGATTCTCTACATCACAGGCAATCTGGAAGGAACATTGTAATAAGTCCTTCGAGAAAAAAATATTTTCTATTCAGGGCCAAATCTTTCAGTCCTTCTCCGCAAGGGCTGATTTCTTCTCCGTTCTCTTTGGTAAAACGAAAGCCTAATGCGTTTAACATTCCGATTCCACCGTCATTTGTGGCGGAACCGCCGATGCCGATTAAAAAGCGACGACATCCCTTGTGATAGGCATCTAAAAATCATTTGTCCCACACCATAGCTACCGGTTTTCAGCGGATTTCTTTCCGCCGGAGAGAGTAAGGTAATGCCGGAAGCTTGAGACATTTCCATAACGGCTAGCTTTCCATCCTTTGGGGAATATTGCGAGTCTGTTTCTGACGGTGTATCTGAGTGTGCTTTCAGAGCATTCTTTCGAGTGATTTTTAGGCAGTGTTTCCCGTTGGGTATTCGATTCTGTTTCCGCCTGGGATTTCTCTAATTCCGTTAGAATACCGTAATGAGCTTCCACCTCTTGAAACAACGGTCCTTTTACCCGGACTGTTTCCAAAGCTTCCCCTAAAAGCTTCCAACAGCGTTTCCACGGTGCCTTCCCTCCGTCTGCCAGAGGAGATATCAAAACCTCTGCATCAGGAACTACCCGTAAAATACCGTTTTTTATGGCCTCGCCCGCTTCTTTGGAGGAGAGCCTTCCTTTAAAGGAATCTATAGCAATAAGGATTTTCATAATCTGCCTACGCTGTCTGCCAAGCACCATCCGGGCCAAGGGGATAACCCTCAACCTTGGTATTGAAAAAGCATCTTTCCGTTATCCGCTCCGGCCTGAGGGTTCAGATAGTACCACTTACCTTTAAGCTCCTGCCAACCGGTACGCATCTTGCCGTTTTCCGCACCGACCTCTTCACTGAAGTAATACCAGAAGCCGCGAATCTCCTTCCAGCCAAGGCTCATCTTTCCCTGCTCACTGCCTTCATTTTCTTCAAAATAATACCAGGCATTGTTATAGAAAAGCCAACCGGTGAACATATAGCCTTCTTGATTAAAATAGTACCAATGATTATTCATCCATAACCACTGTGATTTCGGGTAGCTTCCATCCGGATTTAAAATCCACCAGCCCTTTGCGTCTCTTTGCCAGTTTACATTGGACGGCAGATTGCGGTCTGCCCCTAAAACCATCGGTGTCCCGCTGCTACCGCCCGAACTGCTTCCTCCGCCGGAACCTCCACTGCCACCTGAACCGCTGCCTCGCCGGAGCCGCCTCTGCCGCTTCCGGAATTAGAAGGAATCAGCGCTTCCCGGAATCATCGGTTGTGTACTCCGTAAAAAGCGGGTTTACATATCGTGTACCAAGTTTCAGGGAAGAGTGATTTACTATACGATTCTTTCCCTTAAAAATTCATCTTATCTTTATAAAGCGCCTGCCCCGATATGCGTAACGGAGGCGGGAATCGTGATGGTATTTGCCTCTTTTCAAGTCAAGGAAAGCGCTTTCCCCGATACTTTCCAGTCCGGCCGGTAAGGATAAATCTCCCTTGTAAGAAAGATTACGAAAAGCGGAATTCCCTATTTTCTTTAAATTCTTCGGGAAGACAAGATTGCCCTCTATCGATTTCTTAGAAAAAACAGAATCCCCTATTTCTACGATAGAATCCGGCAACACTAAGCCTTTCTTAATGTAATCGACGCCCGCCAAGGCATGGGAGTCCAAGGCGTAATATTTCCCTAATTCCAGATGCGCTCTCGTTCCTAGAGCATTCAAGAGCTTATTCCAGGAGCGAAGTTCTCCGTTTGCATTAAGACCCTGCATCCGTCCGCTGCCGTTTATTGTAACCGTATAGGGTTTCTTTTCTCCTGTTATTTGCCAGCTAAAATTCCCGTCGGTGCGGGGTAAGCGCGCCTCATCCGACACGGTAACCACTTTTTGCAACAATTGTGTCTCACTAGATGGGCTTATGCGGCCTCCCGGATCCGTTAAAAATGTACAATAGTAGGTGTGCCCCGGTAAAAAGGAAAGTGTACTTGTGTCCCTAAAATCAAATAGATACGAAATGAATATCTTATTGACTTCGGGAACCCGGCATTGGGCCTCGTACGTCAGATATCCCAAACGCAGACTCTTCTTGAATCTTCCACTGTCATCTGTAAAATTCTGTATACCAACCATTTCGTTTGGATCTTCTGTCTTATACAGATAAAAAGTTTATAAATGGATTACCTGTTACTTCAACTCAAAAATATTTATTGATTTCCGGGAGCGTATAAAAATTCACATTGTTAAAAGAAATATTCTCTTTCTTTTCTCCATTTTCATCTTCCTTGGCAGTTTGTTGTACAGAAGTGTAATCCGGATTATAGTGCCAGCCTTTTTTTCTGACTCATAAATACCGGAGAATGATTGATAATCGTATTTTTTTCTTTTTCATTTCCTTTAAACTTGTAAAATGCCTCCTCTCAATCCTCCGCACTGGAAGCCGGAATCGTGACATCCCCTAAGTTTTCAGAATCATAAAAAGGCATGGTACGGTATTTCCTTAAGGGTAGAGGGAGACTCACTGTCTCCAAATAGTCCATATGTCCAAAGGCTGACACCCCCACATTCAGCTTTTCTATCCCTTCTTCTATCATCACTTTGCGAATCTTATTCCTATAGGGTTCCCAGGGAGCCACTTTAATTGCATCCGTTTCCCCTCTTCCACGGAGTGTCAGAGTCATATCATTTCCGGTGCCGCTTAAACTATATTCAATTTGCTTTCCTAGTCTTCCACTTAGAGGTGCCTTCTGTACGATAATCTTAAATTCTTTTGTTAGCTCCCCCTCGCCATTTCTTTGGGTTACAAGCAGTTTGGCTGTTCCTTCGTGCAATGCCTCAATGGCGAGTTGTCCATAAGCGTCATGCTTTATGCCAATAACGGTGGGATTCGTCTCCGGTATCACTCTGCAGCGTAAAACATAACTGTGAAGCAGTTCATGGATAGTGATTAGTTCCCCTAACTCCACCGCTATCGTATCTGACAAATAAGCAAGCTCTTTCCAAGAGCTTTCTTTCTCAACCAAAGAAACGGCAAATACGGAGAAATGCTCTGCCGATACCTTTACTGCATTTTCTTTCTCCTCTATTTTTTCTGTCTCTAACTTTTCTGCCGCTGCTTCAACACTGTCCAGATGAAACACGGAAATCTGCTTTTCCGCATTTTCCTCCAGAAAAGAAAGCTTTGAAAAGCTGACCTTCACTTCTCCTTTTGCGGTATCCGGCTGTATTTCTTCTCCATCCTTATCCAAAACACTGATATCAAAAATGATGCTCTGTAGAAGATTTTGCTTATCCTCCTCAAGTTTCTCTTTTACAGTGGAATCCACCTTCTGTTCCTCGACTTTAGAGAGCTTTCTTACTCGTAAAGTCGCGTCCTTTGGAAATACCCCGGAATCAGCCTGCACCGTAACAAGCACACCGGAAAGTTCTTTTTCTGCATAAAATGCGTTCTCTTCTGTAGCCTCAGACTCTATTTCTGTAATTTCTTTTTCGACTTCATTTTTTTCTTCGACTACATTTTTTTCCATTACGTTTTCTTCAAGCGCATTTTCTTCAAGTGCATTTTCTTCCATTACGTTTTCAGAAGAACTTGTACTCTTTTCTTCCGAAAAACTTTGCTTTATTCCTTCAGACAGTACCGTTTCATTTGCTATAGTTGCTGCAGAAACATAGGTAGAAAAGCTGCAAGATAATGCCAGAAGTAATGCCAATGCTTTTTTTGCTCTTTTTCTCATTTTTCTCCTCATATATTGTTTTACAAGTTCACATTTGGCTTCTGTAGAAAAGAATACCACATGCATTAAATTATAGCAATATTGCTATTTTTAAGAGATAATTTTAAAGTAATCTATCATCTTAAATGTAAGATTCATACGGATAAAACATGATGATTCAATTTTACCGGTTTATAGTAGCTTAGAAAAAAATGAAATAAATATATTGCAATATTCATTACGTTTGCATTACAATAGAAAAAACAAATTTTTCGATAAGAAAGGAATAGAGAAGCTATGGGACAGGCGGTAAATGTGAATTTTCGTTTGGATGCAGAAGATAAAAAGAATATGGAGCAGGTATGTACAGAACTGGGACTCAGCATGAGTGCCGCTTTTACCATATTTGCAAAGAAGGTGGGAAGGGAACATAGAATTCCTTTTGATGTTTCCGTGGATCCATTTTATAGTGAAAGTAATATAAAGGAGTTAAAAAGACGTATCGAGAGTGTACGTTCAGGCAAGAGCATATTAAAGGAACATGATTTGATTGAGGTGGATTAATGAAGATATTGTGGCAGGAGTCTGCGTGGGAAGAATATCTTTATTGGCAGTTGCAGGATAAGAAGACACTGAAAAGAATCAATAAATTATTGATGGATATTAATCGAAATGGCTATCAATGTATAGGAAAACCGGAGCCACTGAAGGAGACCTCAGTGGCTATTGGAGTGTTCATATTGATGAAAAAAATAGAATTGTATTTCGTATCACAGAAAAACATATAGAAATTATGCAGTGCGGTTCACATTATCATGACAAATAATTTATTTCATTACCTCTACACCATCCGGCAGCAGCTCCGCATTTACGATGGGGTTTCCGCTCATTTTCACTTTCTTTAGGTTGGGAAGATTCCGAAGAACGGAAATGTCGGAGATATAGTTATTCGAGAAATCCACCTCCTCCAGGGTACTAAGGCCATCCAGGCAATCCAGGCTTTGCAGTTTATTGTCACTGATATTCAGACTCTTTAAGGCCTTGTAATGAGAGAGGAAAGACTTTGCATTAGTGGAAAAATCTTCCGATTCATCATCCAAATTCTTGAGTGTTGCGTTTGTGAGGGTCAGGCTCTCTACCGTGTTGTCGTCCTCCATGTGGCTTAGAGAAACGGGAAGAACAGGATAGTCACTGGATGAGCGACTTTTGTTCGGAGAGAAAATAAGCTCTTTGGCCCCGTTATTTGTAAAAGTTTGGGTATAATCCGTATATTTATCAAAGGGCAAATCCTGGAATTCCAGATGTGTAAGGGCAGGAAGTGTCCGAAGGATAGGTCCCAAGTCCGGCTGAACCGCACCGATAATGCCGTTTCCCACAATGATTAAATCCGTTAAAGCATTCATTCCCTGCAGAAAATCTGCACTGTATTCAATACTATAGTTATGGATTGTCAGCGTCTTTATGGAAGGCATGTGGGCAATGGAATCTCGATCCAGGGAATAGCAGTTCACATTTTCCAAGGCGCTTAAGCCATGTAAATCAGGAAGCTGATATGTGTGATACCCGAAGGAAAGCGTCTGTAAAGAACTGAGGGTGCTGAGGGCATTAACATTTTCCAGGGAAGAGCAGTCAATGGAGAGGCTGTTTAAGGAAAGATGTCCCGATAAACCGTCCAAATTCAAAATTGAAAGGTCTACTAAACTTAGGGATTTTAATTTCGGCATGTTTTGCACGAAGTTCAAGTCCTTTACATCCTTTAAATTCCGTAAGGAAAGCCGCTCCAGCTGGGGCATACCGGAAAGTACGGCAACATTTTCCACGGAACTATCTCCTGTTCCCAAGAGGTCCAGACTGTTTAGGCTGCTTAAAGAGGAAAGGGGAGAAAGATCCATGGGGCTTTTGTCCGCATTAAGCTCCAGAGCAAGCGTCTTGAGCTTCGGAAAGTTTCGAAGGAACAGAAGCCCCTTCGTATAGTCATCATCGATATGAAGGGTGAGCTCTTCCAGAGAAGAAAATGCTTTAAAGGGCGCGTCCTGGTCTTCTCCCTCTGCATCCTCGCCGGAGTAGGAATCACCGGTAGCATCATCGTCCAGAGTAATGTTGTAGAGTCCAAGAATTTGTTCGGGACTCGCGAAAAGCTTTCGCGAGAGTTCGAAATCCTCATATTCTCCGGAAAAATAGCGGAGATTGGTCAGACTCTTCAGGGTATTCGCATCGGCGTTGGCACTATAGTCGAAGTGCACCTGATAACCAAGGGAGAGCTTAATCAGGCCTGTAAAAACCTGCATATCCGCTTCATCGATGGTATCAGTGATAGGAAAATAAAGCGTTTCCGGGTCCTTGGCCGTGCCGTCCTCATTCATAGACTTTGCATAGTCAAACTGCCACTTCTCCGTTTGGTCGGAACCGGCCTTGCTGGCTTTATGAATGGACAGGAAAGCAAGAGAGTTGTAATCCTCCCTTGTAATATCCTTCAAGCTTTTTCCGAAGGCCGTTTCTACGAAGCTTTTTACGGTTTCATCCTCCGGTACAGTCCGAAATTTCGTCGTCGTCAGAGTAACGCTTTTATGAGGCGCACGAAATGTATTGCTGACGAAAAGCATTAAGGTGATAAATAGAAGTATGCCAACGAGGGCAACCGTCTGCACGGCATTGAGTTCCTGCCTTGCCGGAGGAGTGCTTCTTTGCTGCCCCATATTGACATTATCGATATGAATGTTCTGGGTGATATTCGGCTTGCTAGGCTCGATGTAGACTTTGGTTTTACAATATTCACAGGTCACGAAGCCTTCCTTCATTCCCTCCGGAATATGCAAGGTGCCGTGACAGTTGGGACATTCCATTTTTGTAAGAGTCATTGCTTTACGCTCCTTCTTGTATTCTGACTTCTCCAGTATAGCACGGCAGTGGGGCTTTGGGCAGGGATTCTTCTTTCTTTTTGAAGGCTGTTCAATCTGTTTTCAAAGAATAACATGCAAAATTTTCGTATCTAATGTATCATACAAGATACATGTAAAATGCTTTGACAGAAAGGAGAATCATCCGTTTTCTCAAATTTGTATGGAATCAAAAGGCCGAATCAGCCCTAGGAAAATCGGATGAAGGTAAAACTATGAAAATCATTGAAAATAATAGGGTATTTGCCTTTGACAGTAAAAATGAATGCGTAGCGGAGGTGATGGACGGAGAAACCGTCATTTTTCGTACCCATGACTGCTTTGATAATCAGCTTAGTGAAGAGGGAACATGCATCGGAGCTTTGAACTGGGACCGTATCAATCCCGCCACCGGCCCTGTCTATGTGCAGAATGCAAAGGCCGGAGATGTCCTCAAGGTGGAAATCCTGGAAATCGCTTTGGATAAGCAGGGGGTAATGTGTGCCCTTCCGGATAACGGCGTTCTTGGCTCTTTGGTGAAAGAAGAGTCTGTAAAACGGATTAAGGTGGAAGAGGGCAAGGTTCATTTCAACGACAAGCTTGTTTTTGAAGTTACGCCCATGATTGGTGTTATCGGTGTTGCGCCGGAAAATGCTTCCATCAACTGCGGTACACCGGGCTGCCACGGCGGAAACATGGACAACAAGCGCATTAAAGTTGGGGCAAGCCTTTATTTTCCCGTATTCCATGAGGGCGCTATCTTCTCCTTAGGAGATGTGCACGCTGCTATGGGAGATGGAGAAGTGATGGTTAGCGGTGTGGAAATTTCCGCAGAGGTGAAGGTCAGACTGTCCGTGATTAAGGGAATCAGCATTGAAACCCCTATGCTGGAAAATGAAGAGATTTGCGGTGTAATCTACTCCCACGAAGAGATAGAAAAAGCGGTTTTCCATGCGGTACGTATCATGAATGAAAGAGTACAGGAGAATCTGGGACTCTCCTTGAACGAAGCAGGAATGCTCCTCAGCGCCGTGGGAGACCTGCGTTTCTGTCAGGTGGTGGATCCGGAAAGAACCGTGATGATGTGTATACCGAAGAAGATTATGAAGAGTCCGATCTAGGAGAGAAGTTGTTTCTTAGAGAGAACTATTGATGAGGATTTTGAAAAGGAAAAACAGCCAATGTTTTCATTTGGAAATAGTGGCTGTTTTTTTATATATAAAGAACGATTATGTCATCAGCTTTAATTTTTTGATTTATCATTGTGTTATACAAGCAAACAGGTGAATCTAAGAATCACATATACACAGTAAGCGAAAATGTTTAGAAACATTAAATCAAAAATTCGAAACTTTAAAATGTTGAAATCTTATAAAAATAACTGTGCGGAAAAATTGCACAGTGAAATTATTTCATAGGGAGAGAGATGGAACTTCAGAGGGCGTGTAATTGAAAGATTTTATGGGTGATTGCCCCATAATTCAGAGTTGAAGATATCCAGTATTTTTCAAAATAGTAAAGGATTAGTGGATTACTATGTGTGCTGAATAAAGTCAATGCTTTATGACGCATGTATATCGGATAAGATAAAAATATTGGATTTAATACCTATAAAAGGAAAAAATTCAAGTGATTAAAAAAAGAATGCAAAAGCTTCAAAAAACATTGCGAATAAATAAAATAAAAAAACTTTTAAAAAAATTCGTTGACAAATGAAAGTTTAGATGATATCATGCGTAGTATATGAAAAACAAAAATTTTACCAAAAAGAAGGAGAACACTATGGGAAAAGATATTTTACCTGAAGGATTTAAAGAACTTTTAGAGTATTTACAAGAGATTTCAAGTAGCCAGAAGGAGGTGACAACGAGTGAAATTCACGCAGCTCTTGAAAAGTATGGTTTTACACCAGGTAAAAATCTCAGGAATTATATATCGCGCAGCAAAACAAAAAAATACCTTAGACAGGTACAGAGAGGGAAATATGAGTTCGGTAAGCCAATAGAGCAAGAACAAAATAGTGAGAATGAAATTTTATCACTTGCTTTGTAGGGAAAATTCAAAATACCATAGAAAAAATATTAAAAAGATAATGATCGATAATTTGACTGAGATGAGCCCTAAAGAGTTTGAAGAAATTAAAAAATAAGTTGGAAGCTTTTATCGAAAAATATTAGAATAAAAAGAAAATATTATAATATAGGAGAGGAAACGCTAATGAAAAATAATACACACTTTAGTGAAATGGATGAAATTTATAATCAAGAAGGAAAGAAGGAGGATATATTTTATTCTGTAGAAGAAGTAGGTAAAGGTATTTGGTGCTTAAGAGCATATCATAAAAGGAGGTAGCAAGATGAAAAACACTAAAAAGAGATGATAATAGAAGTAATGGAAGATAAAGGAGGTAAAAGCCACCTTTAAAGGAAATTTATCAAGGAGTTTTTCTAATGTGTGGTTCAGTAATAGAATCTAGTATAAGAAATATAATTGAAACTCATTCTTCAGATTCTGATGCGTACATAGAAAAATGAAGATCTGTTCTATTCAGTAGAAGGAAAAAGGCAAAGGTGTTTGGGGCTTAAGAGCATATCATAAAGGAGGTAGCAAGATGAAAAAAACACTAAAAGAGATGATAATAGAAGTAATGAAAGATAAAGGAGGTATAGCCACCTTAGAGGAAATTTATCAAGGAGTTTTTCGAATGCGTGGATCAGTAATAGAATCTAGTATAAGAAATATAATTGAAACTCATTCCTCAGATTCCGATGCGTACATAGATGAAGACCTGTTCTATTCAGTAGAGGGAAAAAGGCAAAGGTGTTTGGGGCTTAAGAGCATACCATAAAAGAAGTAGCAAGATGGAAAAAACACTAAAAGAGAGGATAATAGAAGTGATGTATGCTAAGGGAGGCAAAGCTACTTTAAAAGAACTTTATAAAGAAGTTGGTAAAGCGTGCTAGATACGGATATAGCCAGGGCAAGATAGAAAAGATATAATAAGCTCTAAGAGACTAGCTTGTGGAAAGCGCAGTCTACTAGAGCTTTTTTTGTTACAAAACAAATATGGAAAAATTCGAGATACGCAAAGGAGGGTGTATAAGATGAAGGAGGCAATGGATAAGTTTTGCAAGTCCAGAGAAAATGGCTTATTTCTTCTTGATATGACAACAGGATCAGGAAAGACCTTTAATGTTTTAGAATTTATTGCAGAAAAACTATAACAAAGAGGAATACAAAGATTCTAAATTTTTCTTTATTACCAATCTAAAGAAAAAAATCTTCCCTTGATGAGCTGAGAAAGCATTTTAGCAAAAAGGGGAAATACCGGTGACTTTGATAAGCTTTGTATGCAAATTGATGCCAATGCAGATGTTCTTATCCATAGGCTCTAGTCTGTATATACTGCATATCAAGAGGATATCCCGAAACACATCATCCAAAGTCCTGAGTTTAAAGCCCTGCTCAGTTCTATCCAGTTTCTGAATAAGCAAATGAGGAATCCGATAGAAGGAAAAGAGGAATCCGCTTTGACTTTTTATCAAGATATTGAAAATGATATTCGGAAAAAGAAGGAACCGGCTTTTCGGAAATTACTGATTGATGAATTAAATTCCTTTAAAACTTCCGGACAGAAATTAAAAGCAATAGCCAATGAAAAAAAGTATCAATGGATCGGAGAGCTTTATCCTGCTGTTTTTACCAGAGAAAAACGAATTTATTTTTTGTCTATGGACAAATTCTTTTTGGGGAATTCTACATTGATTGAGCCTTCATACCTTTTTTATACCCATAAGATTATTGACAATGCGGTCATTTTTATTGATGAGTTTGATTCGACGAAGTCCCGCCTTTTACAGCAGATTATTAGGACGGCTGTGAACATAAAATTAACTCTATTGATTTGTTTACAAAAATTTATTCCCCATTGAAATTAAAAGAGTTTCCCCTAGCATTGACTACCGATTCACACTTTACGAGACAGTATTTAGAAAAAAATTCCGGAGCCAAAACCTGTGTAGCAATTCTGGAAGATTTAGAAAGAGCTTTCAGCAAAACGCATGATAATTTTAGTATGCAATACAGCTTTAGGACTAGAGAAGAAAGTACACAGGACAAGAGTAGAAATTTTCTTTTTCAAGATTTACAGTTCCACTCTATTTTCTCCGGAGATAAATCCTTTATGCAGGTGAAGGTGGACCATAAAGCGAAACAGAACTGGCTGGAATTTACAAAAGAAAAGCCGGAGAAGGAAGATGCGGAGCTTATTTCTTTGCTAAGCGCAGTAAAAGCACGCATCAGTTATTTTCAATACATCTCCGGAACTTTGGCCCGAAACTATATGCAATTAAAGGAGGAGAGAAAAAAGGAAAGAGAAGATGATTTTTACTATTGAAAATGCAGTGGTTTCTGTTTTAAAATGAGTTTCATCTTGATAAAGATTACACACAATACTTATTACCCCTAGTTTTATCAGGACAGAGCTTAGGAAAAAGGAAAAAGGATCATCAAAATAATTTGCAAGAGAAGGAGAACCTAAGGAGTTTTGAACGCTCTGTCTATGAGAGAGGGTTTCGCTATTATTTTTTTGAGGACGATTTGAACCATAACTTAAATTCACAAATTTACTTTTATGATTTTCAAAATTCTCCGGAGAAGGTTCTTCTTCATATGGCGAAAAAGGCCAAGGTGATCGGTATTTCTGCAACGGCAAGCTTGGATACAGTATTGGGAAATTATGATTTAGAGTATTTGCAAAGAATGCTGCAAGCCGGGTATTATGAAATGGATGAGGCGATCAAAAAAGGTTGAGAGACATTTTGAAGGACTTATAGAGGGATATCAGAAGCTAAAGATTCATACGGAAGCGATTTCCTATGAAGAAAAATTTCCCTGGATAACTTAAAGGACATCTTTTTCCAATCCCCTTATCATTCAAAAAAATATACGGAAAAACTGGAGGATATTTTTTTCTGGAAAAAACAAGTATGCAGCAGTCAATTTTTTTACGGGTAATAAAAAGCGCTGAAGAAATTTGTTTATAACGAAAATCTGAGATCTTTTTATGTCTTAACAATAAGCTTGCACAGGAAGATAAAGAACTTTGACATAAATCTGATTAAGGAATTTGCGACAGAAATCTTGAAAGAAGCAAAGATGGCAGGGAAGAAACTACTGCCAAAAAGCCGGGGAGGATTTGATTTTTGCCTTCGTACAGAGGGCTATGAGCAAAGCAATGCAGAGTTAAAAGAGCGACTATCTAAGGGAGAAAAGATCTTTGTTTTATCTTCCTATAATACCATTGGTGTTGGACAAAACCTGCAATATAAGGTGCCTGAGAATCTGGAAGTTGTAAAGGTTAACCGATATGCTCAGGAGGAAAAGGACTTTGATGGTATTTATCTGGAAGCCCCTACCCACTTGATCGTAAATCTGGATATGAATAATAGTATCCCTGAAAAAGATGTAGTCAAGTTTATTTTTCAAGATGAATTTCTTATGGAGCGAGGAGAACTTTCTCGTATAGATGGTCTTGCTTTCATCAAAGAGGCCTTTGGAAATCTTTCCGGGGGACTTGGCAGATTCAGCAAAAAAAATATCCTGTATGACTGTCCATCCCTTCATAATTATGCTATCAAGAACTTGCTTCAAGCCGTCGGAAGAATTTGTCGTACCGGACTAAAAAATAAGGAGATTCATGTCTATGTGGATGAAGACATTTTTAGAAAATACGACTTATCTAAAGTGGAAAAAAGAAGGCTGAATCCGGAGTTTCGAGCGATTGTAGAACTATCTAAAGCTTATAAGGAAGACAGAAAAAAACCGGAAAACCCTGTACAGCGGCTTGAAAATCTAGCGAATCACAGCTCTTTGAAATCCATGCAGATTATTCATGATTTGAAACGACGCTGGAGCGAGAACAGTATTCAGGATTGGAAAGATTTAAGAGCTCTTAGTCTTAAGAAACCAACGCTGTCCGAAGAAGAGTTTTTAAAGCAGGGATATCTTTCCGGTCTTTATTTTCGAGCACCTGAAAAGCGAGCAAGCTATTCCTATAAACAGGAAGGGGATTACAGCAAAAAAATATTTTTGTAAAATTCGATGACAGCCTTCCGCAGAAAATGTCGGAGGAAGAAGTACAATTACAGGAGCTCCTTCATATTTCCGGATTAGAGGAATATTTCAGGCAAAAGGGATATGCCACGGATTTTGTACCCAACGAATATTTATTGACTCCTCCATTGTTCAATAATATCTATAAGGGGGCTTTGGGGGAGGTGATAGGAAAAATATATACTAGAAAAATATTTTTCCCATAGAGCTACTGGAGCTCTTGAAGAGCATTTCGAGTTGTTTGATTTTCATCTGGGAAATGGAATTTATATTGATTTTAAGCTATGGAAAGGCAATAAGTGGTTAGATGCGACGGAAGAAAAAGAAAAAATCCTGCATAAGCTGGAAAGCTGTAGGGGAAAACGGGCTATTGTCATCAATATTCTCTATGACCGAAGGCTAAACCCTAAGAGCAGTGCGGATGGGAAAATAGTGGAGATTCCGTATTTGTATCGAAGTGACTTGCATACCCTGGATATGGAGATGCTTAAACAGATTAAAGAAAAGAGGTATTTGGAATGGAACGACTAAACACCAATGAGCTAAATGCCGAGTTTCAGTTTTCTGTCATTAATAAAGATTACTCTTTTTTTAGAATAGAGAGTTCAGAAAAACATATTTCGGGAGGGGCTGCATTTCTGGACTTAGAAGAACTTCCCTATCTGCGTTCTATTGTTTTTGAGCAGGGAAAAAGTTTCTATATGATGTGCTCCTCGAAGGGAATCACGCAAACCGCATTGATTAAGGCTTTAAGAGCGTATGAAGGAGGAGAGGCTCTTTCTTTGGTACAGCTTTTTGCAGAAGATTTAAAACCATATCTGTTGGTGCAGTTGTTTTTCAATGCTCTATCCAATCCTGTATTCAATCCGAAGGAAGAGCTGTACGCTTATAACAATCTTAACGGAAAACTGCTTTGCTATAAGCCTGCATGGTTGAAGAAAGATGCGGAAGGACTGTTATGGGGATTAGACTGTATGGAAGTACGGATTGATAGGGACTTATGCCTACATTTATTAGCCCATAGAATGAATTCTTTAAAGCTGAAGGGGAAAATGAAATTTGAGAAGCGAAAGCTTTCTGCATACCCTCAGTATGAATTCTCCTATCATAATCATACCTTGCGCAGAGTGCCTCAGGATAGGCTAAACAATCCTTCCAATCTCATTCAAAAGCCGGTAGAAGGGGAAAGAGGCAGTATCAGCTTTTTTGACTTCAGTAATTATGAAGCCTTTTCCTGCACGAAAATTGGCCTTCTATATGAACTGTTTCGTTTGCTAAAAGCCGAGTTCTCAAAGTATTTGCAATTATCTCTTCGGACTTATCTGATAGAGGAAAATATTGCCTACAAAAGAAAGGAATTGGAAGCTTATAAAGGGATAGTGTCTGAAAAAGTACGTTTATCCGGTATTAATCTTTTGGATGAGGTTCAAAGCTCCACCTCAGCTTCTTATTTGGAAGACTTAGGGAAAGAGATACAGCAGTTTATTCCGGGAGCAAGATGCACTTTAGGAAAGGGCTTTTCTAAAGAAAAATTGAATATTCGTTATATTCATGAGAAAAACTATTATGAGGAGAAGGACTTTTTATGTGGATTATCCAAAGAGATAGGTTCCCGGGGCAAAGAAGATTCTTGTAAGGAGTTAGACCCCTATGGAATGAAAGCTAAAGGATATGCTGTACAGCACATTACTGTTGAGAATTTTTAGCCTAAAAAGCAAGGCGGCAGTAATGAATATTGTAAAAGAACTATGTATTAAACAAGACATTCAAAATGGGAAGCTTAGTATGATAAACTGGGCGGACTTTGCTTTTACGGCAGATTGGATTTTTGGTATTGTCTTGGAAAAAAGATATTTTTTTATGACTATTCATCCGGATGGAAGCTTTGACATTCAAGAAATGCAGAGAGATTTATTTAGCATGAATGAGTATGATGCCTATATGGACTATTTCAGTGCGGATGAGGAATATGCTTCGGGAAATTATTCCGGAGTGCTTGGGCTTATCAAGGATGCCAAAGGAAATATAAATCTCATTAAAGACACAAGTGTATTCAGTCTTCCGGATTTTATGAGCTTGGGAGAATTACTGGAAAATGTATCCGGTAGCACTAGATTTACCAGGGGCGGAACTTATGGCTTTATTCCAAGATATCCTGCAATCCACCGAGGAGAAAAAAGTACGAGAGGAAGTAGAACAGATTCTTCCCGGACTTCAAGGAGACAGAGAGTATAGCAAAACGGAAATTATAGAGATGTTTAGAGGGCTAAATACAAAGAAAGCTATCGTGAAATATTTTTTTGAAAAATACTGGTATTTTACTATATGCTTATCTTCGAGGAGAAGAAGCCAGAAAAGAGTATTTATCCGGCACCTTAGATATTAATTATTTTACCCTTTCTCCTTCGCTGGCCAGGTTTTGTGGGAGAGATTGGCTCCGGCATGAAGTATAGTATAGAACGGGCAAGCTTGGTTCGGGAGATAGAAGCAGTGGAGGGAAGCCCTTTGATTTTTAAAGAACTTCTACCTTTAATGGGGGTGGAATTTGTAAGATATGGAATGCTTACAGTCATACCATTTCCCTTTAAATATTTACGAGAGTATGCCATGATGGAGAGGTAAGGATTAATGAAAAATAGAAATATTTTTAGAGTAATAATACCTCTTAAGAGATTGCAGCGGCTGCAGGAGTTAGCATTAAAACAGTGCAAAGATATTTAAATGAAAGTTGTTACTTATGCAATACTGAAATTTAGACTTTCGTTAGTCATTTATGGAGACTTTTATTACTATTTATGCTTTCTTGCAGAGAGCGGTGGAATGGAGATTGCTATGAGATTGACTGTTACATTTTTGTATTTTGTTGGGGCTATGTTATATTCTTATCCGATAAGATTGATTCATCATTTGAAATACAAGGATAAGAAAAGTGAACATGACGCAAATTTTTTTATAGCTTAAAAAAATAATAGCGAAAAAATACTCAAATTATTAGGCGTAAAATTAGATATTCAAGGCTGTACCTTATATGATGAACCTGTGGTTTATATTGGAAATCATAGAAGTAATTTTGACAGCTTAATAATGGTTGCAATAATGGAGAAGCCATTGATTTTCATTGGAAAAAGTGAGATTAAAAAATTTCCATTTATCGGTAAATGGTTTCGGGATATAGGATGTCTGTTTTTAGAGCGAAATGATATCAAAAAAATCAATAGAAGTAATTAATCAAGGCATTCAAAGAATAGAAAATGGGTATTCAGTCGTTATTTTTTTCCGGAGGGGAGAAGAACGAAGGAAGACGTGTGGAGGAATTTAAGCCCGGGAGTTTTAAATTGGCTTTTAAGGCAAATGCGCGTATTGTTCCTGTTTCATTCTATAATTCAGAGGAGTGTTATGAGCGTTTTCATAGCTTTCACCCGGCCAATGTGAGTATTCGTATTGGAGAAGTTGTCGATCCCAAAGCGCTTGAACTAAATACAACCGTACAGATGGCAAAAATACTTACACACAATAATTTCTCAAACTTATGAAGAGCAGCGTACACATCAATGATTGCATTATTGGCTTTTTTTATGGGGAAACTTGGATTTTAGCTATAAATGTATGTATTGATATTAGGCCAATACAAATGAAGATGGATTATGCTTAATTTAGAAGAAAAAATCAACCTATTAAAAAGAATTGCACATCGTTTCAAGGAAGAGCGGATTGAGTGGGCATTAGGAGGTTCTATGATGCTTTATTTTAAAAAGATAGTCCCTCCTTTGATGACATTGACCTGATGATTTTCTTCTCGGATGTTGACCGTGTTCGTAATATTTTATCCGAAATGGGAGAGTTGAAGCCGGAAAAATCCTAAAGCAAAAATATCAGACGAAGAGCTTTATGGAATTTAGCATAGAGGGGATTGATGTGGATGTTATGGCGGGCTTTGCCATTGTCTATGAAGGGAATGTGGTGGATTGTTCCTTGGAGAAGGAGCAGATTGTGGAAATGTTTCCCTTGGGAACGGAAAGCATCCCCCTGCAATCCCCTTTACTTTGGCGAGAGTATTATCGTTTAATGGAACGCCCGAATAAGGTGGAAATGATTGACAAGGCTTTGGGGGATAAATCTATGGAAACGAAATGTGAAACCTTATTTGCTCCATGCTTACCACAAAAAGAAGAAGCAAAACCGAGCTGATGATGAAGCATCCGCTTACGGCAAAGCTTGGGGAATAATAGCTTCTTTTGTCCTTTGGAGTGGAGCCTAAATTCCAATATTGTGTCAGTTCTTTCATCACAAAGCAGATGACAAACTGCGCTTTTCCGCAATTTAAAACTGTGGAAGAAATAGCATAGCTTTGGGAGTGAAAGAACAGATAAGTAAAGAAGCTTAAAAGAAGCATTCCCCTAAGGAAAAATACGACTCTGCTTCAGCGCATCATAGTTTGTCCTATCTTCTAATTTCACGCGGTGAATTCTATCCTGCATACTTTGCCCGATACGATAAAAACCAATTTGGTACTTTTTTTCTTTTTTTCACGGCAAGTTCCAAAAGAAGATAAAGATAAAAGGAGAAGCCGTAGGCAAGGCAAATGATAAAGGCAAAGAATAAATAGAATAAATAATAGCCCATAGTATTTTGATCTCCCTTCTTACCTTTTAGCGCGGATTCTTCGTTTGATTTCCCACGAACCAGTAATCGCAGATTGCGCCGCCTGTTGCCAGTGTCTGTTCTCTATGCAATACACCCTTGTTTCGTTCCACCGCAATGTGGTCAATGTCACAGCACAAGGGCAATAAATCCAGGTAGCCATTCTCTCTTGCGAATTTTTCTAAAGGGCATCGTGTGAAGTGATAATAAAAGCCGTCCTTATGCCGCTTTTCATCAAAATGAAAATCCCAGGTTTTATCCTGATATTCCGGATGCGCCTCCGCCCATTCTTCCACCTTATGCATTCTTTCGGCAAATTTCTTCATGTCCGTCTCTTTATTGAAATCCATGGAGCTCATGGCTTTTCTGATGAAACGATTTTCCATAAATGTAGCGATTATTTCTCTAAAATCCTCTACCGAAAAGTTACCGGCTCTGCATACTGCCAGAAAAACATAGGCGGAATAAATATTGTGAGCCATGGGATTTTTCTCTCCGATATCATCCGTGTTTTCCAGCATTTCCCGATATAATATACGTCCTTTTTGTAAGCTTTCTTTCGTCTTATCCTTCCCGAACTTTTTTACCATCGGTTTTTTCAGAAATAAACGGAATAAGTTAAAATAGATTCCTTTGTATTTCATTACACGCACCTCGCCAAACTTTTTCATCAATGTAGCTCAGGTTCTACTACTGAGTACATACTGTATGAGCTACAGAACTAAAGGAATAAAAACATAATGAGATCAGATAATGATATAACAAGTAACCCGGTATTAGCCTCATTTAACTAATAGTAGCTTAACACTTTCAAGTTTTTTTGTCCATGCTGAATTAGCTTTTTTTCTCATCCCGAATTTTAAGTACAGGAAATGAAATACTATTCATAAATGTTATGTTGTATCTGATTTCTTTATAGCCCTTAGGTAATGAGCTTTTATTTTGTAAACTTTGTGGATTTACTTGTATAATGAAGCTGGGAAACAACAATCAGAGGTATTTAACGTAAATAAGGGGGCTCAAATGGCGACAGTTTCATTAAAAGCGGCTACCAGAGAGGATTTGCAAACCATATGGGAAATGCAAATCAAAGCTTTTTCGGAATTGTTGGATAAATATCAAGACTATGATATGAGTCCGGGTGCAGAGGGGCTGGAGAAAAATCATTGCAAGATACGAACAGCCTTGGACTGTTTATTATTTTATTGTTGCTGAAAATGAAAATGTCGGTGTCATTCGCGTGATTGACAAGAAAGACGCCGGCAGAAAACGAATATCTCCAATCTGGATTATGCCGGAGTATCGGAATAAAGGATATGCCCAAGCAGCAATCTCTGTGGTAGAGCAGATACATGGCTGTCATCACTGGTGTTTGGACACGATACTACAAGAAGCAGGGAATCTTCATTTGTACGAAAAGATGGGCTATCATCAGACCGGAAGAATGGATAAGATCAATGATCGTATGGATATTGTCTTCTACGAAAAAGATTAAAGATAAGTTTTAAGTTCGGGTTTCTCAACCGGCTTTCTATTCTGTTTGTCCCGTTTCCGGATAAAAGTCCATCTTGGAAACACACTCTGGTTTAAAAGTGATGTATAAACTTTCAATAAGGTAGAGTGAGCTATGATTATTTTATTGCGTTCCGTAACATAAAATACTAGGATGGTTTTTGAGGAATATAAGGCAATAAAAGGCAAAGTAAGAGATTATCAGAGCAGGAAAGTATAAGTCTAAAATTACCGGACCTGCAGTAAAAATCATCAAGACATACCAACGGTGGAGGTAAAGCTTATGAAGCATTTTTTTCATGGATTCTCAGAATCTTTCATATTTTTGTATTATATACTTGGATTGCTTTTATACTTCTGCTTCCGGCAAGCTCCATATTCAGTTTACAGCTTTATGTCTTATTGAATATCCTATTCGCCCTTGTGTTTACCGGTCTTTTAATCACTCAGATGGTGGAGACTTTTAAAATTTTTAAAAGAGAGGATAGTGAGCAGTGTATAAAGACTTTTCTTTTCTTTAAATACAGTTCTCTGCCTGCAGTACTGATTTTTCTGGCCATCTTTCTTGCGGTCTTACTTGGAGGAATAGGGCTTTCCTTTGTGCTGCTGGTGCTACCGGCGACCCTATTCATTGCCCCCTTTTTCTTCGCCATGAGCTTAGTTGTAGCACCGCTTTTCCTGGGCATGTCTTTTATGGCAGGCTTAGCCGGACTTAGCTATGCCATTTGCCTAATTATACTGAGCAGAAAGCAAAAGGGATGGAAAGTCGGACAATGTATCTTGCATTTTATTTTCCAGTGGATTCCTGGCTTTGATATTTTGGATGGTTTGTATATTACCCTGCGATATTGGAATAGGGGAAAAATTTTATCGATTATCACTGCAATTTCTGTTATCTTGGGATTGACGTTTATGCTATTTATGCGTTCTTAAACAAAGACATTATGCATTCTTAGAGAAAGACATTATGCATTCTTGGAGAAAGGCATTATGCCGTTCTCAGGTAAAGACATTATGTATTCTTAAAGAAAAACAGTAAAGATAGTATTTTAGGAAGAGTGGCAAAATGAGAAATTTATGTTTTTTATTGATCCCCATGGGGATTGTATTATTGATTTTCAGCATTCGAAAAATGATCTCGTTTTTATGAAGTCAGAGATATTCTTTGAAATGCCCTACACGGAGGAAGAGGGAAGCGTTCATCTTCCTCAGGGAAAGTATGGGATTTGGCTTAGCGGAAGGCGTTTCAAAAAAACTCCTATCGGAAATATCGGCTTTCAGTTAAGAAGAGCAGAGACCGGGGAAAAGCTGCACCTTTCTCCCAGCCTTATGCGTACTTCAGTCACTGGCTTTGATAAAGGAAGAATGGAACTTTATCATTTTCAGGTAGAAGAAGAGGGAAATTATACCCTTTCTTTAGATGGAGAAAGCAGCGTGAGAGAAAGGCTGGAGGCGTCTATCGGAAACCTTCTCTTCAAACAGCCGGTGGATTTGAGCAACTTTAGCGTACAGATTCGAAAAGGAAATTCTATGGCTGTGCTTTTCGTCATTTTAGGGATTAATCTTGCAGTCTGGATGATTCTTGGAGGCATTATGCTTCCCTTCCTATTGGCTGAAGCAGGATATTAATATTTTTCCATAACGAATAGTCGACGGTTTGTAAGCATAGCCAATACGATTGCTTACTTCTGATTCCGCTATGTTCCACGGGTTTTTACGGAAGTTCTACATATTGACGTAAAGAGCCAGAAGGAAGACGGAAAAAAATGCTGCCCCTCGGACTGCATTGGTAGTGGAGTAGATATGATAGGCGTCTTCAGAAGAACTGAACTGCATTCTAAGTAAAAGCAAGATTGGGTGAACTATTAGGGCCACGATGATCGTGGCAAATGGCATTTTCATGCATTGATAGAGAGCGGCAAGAGCGTCTCCGTTCTTATGGTATAGAAAAGCAAAGGTCAAAACATTGACCAAAAGCCAAAGAAAAAGAAATAAATTGGCATCCCGAAGAGCGGCGGAATTCGTTGCATTTTCATATTCTATATGCACTCTTCCCTGAAAAGCCTGCCCGAATTTATAAATCCACTGAGGGACTTCCCGCTTTCTTATTACGCCGTATAAAAGCCGAAAATAAATATAAAAGGTAAGGAGAAAAGAGAGACCAACCATAAGTCCAAAAAAGAATTCAAAGCTAAACAAGTTCATTTTCATTATCCTTTCCTGATCAAATCATTCCCAAATCGATTGTTGAGCACGGATTCCGTAGTGGAATACAATTCCATTTGTACCAAAATATGCATAAAGACTATAGTTTTTCCATAATGCATGGTCTTTTGTTTGCATAGTCAAAACATAATAGCTCTCATTCTGAATTTCTTTATAGTTAGCGGGTTTTAAAGAGAAAATATCCGTGATTTTCCGTCCTTTGTAATTTCCAGATATTCACCGTAATAAAAGGGGTCATTTCTTTTGTTGGTGACTATACTTTCAGCGCTTTTCCCTGCAAAAGAAAATCCTGCATCGATAAGCGAAGAGGCCTTTGTGCTGCCGACAATCAGTTTCGTTACGTCAATTTGTGCGGTTAGGGGGCTTTCCGGAAACCCCATGGTAGAGACAAAGGAAGCCAAAAGGGAGCCGGATAAGAAGGCTACCCAAGAAAGTGCATTGGTTATGGAATACCAACGACGGGCTTCCCTGGAAGAATGAAAAGTCATTCTAAAAAACTGAAAGAGGGAATGAAGCATCATGGCTAAAAAGCACAATAAGGAACTGTAGCTACAACATTGATAGACAGCTCCATAGTAGTTTCCGCTTTTGTAATGCAAAAAGCAAAGCTTAGAACATTGGAAAGAAGCCAGAAAAAAAGGAAAATATTGGCATCTCGAAGAGCGGTGGAAGTAGTTGCATTTTCATACTTCACATGCACTCTTCCCTGAAAAGCCTGCCCGAATTTATAAATCCACCGAGGGACTTCCCGGTTTTTCTTTACGCCGTATAAAAGCCGAAAATAAATATAAAAGGTAAGGAGAAAAGAAAGGCATACAATAAGAGCGAAAGATAATGCAAATCGAAAAGAATCCACTTTTTCTTTCTCCTTTCCTATAGAGTATTTTTCTTAAGCAGTGTCGTAAGCGAAGAGAAGCCTTGGCATTTAGCATCTGTTAACGAAAAACAGTATAACATTTTTATGATGTGGACGAAAGAAATAAACTGCGAAGCGTAAAATGAAAAAAATAGGAATCCCTCAACGAAAAAAAGAGCGAATCGAACAGTGAAAAACCACAAAGTTCAAAAAGAAAAAAATACTAAGCACGCAATGAAAAAACTTACTCTATTTCAGGCGAATCATGGTAAAATAAACCGATTATTTTTGTAGAGTTTAGAGGCAGCTTGAGGGAAATAGCGGATTTTTTGACTACGAAAGTTTTTAATAGGAGTGAGAGACTTGCTGAAAATCTTTATTTTAGAGGATGAAAGAATACAACAATCCCGCATTGAAAAGGTGATTAAGGAGCTGATTAGTAGGAAAAGCTTATCTTGTAAGGCACCGGAAATCTTTGGAAATGCCGGGCAGCTTCTTAATGCAATTACGGAAAGAGGTTCTCATCAGCTTTTCTTTCTGGATATTGAGATTAGAGGAGAGGAAAAGAAGGGGCTGGATATTGCGAAAGAAATTCGAAGCAGGGATCCCAATGCCACTATCGTATTTGTGACAACTCATTCGGAATTTATGCCGATTACCTTTCGCTATAAGGTTTCGGCACTGGACTTTATTGACAAAGCTTTGGATGAGGAACATTTTTCCGAGCGTGTGGAGTCGGCTATTTTGTACACGTTGGAAAAACTTGGCGCTACTGTATCGGAGGATTCTTTCAGTTTTGAAACGGCCATGGCCAGAGTGCAGGTTCCTTTTCATAAAATTTTGTATTTTGAGTCTTCGCCTACCGTCCATAAGGTGATTTTACATACCAAGGAGGAAAAGAATTGAGTTCTATGCAGGTCTTTCCGACCTGGAAAAAGGCGGATTCCAGACTGTACCAATGCCACCGCCCTTTTGTGGTCAATCCGAGAACATTGTGAAGATTGATAAAGAGGAGAAAATGGCGATATTCGAGAATCAGGAGAGCTGTCTGATTTCCCGTATGAAGTATAGAGGACTTCTGGAACGGATGAAGTCGATGAAGCAGTAAAATATTTTCAGAGAGGAGAATGTATGGAATCTACGATCAATCTGACAATTGAATATGTGAAAATCGTCAATGTGATGCTATTCTATCGTCAGATTAGCGATGAAAATATGCCTCTTTGGTCTTTTTCTTCTTGTTCCGGTTCTTTTTGAGCTGTTGTTTTTTTCTTTTTTTCCACCGCTTGCTTTTTTTCGGGTATTTTGTGAGTTTCGTGCTGTACAGCTTCTATCGAAATCGGGAGAAAGACGGAGGGCTGAAGCTTTTTTTACGGCCTTTATCCTATTGTTTTAGAAAGTCTGCTGGGAAAGCTGCTGGCCTTCTATGTTTTTCCGTTCTTTGGCATTTCCGTTTATAATGAGGCGAGTATCGGCGGATATGATCTTCTGATTGAACTTCTGGTTTTCCCCCTCTATCTTGTTATTATAAAGTCCCTGAAAATCAATTTTCAGGAGCTGAAGGCAGGCTTTTGCGCGTGGTTTTTCGCCGATTTTTACTGCCGATCAATCTCTCGATGATGGTTTACACTGTTTTGATTACGGCCTTTTTGATGCTGCGTGACAGATTTTCTTGGGCGGACAGCCTTCGGGGACAGCTGAATAATCTCTATATCATTATCTTTTTCGTGGTGCTTTTATATATCAATGCCGTTTCCAAGGAAAGACTGGAAGCGGAAGTTCTGGAGCAAAAGGATAGTGAGTTAAAGGCACTTTCCGAATACAGTCATCATGTGGAGGAGTTATACGGAGAGATTCGCAGTTTTCGCCATGACTATATGAATATCTTAACCAGCTTGAAGCTGGGAATTGAGCGGAAAGACTTTGACAGCATTGAAAACATTTACAATACGGTTCTTAAGGACAGCGGAAAGCCCTTTTATAGCAGTAAATTTGACCTTGCAAAATTAAGCCGGATTGAAAATGATGCGGTAAAAAGTGTCTTATCCGCGAAGCTCCTGGAGGCCCAGAGTAAGGGGATAGAGACTTCTGTAGAGATAGAAGAAGAGATTTATGATTTTCAAATCGAGTTGCTGGATTTCATCAAGATTCTTTCTATTCTTTGTGACAATGCCATAGAGGGATGTCTTACTGCCGAAGCACCGAAAAATCGCTATCGCCTTGATTCGTGAGGAGAGAATGCTCATTTTGGTGGTGGAAAACAGCACAAAGGCGGAAAAACTGGAGCTCTCTCCTATTTTCGAGAAGGGGTATTCCTCTAAGGGGGAAGGCAGAGGACTTGGTCTTTATAACGTGCATACGATTCTGGAAAAATACCCGAAATCTCTAATCAGTACCCGCAGCGCCAATCATCTTTTTTCTCAAACCATTCAGTTTTGCAAATAGACCTTGGAAGCCTTGTCTCAAGGTCTATTTTTGTGCGTTCTTTTAAGTGATACTCCTTTCAAAAAACTTTTTTTGCTGCTATACGATCCTCTTTCAGTCTGTTTTTTTCGGAAAAATACCGTTCGCGACAAAATAAGTACCATTCACGACAAGCTTTATTTTTCTTCCGAAACACATTCTATAATGAGCCCTCGTAAACAAAAAAAGAAAGGGAGGTTCACTGAGATGTTTAGAGTAGATGAAATCAAGAAGTCCTTTAAAAATAAAGAGGTATTAAAAGGGGTTTCCTTCTCCATAGAAGAAGGAGAAAAGGTCGCTTTACTGGGGAATAACGGAGCGGGAAAGAGTACGCTGATGAAAATCATTGCCGGTCAGCTGGAGGCAAATTCCGGTACTGTGAAGACGGCACTGGATTATCAGACAGAAATCGGCATGATGCCCCAGGGCGATATTTTGATCGATGATTTGACAGTTTCGGATTTAGTACAGCTGAAAAAGTGCGATGAATCGAATTGCAATAGATGTGGATAAAGCCTTGGAAAAAGTTTCCTTTGCAGGATTTTAAAAAAGCAATATGTGGGCGGTCTTTCCGAGGGCAAAAGAGAAGACTTTCCTTTACTGCTCAGCATTTTAAATTCTCCGAAGCTGATTTTTTTCTGGATGAGCCAACAACCGGAATGGACTTAGAATCCGTAGACCGGTTTTGGAAGCTTCTAGAGAAGGAAAAATATACTTCGGTGATTGTTACCCATGATTTTAACCAGATTGATCACTTCTTTACGAAGGTGATGATCTTAAAGAATGGACGAATTGCAGCAGCTGAATCCGTAGAAGAGATTCACCGGCAGGGAAAAACGATTGAAGAGTTTTATAGAGAAAAGGTTGAAAAGGAGGCCTAAAAATGATTAGCATGATTCAATTAAAGCAGGTGTTACGAAACAGAAGATTTGTCTTATTTACGATTCTTCTTCCACTGGCCTGGTATATGTTCTTATACAATATTCAGGCGGATATGCTACCGAATATTATGCTGGGGATTGCCGTGTTTATCGGTATCATCGGAAACAGTCTGGCAACCTTTAGTAAAAAGAATCTCCTCTGACATCGGTTTTTATTCCTTTTGAATCCCTGATTTTCCAACTACGGGATAAAAAAACTATCTTTTGGACCAGACCTTCGTGCAAATCGTGTTAAATACCTTGATTTTTGTTGTGGTTTTGTGCGTTGCGGCAGTATTTGCCAAATTCCCGATTAACGGAAAGCTGGGCATTCAGTTTTTCTTATTGACCGTCATGGGCATTTACTTCAGTATTATCGGCTTTGTACTTGGGGTGAGACTGGATGCCAAGCTCATCGATACAGTGGGATTTCCGGTCATTATTCTGGCAGCTTTGACCATTATGCCCTTCGCAAGCTTCGGAGCGGAAAGCGGATTTATTTCCCTTGTTGCCAAAGTACAAAGGATTTTCCCGGGCTATTATTACACGAATATGATGAATGCAATCTTGTCCGGAAATGGAATTCAGCTAAAGGATATGCTGCTCTTTATCACAACATTTGTACTGAATATCATTCCTCTGTACTTCCTTGTTCCCAAGGTGAAATTAAGTAAGGCAAAATAAGAGATATTATGCAAAGAAAGAAATTCTATGCAAAGAAAGAAAATCTATGCAGAGAAAAGCGGAGTCCTATGACAATCCTTCGTTCTTATGTAGCATCTCCGTTACTTCGTTTGCAAAGTCCATGGCATAGCTTATCTTCCTTGCCGCGTCTTCCATTCGCCATGCCATGAATTTTTTCTTGTCGTCAGGAGCGTCGAAGAAGTACTTATCGTTGTAATTTGCAAAATATATGCGAGATTCGTTTATGTAAAAGGAAAGCTTGCGGCGGGAAGTCATGCTGTTAAACCATTCGATAACAGTGGGGCTTAAGAACTTCCTTGCAGATAGTTCGTCTGTGCAGTAAATGTTGTAGTGTTCGTTATGCTGTATATCTTCAACGTCGATTTTATTGCCGTCCTGCGTGGTGCCAAGATAGCCGTCTTCCGTCTCAAAGTTAAGGAAATGCTCTGTCGGAACAATCCATAACTTTCCCTTTGAAGAGAGCGGGTTCTTTATGGAATAAACCTGTCCGAGAAAGTCGGTAATATCATCGTAACCGTTATCTCCTTTTTCGACGCTGAATGCATATAAATCTACTATTTCAAGATCTCTTTCATCATGGAGTTCCAGTATTCCGGATTGAATATAGTGTTCTGCAGAAGGTACGACTTCTTCTATATTATTCAAGGAGATATGATGTTCCGTATCGACTTCCGCTGTAGGATACAGAGCTTGTAGGATCGGTGTAAGAATTTCTCGCTCGTAAAGACTGCTGGAGCTTTCGCTTTTTCTTTCTATCCAAGCGGTCAACAAAAAAGCTATAAAAAAAGGCAGTGAAGAAATAGAGTGCCAAAGAAAAGAGAACCAAACAGGAGAGTAGACGCAAAAACTCATGCATAAAATCGCTGCGGGGAAGGATACCCTCATCTACCAGGGTCATTAAACCATAAGTGATAATCAAGCTGATAAAGGGCAGAAGCATAATTAGAATTAAATATTTTTTTACTCTTTCCTCCAAGTGATGATATTTCGTATGGCTTTCCAACCATGTTGTAACTGAGCCGTATTCTGAAGCTCATTTATTTTCTTTAGTTCTTCTTGACTTAAACCCATTTTTCGATCTCCTTTCTTTCCACTCGTATCATAAATGCTTTAAATAAAGAATTCTTCTCTTTTTACCATTACTTTTATTGTAATGGTAAAAATAAATTATTCTAGAGATTTTTAAGTATAACATAGGAGAGTTCTATACGTGATATAATAAATTATCTTTTTCTAGAATTTTTGATTCGATTACGTCGTGAACCGGAGGAGAAATTATGGAATTTTTTTATTGCGGAAGAGGGAGTTCCTATAAATCTGGGCCCTGACGGTGGAGAATTGCAGTGGAAAGACATATAAAAGCAATTTCCTTATATTGATTCTGATTTACTTAGCTCGCCTTTTTGCCTATAATTCACAGGTTGGCTTTCCACATTATAAATTTATTTATGATAATTTTGTTTATACTATTCAATTGCAAAACAGAAAGTCATTGTTCTTTAATATAGTGACCATTTGGTTTGTGGTAGGAAAAATCGGGATAAAGCTTAAGTTATATTTTTGGCTTGTTCATTCATTTTTATTTGAACTTAGTAGCAAGTTGCCTTAGTCGATCTCTCGCGATTATATAGAATGTTTAAAAATGTGGACTTGTTTATCTTTTTGATTAATTAGATAGTAGATATAGAAATTTTTGCCATTATTTTTTCGTATACCGATAGATCTCCAGGTTCGATATCCACGGGTTTTACTCGATCCGGCATTTTGCGATAAGGTATTGATTTTCTTACGAATGGATTCAATATAAAAACAGGGCAGTGTCCGGAGCGAGTAAATTATCCGAAATATAATCTTTAAGTTCTAAAAGATCTTTAGTAGCATCGGGAGTCATGATAATTTCGAAGGAGTCCATTTATTTTAAACTCCCTTCTACTTCATCAAAAACCTCATTAAACGGACGCCCCTCCTTACGAAGTGATTGATTATAGCTGTGGAGAGCTTTTGCATTTAAATCAGCTTCAGACAGTCGATCAAGAGTTTTTCGGTTCCTTGGGAATCGTAAGGGAGAAGGGATGCCCTGCTTTGTAAATAATCTGTCGATAAAGGGAATTGATCACAACGGATACAGGAACACCCAGTTTTTGCAAAATATCTTCTGCTTCATTTTTAACATTACATTCTACACGAGCACTTACTGTTGCATCTTTCATCATATCACCACCTTTCTACCTAATTGTAATGCAATGTATTGTGAATTGCAATATATACTTCCTGCTTCTTTAGGATAGATATAGTATAATTACTATCGCTTAAAGAAATGCGGAAGTATTTTTGCGTTGAATATTTAGGATAAAATCGAATATTCATGATAAAGAAAGTAGGAGAAGAAATGGATCTTATTCAGAAGATAAAGCGGATAGAGCAGTACGTAGTAGAAAATTTTGAGGAACTGGACATGGATGATCCGGTAGAAGAGGGATATTGGGAGGAGTATCAAGAGATTCCCGGGGCTTCGCAGAAAGAGATAGAAGCTTTTGAGAAGAAGTTTTCCATCAAGTTACCAAAAGACTTTAAGGAGCTTTACAGCTATAAAAACGGAAGTAAATATTTCAGCATTTTACCTTCTGTAATCCATGGTGTGGAAATGTCATTTTCCCTGATGAGTTTAGAGCAGATTGTGAAGACAAAACAATATTTTCAAAATAGAGATGCTCTTCTGACAGAGTTTCCGGACTTTTTCACTGAAGAAGACATAGAGAAAATGCGGGATAGCAGGATTAAGCCCTATCTTTTTCATAAGCAATGGATTCCTTTTGCGGAGTATTGTGACAGTTGCTTTTTAATGCTGGATTTTGACCCGGATAAGGAGGGAAAAGAGGGGCAGATTCTTTGCTATATCCATGATCCGGATGAGGTGATTTATGCAGCAGCAGGGCTGTCAGAGTTTGTGGATGAGATTATACAGACTATAGACTGAGAGGAATCCGGATTTTGATATTACAGGGAAGCAGTAATGATAACGGGGGTATTGTCCGAGAAAGGGAAGCTTATGGAAGCAATAAAACTACCTAAGAAGTACAGAGACATTTGCGAGGAAATCAAAAATGGCTCCTATGAAAGTTTGTCGAAGCTGGAAGCTTTTGAAAAGAAGTTTCCGCACCAAAATCTTGCGGTAAGGGCCGGGGTGGAGTTTTTTGACCGAAAGTATGAAGAGGCGGTAAATCATACCCTTCTTCTAATGCCCTTTTGGGATGAGTGGTATTATTCCAATGTAGCCAACGAATATATGATGGCCATGTGCTTTGCGGCAAAGAAAATCGGACGGGAAGCAGAAGTAAGTAACGCTCTTCAGGAAGAACAAAGTCGCTTAATGGAAGCGGAGGAAGAGAAATGCCTTAAGGGCTCTTGCCAACGATACAATTATTGCAAGATTCTCCTGGACTATATGCAGCAGGATATTTTACCGGAATCAAGGAGCAAGGATTATCAGCCGCCAAAAGCACCGAAAACAGCTTCGGAATTGATAGCAGAGGGCAAGCTGAATCCGGAAAAAGACTTTGATCGGAAGAAGCTTTTGAATTTACTTTTTATGAAGGGCAGTCCGGAGGATACAGTGGACTATTATGAAAGAATCAAGGACTTAAATCTTGGGGAATTGTATTACGAGCAAGCTTGTATTTGCTATGGGTATCTCGGGCAAAAAGACAAGGTATTGGAAGTGATAGAGCGCTGGGCAAAAAGTAAGCTTTGGGATGTAGCAAGTCCTACGCAGGTTCGTCCCATGAGCTTCTTTATGTATCCCTTTATGCATGAATATTTGGAAAAGGAAGAGAGTTTAAAAAGAATTAGGGAAGCGATCTTTGGATAAGCTTAATGAAGGGAAAACGAAGATAATATTGTGATTGAATATAAAAAATGCTAAGACAAAATTTATCTTAGCAAGTCATCAATATTTTTTTCTTTGCATATAATAACCTTCTTACTTCCATTGTATTGCCTATTACTACATAGAAAATCGAGAAGTTTCTTACATTGATTCTGTAGTAAACTTGCTTTCTTAATTTAGAAGATTGGTACTTTGAAAATGAAAGTGGCATCTCTAATCGCTTGCTAATTGCAAATTCAATATCATCAAGCAAGCGGTGAGCTGCACCGGGATTTTTGAGAGTTGATATAGTCTGTTACTTCGTATAAATCTTCTTGGAAGATTGGAAGAAAGCTTAAGTTATATTTTGGCTTGTTCATTAATCCTTCTCCTTACAGAACCAAAAACTTCAGATTTAGAGAGCCGAGTTGTAGAGCTTGCGGCAAGTGCATCTGCTTCATCCAGCTTTTTTTCTGTATCATCGGTTAAGGCGGAATATTGTTCAAGACTCATTAAAACCATTGTTCCATAACCATTTTTTGTAAGAAATACAGGGGCGTTGGAATTAACAACAACATCTTCAATTTCTGGAAATTTATTTCTTAAGTCGGAAACCGGACGGATATTAATCATAGGGGTTCTCCTTTTTGTTTTTTTCTATCATAATAATATTGTCATTTTATCATAAAAAGGATAAAGGACAAGGGAATAGTTATATTTCGAATAAGTCGTGATACAATAAATTATGTTTTTGGACAGTATTTGGCTTCGTTGGGAACTTATTACGAGCAGGCTAGTATTTGTTATCGGTATCTCGGATAGAAAAGAATTAGGGAAGCTATCTTTGGATAAAGAGTTAGAGGAACTGATTTAAGGGGTGTCTTCCCCTTCTTCCCAGAACAGCTCATCCAATGTTTTTTTCCTAATACATGACAAATGGTGAGGCAGAGGCGGATGGTAGGGTTATAGTCCCCTTTTTCTATAGCATTGATGGTTTGCCTACTAACGCCTACCAGATCGGCCAGCTCCTGCTGGGACAGATCTTTTCCCGCTCTAGCGGATTTTAAACGAAGATTCTTCATTTTCCACCTCACTCTTCATCATTCTTCATTCGATTCTTCAGTAGCATGAGAATCAGGGCGATGGCAAAAAAGATACTGAGAAGGAGAGGAAGCATAAAGCGGCTGCTGAGCCTTCCGGCAATCCATATTTTATCGGGAGAGATATTCTCTACGGTGTTAAAGACGTTCAGTACACTGAACAGAGCCCATACAATAACAGCAATCCTTTTATTATGTTTATTGCTAAGCCCCCAGAAGGCATCATGGAAAAGGCAGTATCCCATCAGGATCAGTCCTGAGAAGAGGAGTATGGCAAGGGGAATAATCCCGGCTTCCAAATATTTCTCAATCGGCTCGGCAAAAGCAGCGTACAGCATGAGGAGTCCCATGGTGGTAAAAAAAGCGTATTGATAGGCCTTCCCGCGGACGATTACCTGCCTTTCATCATAGCAATCCTGTTGTTTCTTACTCAATCTGTTTCGAAAGAGAACTAAGAGGGAACTGGCAAAAAAACCTACAGCGATTCCTAAGTTAAAATAATTCATCGAAAACTCCTTTCATTTCTTTGCCTTCACTCTTGGGTAAAAGCAATATGTATTACAAAATGTCGCAAATACTTTACATAACCAATATACACCTTTGCTTTTTGATATGTCAAGTATATTTTTACAAAAAGACAATCCATAGGAAACTTTCTTCAGGAGTATCCGTCTCGATTTTTCTTTACCGGCTGAGTTGTAATCTGAGGCGCCAGTTTGTAAGGCGAGATGCTTGTTTGTAAATTGAAAACTGCATATTTGAAAGCGAAACGCCAGTTTTTGTATGCCAGATGCCAGATTTGTAAACGGGATGCATCGTTTATACGCAAAATGCGACCTGTTCAAGGGAACTTTTTCGGGTAAGATGGCTTTTGACAGGCATGCCAAAGGGAGGTCGACTCCTCTCGATTTTTGTAATCGGAGAATCTACCCCTGTATTTGGCGGTATGGAGGTGAGTGGTGTTGGCGGCTCTGTCTTTAATTACTTCTTGAGAAGAGAAGGTTTCAGCAAGATGTCTTCAGCTGCAACTGAAGTACACCGCAGAAGCTTTAACACTTCTTCTCCGTAGTGAAAGCTGAACGTTTCGTAGGGACTACGATCGTTCAGCTTTTTCCGTTTGTAGGAATTGATGTGATCCATCATCCTGGTCACATCTGCCTGCGTCAGGTTGTCGAAGCTTGTTCCTTTGGGCAGAACCCGTCGGATCAGCTCGTGATTAACTCGATTGAACCCTTTTGATAAGGACAGCCGGCATCACAGTAAAAACGCTTGTACGCTTGAAACCGTATCCGGTCACTGCGTATTCCCGATACTCGATCTTCTTCGGGTTGGAGAATTCACTGCCATTGTCCGTTATAATCACGGGGAACAGCTGATTGAACAGCTTTCCGCCAAGGCGACTGTCGAGCCCTTCAAAGACGTCAATCACTGACTGGGATGTATTAGCATCCCTCAGGAACGCCAGCATCAGAGGACTCCACGAAGTGGATCGTAAAGCAGGCACCTGCCGCCGATTGTTCCGATCACAGAATCCATCTGTACGACGGCAGTATCCGGATTCTTCTCCATGAAGGCTCGAATTCCTTATAGGAGCGTCCAACGCGGCAGCCATTATCGACTTTGAACTCCGGCTTTTACGGCGGACACGGAACCGGACTTTCCGTGGAAGATCGATGTTGCGAACATCCAGAAGACAACCATCGATGTAGTTGTAGATCGTCTTCTCGCTACACATGAGCTGATCCGATTGGTAACATAGATCTCATGGATGGAATGTCCCTGCTTCACAAGCGGAGTAATGATTCTGTTAAGCCTGGCGATTTCTGCCTCGCTGGTCGATAAGCCGCTTCTGGATTCAGAGATTACTTGGTGTGACTTCAAATGAGCTTTTTTCAGCATCGTAGAAGGTCTTGAGCAGTGTACATTTATCGATCGCCGGGCATGCATTGCGAGACGTAAGGGACATGAGTCCTGACAGCACAGACTTCTTCTACAAAGTCCGACAATGCTCATTGCAGCGGCATAACCGGCAGTAGGTTCCGGAACTGCCCTGGCGTGTACAGTCTTTTCCGGCACAGAGCAGGAGCTCGATCTTACAGGTAAACCTGTTCTTACAGGCATTGAAGGAGTAGCCCGGTTTGCCGGTTGCGATCTCTACAGCGTACTTACGAACTTCTCTGGAGATGGTTGATGGATCTCGTGAAGCTGGGCGGCGATCTTTTTAAAGGACAGCCCTTCCTTCAGGAGTTTCTGCAGCGTTAAACGTTCTTCATAGGTAAAAAGTTTGCCATGGTATCCTCCGTTTCCGCCGCCAACCGGATGAGGATACCATACAGAAGAACAAGGAAGTAAGAACTATCATTCGCCCTTCCGCCTGTCAAGGTCACTGACGTGCCGCTGACGCGGAGACCCTTGACAGACTCGGGCTTATGATGTATCGCAGCAAAGGAAAATGACGGAGCAGAACACTCCACCATTCCCCATCATTACAAAGAGACCAGCATCCGCCAGTCTCTTTGTACACCGGGATGCAACCTCCCGGAGGGTATTCATTTATAAGCAATTATGGACTCAGGTCAGGGTGAGAGGGGTTGCATCTCGTTTTACAAGTGAGGGATTTTCTTTACCGATCATCCATTCTCCAAAAGTTCTGCTACAATGAAACTGTTTAAGCAAATGAACAGAAGGGAAGCATAGATATGGACTCAAAAAAAGGAATCTTTACAGTTCAAGACGGAATTCTGATAGCGTATATTGACCGTTTGCTTAAGAGTGAAGAACATAGAGCATTAATAAAGAAACAAAGTGAGGAGTAAGGAAGATGTTATTTTATTTTTTTCAGCTACCGGAAATACCAAGCATGTAGCAGAGAAAAATTAAAGAGCCGCAGGAAGAAATGATATCCATTGAGGAAGCCTGCAAGGCAGAAAGCTATGCCTATACGGTGAGGGACGGAAGGTTTGGAATTTTATGTCCTACCTATGCTTGGGGACTACCCAGCATTGTTTATGCGTTCTTGGAAAAGTTGAAGCTTCAGTATGAAACAAAGCCCTACAGCTTTTATGTGGGGACCTTTGGAACGACAACGGGGCAGCATCTTCGATTGCGGATAGTCTTTTTAAAAGAAAAAAAGGTTTGGCCTTGGATGCGAAATTCGATATTCGTATGCCGGATACCTGGACTGTGATTTTTGACTTATCCAATGCGGAAAAAGTTAAAAAACAGCTTAAAGCAAGCGGAAGAGGAAATCAATGAGCTTAAGGCATCGATTTCCAAAAAGAAAAAAGGAAAAGAGATGGATTTCACGGTGCCGGAATTTGTAGGAAGGGTGGCGAAAAAAAGATTTATGACGGCAAAAATACGAAAGACAAAGAATCTTTCTGTGTCTGACGCCTGCATTGGCTGTACACTTTGCGCTAAGAAATGCCCGGTTCAGGCTATTGAAATGCAGAACAAAAAAAGCCGGTTTGGGTGAAGGAAGATTGCACTATGTGTCTAGGATGTCTTCACCGATGCCCGAAATATGCCATATATTACGGGGACGGCAAGGCGACCAACGCCCATGGACAATATACTTATCAAAAATACGTAGGAGAGAGAGCGTGTAAGCTCTTCTTTGTGCTTTAAATAAACTTTTTGCATCCTAAACATATTTCTCATACCGGCACTGTTCGATGACTTCTTTTCCTAAAAGTGTAATGGCTTTTTGGGGACAGGAACTTATGCAACGATAACACATGGTGCATTTTTCCATATTGACGGCTTTGCCGTTTCGTATACGTAGATTTCCCATGGGGCAGATAGAGGCACATAATCCGCATCCGGTGCAGTCATCACTGATTTTCAGTTTCTTACTATATCCTGTGGTTTTATGGTAAAACCATAATCTTTGTCCGAATAAGCCTGCGAGATGAGCCGGAAAGCTTAAGCCTTCTTGCGGATATTTACCGGCTTGTTTAATCGCGCTTGTGGCCTTTTTGATTTTGCTATCCGCTTCATGGATGATTCTTCGGTTTTCTTCTAAAGACTTTTTCAGTAATTTACTGTCACAAACGGCATCCGGCATACGAATCTGCATACCGCCAAGGATAATCGCACCATATTTTTTTAAAAACTCTGGCAAGACACCCTGTTCCGTCACCGGAAAAATGCACCCATGGTGGTGATTAAAAACATCTTTTTCCTCTCCAGACATCCTTATGCCGAATGACAAAATTTCTTACCATAAATGGCACATTGGAAAACTGTGTCGGATAAGCAAGAATAATCTCATCATTTTTCGGATGGCATCTATAGATTCTTTATCCTCAATGGGAACACATTTCGCATCGGAATCCAGTGCAGTAAGAAATTTTTTTGGATGCAATGTCTTGTATTTCCTGTACCGCTTAAATATACCCCTACCATTTATACTCCTATATATTGCTTGGTCGAAAAATCTGTTTCACGTCGTCCCCTATACATGAATTAAGTTGAAATCAATTTTGCGTCGTCTCTTATACATGAATGGAGCTAAGAATCTGCTCGACTTCCGCCTCGAGACGATCCGTGTCTACAGCGCCTTTCATGTTTACGATAGAAGACAGACCGTGCACCAGAGACCAGAGCGCAATTACTTTTGAATGGAGAACAGAAGTACCATCCCGATTCTCGGATTCCTCTTTCCATACTTTTTTTCTGCGGTATTTTTGAATAATACAAACGGCGAATAATTCTCTATATCAATATTTTCTATAGAAAATAGGAACCGGTAATACAAAGGGTTTTCATAAAAAGAGGATGTAACTTTTTCCCAGATTGAAAAAGAATTCTTGAAGGGTCGGAACAATCTTCCGTGGCTTTCACCAATGTCGAATAAAATCGATTATTCACATAATTACGAACTTCGGACAGAAAAAGCCTCCTTATTTTTTTAAAAATGGGCATAGGGCGCGGCAGGACTGACGCCTGTAGAATCTGCCAGTTTACGCATGGAAAGGGCTTCCAAACCATATCGATTGATATAGGCCAGGCCTTTTTCTATTAATTCTTCTTTTAAATTCCCATGATGGTATGTATCGGCTTTCAAAGCACACTCCTTTTTTGTTTTAATCTATACACTGATTAGATGATAGCATTCAATCTAAACGATGTAAAGATGAAAAATGGAGGACAAGATAGAATCCAGCCTGTTCCACCAGCCATTTTTGATAAAATCTATCCGAGACAATTTTTCCTGTTGTAAATGCTGTATGGAGGAAAAAATGGACTATAGAACAGAACACGATTCCATGGGGAAGTGCAGGTTCCGGTGGAGAAATACTGGGGGCACAAACCCAGAGAAGCTTTGAGAATTTTTAAAAATAGGAACGGAGAAGATGCCCACTGAGATTGTTCGTGCCTTTGCCATTTTAAAAAGGCGGCGGCAATCGCCAATAATCGCCTAGGTAAATTGGATGAAAGACGAAAACCTTGATTTCCGGTGTATGTGATGAGATTTTGGAGGGGAAACTCAATGAGCATTTTCCCCTTGTGGTATGGCAGACCGGAAGCGGAACCCAGTCCAACATGAATGTGAACGAAGTCATTGCCAATCAGGGGAAATGAAGTGGCAGGAGAAAAAGCTTTTGCATCCCAATGACCATGCCAACATGTCCCAAAGCTCCAACGATACCTTTCCAACAGCCATGCATATCGCAGCAGCCGTGGAAATCGAGGAGAGGCTTTTCCAAGTTTGGATACCCTCATCCAATCCTTTGAAAGACTTATGCAGGAAAAATGAAGGCATTGTAAAAACAGGCCGGACTCACTTACAGGATGCCACCCCGATTAGCTTTTTCTCAGGGAAATCAGCGGTTGGAAAAAAATATGCTGGAAAAAAATCGAAGGAGATGCTGCAATTAAGCCTTCCCGGACTCCGGGAGTTGGCTCTTAGCGGAACGGCTGTGGGAACGGGACCAAATGCCCCTAAAAGGCTTCGATTTGGAGGTGGCAAAAGCGGTTTCTGAACTTACGAAGAAGGATTTTAAAACCGCAGCCAATAAATTTCATTCTCTTACGGCGAAGGATGAGCTTGTTTTTGCCCACGGTGCATTGAAAGCCCTGGCTGCGAATCTTATGAAAAATAGCCAATGACATCAGATGGCTGGGTAGCGGTCCAAGATGCGGCCTTGGGGAAATTTTTCCTTCCGGAAAATGAGCCGGGAAGCTCTATTATGCCGGGGAAGGTCAATCCCACCCAATGCGAAGCGCTTACCATGGTTTCCGTTCAAGTCATGGCCAATGACGTGGCGGTGGGCATGGCGGCTTCTCAAAGGGAATTTTGAGCTAAATGTATATATGCCGGTGTGCATCTACAATTTTTGCAGTCTGTGCGCCTACTTTTCCGATGCCATGCTGTCCTTTAATCAGAACTGTGTTGTGGGCATCAAGGCGAACAAAGAGAAAATGCAGGAAAAATCTTCACCGTTCTCTGATGCTTGTAACCTGCTTGAACCCCTATATTGGCTATGAAAATGCGGCGAAGACAGCGAAGAAGGCCTTTCGGGAAAATATCTCTTTGAAAGAAGCCTGCCTGCAGCTTGGCTTCTTGACGGAAGAGAAATTCGACGAAGTATTTCAACCGGAAAAAAATGATATAAGAAGAAATGATATAAGAAACAATGAGTTAAGAAAGGCACATTATAAGGAGCGACTAATACCAGAAAGAAGTATTCATAGGCAGAGGTAATAAAAAAGTCAGAAGCAATAAAAAGTCAGAAATAGTAAAAAGGTAGAAATTACATAGAATAGAATTGAAATAAAGTGTGGAGGAAGAAAAAATGGACTATGCGAAGGAATCATTGAAACTGCATTATGAATTAAAGGGAAAGCTGGAGATCACACCCAGAGCCAAGGTAGATAGCAAAGAGGCTTTAAGTCTTGCTTATACCCCGGGAGTGGCGGAACCCTGCCCTAGTGATCCAGAAGGATGTGGAGAAAAGCTATGAGCTGACCAGACGCTGGAATACGGTGGCCGTGGTAACAGACGGAACTGCGGTTCTAGGCTTGGGAGACATAGGGCCGGAGGCAGGCATGCCGGTTATGGAAGGTAAATGTGTGCTGTTTAAGGCATTTGGAGATGTGGATGCCATTCCGCTCTGCGTAAGAACGAAGGATGTGGAGGAAATCGTGAAAACGGTGAGCCTCCTTGCCGGAAGCTTCGGAGGAGTGAATTTGGAAGACATTTCCGCACCCCGTTGTTTTGAAATTGAAAAGAGACTAAAGGAAATTTACGATATTCCTATTTTTCCATGACGACCAGCATGGCACTGCAGTAGTAACTTTGGCAGGCCTTATCAATGCTTTTAAAAGCTTACCGGAAAAAAAATAGAAGAAGTGAAGATTGTGACCTCCGGTGCAGGAGCGGCAGGCATTGCCATTATCAAACTGCTCATAAAGCATGGGAGCTAAAAATGTGATTATGACGGACAGGGAAGGTGCTATTTATAAGGGGAGAGAGAACTTAAATCCCATTAAGATGGAAATGGCAGAGATTACCAATCTCTCCATGGAAAAGGGGAAGTCTTTCTGATGTTATCAAGAATGCGGATGTTTTTTTATCGGTGTTTCCGCACCGGGAACCTTAAGCAAAGAAATGGTAAAAGAGCATGGCGGAGAAGCCCATTGTTTTTGCCTGTGCTAATCCTATTCCGGAAATTTTTCCCGGAGGATGCGAAGGAGGCCGGTGCTGCGGTAGTATCTACAGGGCGGTCGGATTTTCCCAACCAGATTAATAACGTACTATGCTTTCCGGGCATATTTAGAGGCGCTCTGGATGTGCGGGCAAAGGACATCAATGATGAAATGAAGGTTGCCGCAGCCTATGCTATAGCGGAACTGGTGAGTGACCGGGAATTAAATGCGAGTACATTTTACCCGCAGCCTTTGATGAAAAGAGTCAAGGATGCGGTGGCTAAAGCCGTTTCGGAAGCGGCGAAGAAAAGCGGCGTTGCCAGAGTGTAATTCCTAACTGCAAAATTAAACGGTAAAAGCTTATTGTAAAACAAGCTGTAATTTTGGATTGCTATAGGGTGAACAGTATAGTGCAGAAGGGGCTGTAAAGAATAAAATAGTTATATTTTTATATATAACCAAGTTATTCGCTTGCTTTTTCAGCCCATTACCCTATAACTGAAAATATATTTTTATAAACTAAGCCAAAAATTCTTTTCCATTTCGCATAAAGTCAATAAGGTTAATATGCTCAATACCGTTTCTCTGTTGCAGAATAGAGTCTGCAGTAACAACATATTTAGGATAATTGTCCTTAATGGCTTCGAGTGGTCGGTACTCACGGTCTTCAGTATCCTTTGATAATGCAATGGTATAGGCAACTTGTATGTAGGGAGTAACGCATCTCGTTATTTCTTAATATGAAATCACATTCCAGCTTCCCTATTCTCCCGACAGCTACAGAATAGTCATGAGATTTTGCATATATAGGGTGATATTTTCAAGAACAGGACCAAAGTTAATTCTGTTGTCCGTGTTCTGAGCAAAAATAAAAAGCGGTGTCTGCTAAATAGTATTTCTTTTCTCCACTTAAGGATTTTTTAGACTTCATATCAAACCTGGGGCATTCGCAAAGAATTTTCGCATCCAACAAGGCTTTAACATATCTTGCAATCGTGGCTTCGCTTATAGCTGTTCCATTTTGTTCAATGGCTTTTTTTAAGCTTTTTAGACTGGTTGTTGCAGCAAAGTTGTTGATGATGTATTTTTGGACTGTTTCAAATGTATTTTTATTACGGATTTTTAGCCTTCTTCTAATGTCTTTTTCAAAAAATTTCCTCGATAACACTTTTGAACATATCTACGCTTTGCAGCAATATTTTCCAGTTGTATTGTTCTGGGAAAACCGCCTTCAAGAATATAGTTTTGTAATTCTTCTTGTCGGTCGGAAGCAATCCATAGAATTTTTAATGCCTTCGTATTCCTCAAACGAAAGTGGGAACATCTCAAATTCAATATATCTTCCGGTTAGTTTTTGTCATCAATTCTCCGCTTAGGAGATATGAATTTGAACCGGTAATAAAAATTGACCATTCATTAGACCCTACGAAAGCTGTTAAGAATTAGTTCAAAGTCCTTTACATTTTGAATCTCATCAATAAAAAGATATTTTTGTTCCACGCACTTTCGGAACTGATTCCAATAGCTGTTCCAATTGTTCCGGATTTGTAATTTTATGATAGTCCTTACTGTCCAAGTCGAAGAAATAAATATGATTACTAGGAATTCCAGACGATTTTTAATTCGTTGGCAATTGTTTCCATAAGACAGGATTTACCACATCTTCGTACACCGGTGATTACTTTAATAATATCGGTTTCGTGATAAAAGTCACGAATCTTCTTAAGGTAGTTTTTCACGAGGATACCAAGTCATATTATTCTTCCTTTCTAACTTATTAGTTCATAGTATAATAGCAAATACAGTACGAAATATTAAAATTAACGTTGGCAGTTTTGTGAAAAATGAAAAACGCTAACGTTAAATCCATAAAATCATTATATCAGAATATTCCCGTACCGGCATGTATTATAGTAAAACAATTGTAAGAAAGGAAAAATATGACTACAGAAGAAAAAAATTAAAGAAGTATCAGGACTGGCTGTTCAAATGTTCTGCCTACCATATGGCTCTAAATATCATTGATATTGATAAGCAGACTGTAGCGCCTACAGCCGGAGCAGGCTATAGAGATGAGCGTTCCGCCTTTTTGGCAGGGGAGCTTTTCAGTTTAGAGACAGATCCGGAAATTGTAGAATTACTCAAGGATTTAAAGGATGATCCCAAGGTGGATGCGGAAAAATAAGCGGGCAATTCAGCTTTATTACAAGCAGGCCTTGGATACCCTTTGCATTCCCAAGGAGGAGTTTGTGGCCTTTGAAAAGCTTTGTAGTGAATCCTTCGATGCCTGGCTTTTGGCAAAAATCCAAGGCGGACTATTCTCTTTTGCTCCCTATTTGGAGAAGGTGATTGAAGGAAAGAAGAAAACTTTATGGCTATCGGAACAGCAACCTGTCCATTTACAATCAGATGCTGGATGACTTTGAGCCGGGGATGGATGAGGAAAAATATGATGCCTTCTTTGCCGCTTTAAAGGAAAGACTGGTGCCCCTAATTCAGAAGGTGACTAAGGCCAAGCAGCTTCGGGAGGATTTCTTGGCCCAAAGCTTCCCGGTGGAAGAGCAGAAGAAGTTTATGGAAGGCCTTTTAGAGTACCTGCATTTTGATTCTTCCTGGGGCTATCAAAATGAGTCTGAGCATCCCTTTACTTCCTGGACCTGTGAAAATGACTGCCGTACCACTACAAAATATCTCGAGAACAATGTGATTTCTGCTATTTTGTCCACGGTACATGAGGTAGGGCATGCATATTATGAGCATAATATCAATCCAAAGTATGACGGCATGATTTTATCCGAGGGAGTATCTTCCGGAATGCATGAGTCCCAGTCCAGACTTTGTGAGAACTATCTGGGACGGACTTTGGCCTTTTGGAAATATCATTATCCTAAGTTGCAAAAACATTTTCCAAAAGCAACTGGGAGAGGTTTCCTTAGAGGAATTTTATCAGGCCATCAATGTGTCTAAACCTTCCTTTATTCGTACGGAAGCGGATGAATTGACCTATCCATTGCATGTCCTGATTCGTTATGAAATTGAAAAGGGCTTATTTAACGGAAGCATTTCTACAGAGGGACTGGATAAGACCTGGAATGCAAAGTACAAGGAGTATTTGGGCGTGGATGTGCCAAATGATAAGCTGGGCATCTTACAGGATGTGCACTGGTCCGACGGAAGCTTCGGCTACTTCCTACCTATGCTTTAGGAACAGCCTTTGCGGTGCAATTCATGCAGGCAATGCGGAAGGAATTGGATGTAGAGAGGCTTTTGGAAGAAAAACCATTTTGATGAAATCATGAACTGGCTAAAAGGAGCATATCCATACCTACGGTTTCCGCTATGAGGCACCGGAGCTTATGAAAATGGTGACCGGAGAAGAGTTTAATGTGAACTATTTCTTGGATTACATTGAGGAGAAATATACGAAACTGTATAAACTGTAAATCAGAAATAAAAAACAGAAAAGCAGCTTTTGACAGAAGCTCTGCTTTTTCTGTTTTTATTCTGCTACCTTTCATTACAGACTATGAATAGCCGGTTTTAGATTTGGATTTGTGCCATTGCTCTTATTTTATTCCGGAGAATGTTCAAAAAAATATGCAATTTCTATATTGTTAAATTATTGACATTCTATGAAATGGGGTGTAGCATGTGGGGTATGTAAAAGTTGACAGCTCTAAAAGGAGGCAGGAGATGAGATTTACATTACCAAGAGACATTTATCACGGAGAAAATGCATTGGAGGCGCTGAAGACCTTCGAGGGAAAGAAGGCTTTTTGTCTGCGTGGGTGGCGATCTATGAAGCGTTTCGGTTTTTTTGGATAGGGTAGTACAGTATTTGCAGGAAGCCGGTATGGAAGTAAAGCTTTTTGAAGGGATTGAGTCCGACCCATCTGTAGATACCGTAATGAAGGGGGCCAAGGAAATGCAAGATTTCGGACCGGATTGGATTGTGGCAATTGGCGGAGGTTCTCCCATCGATGCGGCGAAGGCGATGTGGATTAAGTACGAGTATCCGGACTGCACCTTTGAGGACATGTGTAAGGTCTTCGGTATTCCAACGCTTAGAAAGAAGGCAAAGTTCTGTGCGATTTCTTCCACTTCCGGAACCGCTACCGAGGTAACCGCATTTTCCATTATCACAGATTATGAAAAGGGAATCAAATATCCCATTGCGGACTTTGAAATCACTCCCGATGTGGCTATCGTAGATCCTGCTCTGGCACAGACCATGCCGAAAAAGCTGGTGGCGCATACCGGAATGGACGCTTTAACCCATGCTATTGAGGCCTATGTTTCCACTGCAAATTGCGATTATACGGATCCTTTGGCTTTGCATGCCATTGAAATGATTCGGGACGACCTGGTGGATTCTTACAATGAAGACAAAGAGGCTAGAAATGCTATGCATAATGCCCAGTGCCTTGCAGGAATGGCATTTTTCAAACGCACTTCTTGGAATTGTCCACTCCATGGCTCATAAGACCGGTGCGGTATTCGGAGACTTAGGGGCACACATCATTCACGGTGCGGCAAATGCCATGTACCTTCCAAAGGTTATTGCCTTCAATGCGAAGGACGAAACCGCAAAGAAGCGCTATGTAAAGATTGCGGACGTTATCGGTCTTTCCGGAAATAACGACGATGATAAGGTAAAGGCTTTAATTGCTTATTTAAGAGGGCTGAACGAAAAGTTAAACATACCTCTTTGCATCAAGAACTATGGTGCAGATTCTTACCCAACAGAGCAGGGATTTGTTCCGGAGAACATTTTCTTAGAGAGACTCCATGACATTGCGGTAAATGCGATTGCGGATGCTTGCACAGGCTCCAATCCTCGCCAACCCAGCGTAGAGGAGATGGAGAAGCTCTTAAAGTGTTGCTACTATGATACAGAGGTGGATTTTTAAAGAATATCGAAAAGAAAAAGGCATTTGCGAAAACCGTTGTTTCTCAAGTAAAATTGGGATACAACGGTTTTTTAGTAGAATGGATAAAGGTCAAAAGCCCTTGAAAGGCTAGGAGGATATCGTGGCACGCTTTATTGTTTTTGATGTGGAGACACCGAATCGGAAGAACAACCGTATAAGTGCCATTGGCATTACCGTGGTGGAAGAGGGAAAAATCAGCAAGGAATTTTATTCCCTTGTGAATCCGGAAACGGACTTTGACTATTTTAATGTAAAGCTTACCGGAATCAGTAAGGCCAGTGTCAAAGATGCCCCCACCTTTCCGGAATTATGGAAGCAGATTGAACCGCTTTTTTCCGACGGAATGCTGGTGGCTCATAATGCCTCTTTTGATATGAATGTGCTGAAAAACTGTCTTTTGGACTATGAGATTGATTGGAAGCCCTATGCCCGCTACCTTTGCACGGTGAAAATGGGCAGAAGCCTCTTTCCCGACAGGAGCCACAAGTTAAATATGGTCTGCGAGGATTTTGGGATTTCCCTTCAACACCACCGGGCGGACAGCGACAGTCATGCCTGTGCGGAGATTTTACTTCGCTATCTGGAAGCCGGGGCAGAGGTGAAGAACTTTATACGGACTTGCTCCTTTAAAAAATAAGGAATGGAGTATTGCATAAGTGTTGAGTAAAGTGTTGAACAAAGAAATGCGTAAGTGCTGAGCAAAGTATTGGGTAAAGTATTAAATAAAGTATAATAATGATTTTGCAGGGAAGATATTATGAAGGACATTATCAAAGACGTTACTAAAGACGTAATCAAAGACGTAATCAAAGACGTTATCATTAAAGAAGCTCTACCTGAGGATGCGGAAGCAAGAATAGCTTATGCAAAACAGGTAGGTTCGGAAACAGACAATTTATCCTTTGGACAGGAAGGATTTCCAATTTCCGTAGAGGAAGAGCAGGAGGAAATTCGGAACTTTTCCAGGGATCCAAAATCGGTATGTTATTTCGCTTGGAAGAACGGAAAGATTGTGGGAAGCGGAGAATTAAGGGCTTTTCCAAGAAGAATGAGTCACAGGGCAGAGCTGGGGCTCACCGTGGTAAAGGCGGAGTGGAATAGCGGTATTGGAAGCGAACTTATGCAAAAGCTTATAGACTATGCCAGAGAAAATGGCCTGGAGCTCATTTATCTGGAAGTGCGAGAAGACAATAGCCGCGCCATTCATTTGTATGAAAAGTTCGGCTTTAAAAAAGTGGGAACTTTACCGGCGTATTTTAAGATTGGGGAAGAGTATATCGACTTTGACAGTATGGTGTTGGATCTAAGATAGGGTATACGGAGAAAAACCGGGAGAGGTAGCTTATGCATAGAGAAGATTTTACCTTGTGTAATCATAAACTAAGCTTTATTTCAGGCTGAGAAAGCAGGAGTATAAATAGAAAAAGTAGGAGTAGGAGGAAAAATGTTAAATAGTAAAGGTTTTGATTTATGGGCGGATGATTATGACAAATCAGTCGGGCTCTCGAAGAAGAGAATCGTTATCCCTTTGCCGGGTACAAAAAGATTCTGGGGATATTTACAAAATCATAATGGAAAAAGCCGGATGCAGTAGTTTTGGACCTTGGATTCGGAACAGGCACATTAACCACAAAGCTATATAAAAACGGATGCACTATTTACGGACAGGATTTTTCCTCAAGAATGATAGAGCTCGCGTATGAAAAGATGCCGGGTGCACATCTCTATCAGGGAGATTTTTCAAAGGGCTTTGAGCGGAGGAACTGAAGCAAGAGTCCTTTTGATTTTATTATTGCAACGTATTCTATTCATCACTTAGCGGATGCACAAAAGGTTGTTTTGCTAAAAGATTTGCTTGCACATCTTAAAGATGGCGGAAAGATTCTAATTGGAGATGTCGCTTTTTCGAATCGTAAGGCATTAGATCAATGCAAAAAAGAATATGCGGATGAATGGGATAATGATGAAATCTATTGCGTTGCGAATGAACTAAGAACAGAATTTCCGAATCTGATTTTTGAGAAGAGGACATTCTGCTCCGGCATACTGATATTAGCGGGATAAAGAAGTTTAGCTTTTAAAAACGATGTTCTAACAATAGAGTTGGATACAATATTTCAATATACGAAAAGGTGAAGAAAAATTATATTCGGAGAAGTTCTGTTTTTTTGACAGTGATTTAGAGGAATGTAATATTTTGATATTTGATAGGACTGTATATGAGGGGAATTTTTCCGGAAAAGCCATCGGATTGAAAGAATATATGAAAGAATATGCCCATGCAGAATTTGAAATCTTAACAGAAGGATACTTCGACTATAGTGACAACATATACAGGCTGGCTTTTGGGAGAAAGGAAAAGAACCGGTATCGGCTATCCTGTATATTTGGAATTCAGGGGATATGGTTTATAGAATTGGTGACTAAATTAGAATTTATCAGAAAATGAGGAATAGTTGAAATGGAGGCGCTATAATAACATGAAAATTGAAGGGAACCAGAAAGAACTGGATGCAATGGTAGAATTTCATAGGGAAACCGTGTCGAGGGCTGAGACTGCAAGAAGAATTTGCAGCGGAATTTCGTAAGGAGTATAAAGACAAAAAGATCACTGTCCTTGCCTGAAAGCCTGTCGTTATCACGGAAACTGTAAGGAATGTGTAGCAATCCACAGAGCGCATCAGGAACATGTTCCCTAATTGTATGCGACCATTGATTAATAAAAAAATTGAAATTGATGTCAGAATTAACAGAGCATACCTTGGCAAATGAAATAGAAGCTCCACATGAGATTTTAAGAAAATAGGCAAGTCAAATTTGAAGTTGTGGGGAAGTGAAGATGGATTTTAATAAGATGATTCCGGAATTATCGGTTTTTGATATTAATAAAACAAAAAAATTCTATAGCAGATTAGGATTCAAAATAGAATACGAACGCAATGATGAAAGGTTTGTTTTCATGTCTTTTCAAGGTAGTCAGTTTATGTTTGAACAAATTCATGATGATGGGTGGAACACAGGCGAATTAAGTTATCCCTTGGGAAGAGGTATAAATTTTTCAATAGCAGTCGAAGATGTTGAAGGAATTTATAAATTGAGTGAAAACTCTAAATTTTGAAATATATAGAGAACTAACAAGAAATCAATATCAAGTTAATGGTGCAGAAGAAACACAAATTGAGTTCTTAATACAAGATCCCAATGGATATTTATTAAGATTTACAAATTGATAAATGCCAATTTGTTGAATTCAGCAAGGTATTATGAGATGAAACCTATAAAACTTGTACAGATATTGTAGGGTAGGAAAAAGAAGTCTTCTCTATACTAAAAATAAACCGAAAGAAAGGAGGAATCGAAATGAATATTATCAAGTCATTTTAACAATACGATGGATTATCTTGAAACAGTTCTTGATGATAAGATTGACGAAAAGAAAGTAACTCAGCTATCCGGATACTCTTATTCTATGTTCAGCCGATTGTTCTCTATTCTAACCGAAAACAACGCTATCAGAATATTTAAGAAGCAGAAGATTGACGGAAGCTGCCGTTATATTAAGAAATATGGATGAAAAAATTATTGATGTTGCTTTCAAATTTGGATATGAGTCATCAGATTCATTTGGAACAGCTTTTAAAAATTTTCATGGATTTACTCCTTCTGAGGTAAGAAATGGAAAACCATTCAAATTAGTATCACGAGTGCAGTTAGCACTAAGTGTAAGAGGAGGAAGAAGCATGAACATTACAATTCAAAAAGAAACAAGCATTTACAGTTGCAGGGTAAATGAACAAAGCATCAATTCATCATTATGTCCGAATGTCTGGGATAAACTGTATGAAAAATATAGCCATGATGAACTTGCAAGTTTGGGAAGCGGTCAAAGTATGGGCGTTTGCCATGATGTGGAAAATCCAAGCACAATAAATTATATGGCTGGTTATATCGTTAATGATGTAGATAAAGCCAAAAGTATGGGCTTAGATGTTTTGGAAGTGGAAGAAGCAGAGTATGCAGTTGTAGAATTAGTAGGAAGTGTTCCAGAGTGCATTCATAACGGGTGGAAATATGCAATGGAAGTATTCTTCCCTGAGCATGGCTATATTCATTCAGGAAAACCTGACTTTGAATATTATTATGAAGGTGATATGCACAGCAATGATTATAAAATGGAGCTGTGGATTCCGATAACTAAAGCTTAAAAAACATGTTTGTAAAGATAAAAGAGATTACATTTCAAGAGGATTGGGGAAATAGAAGAAGTTTGCCAAACATCAGCCAACTGTCTACAAAAGTATAGAATTAAAAAAATGGAGGAAGAGGATATCTCCGGATTTTTGAATCTGGAGAATGGCAATCCCCAATACTTTGCGTATTGCCCACCAAAGCCATGTAGGGAAAACAGTGCTGAATGATTTAAAAAGCATTACCGGAGGGGAAAAGCCTTGAGGACAAGTTTTATATCGGCTTTTTGAGAATGACCGCTTAATTGCTATTATGGACTTTATTCGCTCCTTTCCTGAAGAAGATACGGTTTTCATCGGTTTGTTTATGATGGACAGTAAAGAGTCCGGAAAAGGGAAAGGGAGCGCTATTATTGCAGAGGCTTTCACTGCATGGAAAAGAGCAGGATATAAAAAAGTAAGGCTGGCCTATATGAAAGGAAATATGCAAAGCAGGAACTTTTGGAGAAAATGTGGTTTTACGGAGACGGGTGTAGAAAAAGAAAATGAGCAGGGCGTAGCAGTCATTATGGAAAAATGTGTGATGGGATAAACCTGGATTTGGTAAACTATTCATGATTACATAAGAAGAGCAAGAAAGTAAAAAAAGGCGGTGATTGTATGACTGATTCTCAGAAAATTCTGGAACTTGCAAAACAGAATAATGCTGTTCTTACAACGGCCATGGTGGTTCATGCGGGATTTTCCAGAGGGAGTCTTCATCATCTTGTAAAAAAAAGGAGATTTAGAACGTTCCGGAAGAGGAGTCTATATCTTACCTGGAAGCGTGGGATGATGAATTTGTTAATTTGCAAACTCGCTATAAAAGGGGAATTTATGCCTTGAAACAGCTCTTTTTCTCTGTGATTTGACGGATAGAACGCCTCTTAAGTTTCAAATGTTTTTTCCTGCTACTTATAATTTATCTAATCCTAAAAAGGATGGCATATTAGCTAAGGGGGCAAAGGAGCCCTTCATGTAGAGGAGAAGCTTAGACCGTATCTTGAGGTACTTCTATGAAAAGTCGGTGGGAGAATTATCAAAAAGATCTTTGATTATGCTAAAGGCATTGAGTTTGAAGAATGTTGTAATGCAATTAGCACTTTGTTGGAAAGTTTATAAGAGTCAGTTCTGAGATCGTTATGACTATGAATTTTAGAATGAAGTCTTATTTTGTAGTGTTTTAAAAGAACCTATGGAGAAAAATATGAGAACAGAACATATTGTCATAGAAGACTATACTCCACAATGGAAGACAGAGTTTCAAAAATCGTTGCTTCCCTTGGAAATGAAATCTTGGCTAAAAAGCCTTAGCATTGAACACGTTGGCAGTACCTCGGTGGAAAATTTAGCATGCAAAGCCAATTATTGATATGGATATTATAATTCCGGGATATGTCGGTCTTTCCTGAAATGAAAAAGCCTGCTGGAAAAAGAAGGGATACCGGCATGAAGGGAATCTTGGAATAGAGGGAAGGGAAGCATTTTCCTATGAAGAGAAACCGGGACTTATGGTGCATCATTTGTATGTCTGCCCTATGGACTCTAAAGAACTGAAGAGACATATTGTTTTCGAGATTATTTGCGTACCCAGCCCTCATTTGGTGGAGGAGTATGCCGAAGTGAAAAGGGAAGCTGCCCGGCTGTATCCCTAAGGATATAGACAAATATTTGGAATACAAAGGAAAAATTTATTGAAAGAGTTTATCTCTCATACGAAACCACTGGCCTTGAGGGAAAGTAGAGATGTCTGTAACAAGTTTTATTCATGTAAACAAAGCGGAAAATCATGATTTTGAATTGGAAAAATTTAGTAGGGAAATAGAAAGGAAGTATCCGGGAACAGGAATAGAGCTGAGTAAGACTGCGTCATTTTTCTATGATATTTGTTGGGAAAATTACTCGAGTCCTATCAGTTTACCTCACGAATGGATAGAAAAGATCCACCTTTGCCATAGAGTATTTTAATTCCGAAAATAGAATGAGGGATTATGCAAGCTTTATTGTATGGCTAAGCCTGTTTTTTGATCAAGAACAGGAATTGATCTTATGCGATGAAAATAATGAGGATACACTGATGCTTTCCACGAATACCGATATAGAAGATATTGAGGAGTGGTTAGGAAAATTAGGGCTATAAGTATGGGGGACAGAGATGGATTTTACGCAGGATAGGAAAAAGTAATATTCTTTTTGGTTTGCATGATAGCAGGATAAAGAAGTTTAGCTTTTAAAAACGATGTTCTAACAATAGAGTTGGATACAATATTTCAATATACGAAAGGTGAAGAAAAATTATATTCCGGAGAAGTTCTGTTTTTTGACAGTGATTTAGAGGAATGTAATATTTTGATATTGGATAGGACTGTATGAGGGGAATTTTTCCGAAAAAGCCATTGGATTAAAAGAATATATGAAAGAATATGCCCATGCAGAATTTGAAATCTTAACAGAAGGATACTTTGGCTATAGTACAACATATACAGGCTGGCTTTGGGAGAAAGGAAAAGAACCTGTATCGGCTATCCTGTATATTTGGAATTCAGGGATATGGTTTATAGAATTGAACATGAAATTCTAAGTTAATGATGGAGGTCATGCAAAATGGGAATGCGCGAGACTTATCGATATTTAAGTGATAGAAATTTAAAAGAGCTTAAGTCTTATTCTGGAAGAGAAGACATAGTTTGATTGTTTGGAGGTGACATCAACATGCTGTTAGATAGTGAAAGATATGAAGCAGTTATTGCTTATGGCAAGGAGGCTATCAATCAACTCGATGATAACAAAATAGAAGCGGGATTCTCCATTGCAGAACAAGGATGGGAAGCATTTCCCGATTCGGGAGCAAAATGGAATCAAGCTTATAACTATGCCAAAACATTCTTTTACGTGTCTCTAAAATATAATAATCTCCCATTGCAAAACAATGGTTAGACAGAATGGTAGTGAACAATAATACTCTACATTTGTTTTGAGTCTGAAATAGAACATATGCAAGCAAAATATGAATTTGAAACCGGAAACAAGGAGAAAGCTTTTTCAACTATGGAAGAACCTTGTAAAACAAAAAGGGGTTGGCTACAGATATTTTGAATACGACGATCCGAAGTATAAAGAGTTTTATAACACAAGAAAGTAAATGTAAGAGTTGTTCTATATTTTTATTCGTAATGGCTAGCAAAAATATCACAAAGAATAGAATAAGTAAGGTATCGAAAAAGGAGGTCTCCTTAAAATGGATATAAAAAGCGAATTTTTTTAAGAATTATGGCTGAACAAACGGAAATAGCCTTGGCAACATCTGTAAATAATGTTCCCAATGTAAGAATAGTAAATTTTTTATTTTTGAGCCGGCTGAAAAATATACTTTTACTTTTCGTCTTTCAAAGGAAACGACAAAGTGAAAGAAATAAACGCAAATCCAAACGTGGCATTTACCACCATTCCTCACGAAGGAAATGAGCATGTCAAAGCTAAGGGGATAGTGCAAAAAGTTCCAAGACGATTTTTGATCTTGCCGAGCAATTTATTGCTAAAATTCCGGGCTACAAAGATACGATAGAATATGCAGGAGAATCGTTGATTTTATTTGAGATCAGATTTGATACGGCTGTAGTTACCAAGGATTTACACACCATTAAAACTATAAAGCTATAAATTGCAATCGAATATATTGAAAAGCTAAAGGAAATATATTGAAAGCCAAAAGGAAATGTACTGATTATGATTTGCTGACATAATGCAAACAAATTAGAATTTGAGGAACAGAATAATGATGAACATATATCAAGAACTTAATATGGCTAATAGGGATGAAGCAGTGATATTTTTGAAAAGTCTAATATGTGAAAAACCTCAACCATGCCCTATATGTGGTGGAAAATTAGATTTTCTTCATAAAAAAGCGAAGAAAAGCAATTGTGATTGGATTTGTAAAGAATGCGGAAAAAGGTATGACACTATAAAAATACTTGACCGAATAAACGAGTAATAACTTCCAGTTTGCTAGTATGGATAAATTTGAATTTGAGGGGTGTTTTTGTGTCAACAATTAAAATTGAAAACCCTCACTTTCTCATATTATGGCTATGTAAAACCTGTATTTGAAAAATGTATCCTTTTCATTTGATACGAACTGGAAAAACAGGGTTAATAGGAAGAAACGGAATTGGAAAATCAACACTATTTAAGCTACTTCTAAACCAAGAAGTTTATCAAGGCAAAATCAGCAAAAGTGTTGACTTTAGTAAATTCCCGCCTAATTTAAGTGATACTTCAAAATTAGGGATTGAGTTATATAAAGAACTTATATCAGATGAGGAAGAATGGAAATTATTTAGAGAACTTAATTTGCTAAATGTAGAGGAGAGCCTTGTTTACAGAGCGTTTGAAACGCTTTTCTAAAGGAGAACAAACAAAAATCCTTTTTAGCTATTTTTGTTTACAAGAGAAGATGGTTTTTACTTATTGATGAACCAACAAAACCATTTAGATATGGACGGAAGAAAAATCGTCAGTGAATATCTGAAAAAGTAAAAAGGTTTTTGCTTATATCACATGATAGAGATTTTTAGATGGCTGTATCAATCATGTTATTTTCTCTTAACAGGAATTCTATTGATGTCCAATCAGGAAATTTTACATCCTGGTATGAAAAAATAAATTGATGAAATACCAATTTGAAAATTAGTCAAAATGAGAAGTTAAGAAAAGATATTAAACGATTAAAAAGAAGCTGCAAGACAAAGTCATATTTGGTCTGATAAAATTGAAAATACTAAAAAACGCTGTGAAAGTATCAGGTGTAAAACCGGACAAGGGACATATAGGTCATCAGTCAGCTAAGATGATGAAAAAAATCTAAGAATTTGGAGCATAGACAAAAATAAGGCAATAGAAGAAAAAACAGAATTTACTAAAAAGATATTGAAATAAAGGAAAGTCTATTATTGCATACGTTAGATTATCACAAAAATCCTCTAATATCGGTTAGAAATTTATCATTATACTATGGAGAAAGACAGATATTAAGCGATGTAAGTTTTGATATAAAAGCAAGGTGATATAGTGGTTGTATATGGGGGGGAATGGTAGCGGAAAAATCAAGCTTGATTAAAATTTTTATTAGGGCTTACATCACGAGTATTCAGGGTGATGTAAAATTAGCAAGTAATTTAAAAAATATCGTATATTCCTCAAGATACATCCAATTTAGCAGGTAGCCTAAATGGGTATATTAAAAAGCCAAGGTGTTGATGAAACATTGTGCAAAAACAATCCTTAGAAAAATTAGATTTTGCAAGAGAATTATTTGAAACAGATATGAAGAACTATAGCGATGGACAAAAAGAAAGTTTTAATTGCTGTAAGTTTATCAAAAGTCGGCTCATATATTTGTTTGGGACGAACCGTTGAATTATATCGATGTAATATCAAGAATACAGATTGAGGAAATTATAAAGAAGCAAATCCTACACTCCTATTTGTAGAACACGATAAGAGGTTTGTAGAAGATATAGCGAAAAAAATAATACGATTGTAAAGCTGTACCATGTTAAGTCACGAAAAGAACTTTCTGAAATGGCCTTATGGTTGGATAAATATGGTGTCAATATCGAAACCTCTTTTTGCGGATATGAGTCTAGAACCGTATGAGAGTGGGACACTTAATTATATTGGAGCACAGTATACTGTTTTTTTGATAATTTTACGAATGATAATTCATATTATGTTGAAGATTTTAACATAAAGATTGCAGATTCACACTCCCATATCGAAATTGGTGATGAACACTTTGTTCCGGGAGTAATCCCTATTCATTTTATGATATTATCGATTAATGGATAATTCAGTTTTGTAGAAATAAAGTATGTGAATTTACAGAGGTAAAGGAAATGAAAAAAACAAGAGAAATGTCTGTTTTACTTAATAGTGATAACTTTAGCTTTTTATGTGTTGCCTGCTTTCATTAATGATACAGGAACCGGTATATTCTTTTTACTTATTTTAACTCCATGTATTTGTTTTTTTAACTTCTCTGATTTATGGGATTAGACATTCTTTTAACTTGATATTTTTATTGTTAATTATGGCCCTCTTTATTCCAACAATATTTATATTTTTATAATGAAAGTGCAGCTGTTTATGTATTAATATACGGCATAATTGCAACAATAGGAAATTTTTTTGGGAAGCTTTATTTAAAAAAATAAGTAATTAATAAATTCCGCTTTGTAAGGGAGAGCAAAATGTTAAAAATAAAAAGATTTTATATTTCAAGACGATTGGGGAGACAGAAGAAGCTGCCTCATGTTCTTTAAAGCAGACCGGGAGGAAAGCGCCTCATGGGCTGTAGACATTGGGTTTAAGCCCGGGAATTTTGAGGGGGGGTGAGATATCCCCTTCCATCTGTATCAATCCGATAGATACGGATAAGAGCACTATAAAGGAATTGGCGGGAGCTAGATTTTCAGTAAAGACAGTTGAGGAAAGTGAAGAGCGTGAAGATTCCTTTTATATTTATGAAAAATGAACCGCTAATTGAATACAGGATAGAAGTCTTAGACATAGTAGAGGCAAAAGCCCATATAAAATGCAATGGGGTGCTTATTCTGGATGGCTATGCGGAACCATGGATAGAGGAAAGATTCGAAATAGACAGTTGGATTCCGGTAATAGAATCCGTGCAGGATTGGGATAAGCTGTTTTAAAAATAAGGGATATTTTGCATATGGCAGAAAGGAGTCTGTAAGTGAGATTACTCATATTTGGTCCGGGAGTGATAGGCTCGCTGTATGCCTCGCTTTTTGCCGAAGCGGGTTTTGATACTACTGTTTATGCAAGAGGAGCCAGACTGGAAACGCTCAAGAAGAAGGGTCTTTTATTTGAAAAAGAGAAAAAGTTACAAAAGCAAATGTTTCTGTTTTGTCTGAACTCAAGGATGATGACGAATATGATTTTTATATTCTTGACAGTCAGAGAGAATCAGTTATATCAGGCACTTGAGGAACTGAAAATCAATAATAGCAAATGCATTGTAACAATGACAAATTCTATGGATGACTACAATGCATGGGAGAATATTTGTGGAAAGGCAAAATCCTTCCGGCATTTCCGGGCGCAGGAGGAAGGATTAAGGATGATGTATTGGATGCCTCGCTTACTCCGAAAATCATTCAACCGACTACTTTTGCAGAGATTTCCGGAATGAGAACGGATAGAGTAAGACGCCTTTCTTTGATTTTTAAGCAATCGTCTATTCCATATCAGATAGTGAAAGATATGCACATTTGGCAGCTTTGTCATCTTGCAATGGTAGTTCCTATTGCAGATGCATATTATGAAGCGGATAACCCCGCAAAAACCGGTTATGAACAGAAGATTATGCGTAAGACAGCAAAAGCGCTAAAACGAAACCTCCAATTTGTGAGGAAAAACTGCGGTAAGTTATCCCCATGGAAAATGAATATCTTTTGCTTGTGCCGCTGCCGATATTAACTTTTTATTATGTCCTTTGTATATAGAAGTATTTTCGGCGAAAAGTTCATGTATCAACATTCGATAAATGCACCGGATGAAATGAGAGAATTACACAAGCAATTTTATGAGTACATGGAAAAAGGTTATAAGTATAACTGAGGCTGAATCAATGCTTTAGAAGTAAAAAGTAATGGAGGAATTTCAAATGGGATTCTGGATATTCATGTTCATTATGGTTTTACTTATTCCGTTAACTATGATTTTCTTCGGGTGGCTACTTTTTCAGGAAAAACGCCGAAAGAAATTAATTATGTATACGGATACCGAACAAAAGGTCAATGATGAATGAGAAACATGGAGATTTGCGAATCAATATTTTGGGAAAGCATGGTATCTTTGTGGACTGATTTTAGCTCCTCTCCGTGATTGCCATAGCCATTGTATTTGGGAAAGGACCGGGAACCGTGGGAACGGTTGGCGGTATTATCACGATGTTGCAGATGCTTTCCTTAATTGGAGCGATAGTTCCAACCGAAAGCGAATTAAAGAAAAATTTTTGATGAAAACGGAAAAGAAGATAAAACAGAATTGACGGAGCTTTTTGAGTAGTCCAAAATAGAAAAAGGGCAGAGCAAATCTCTTGAGGAGGTGAGTAGATTTGAAAGAATATATTGCCGCATTAGAACAGGAATTTTCTTCGATAGAAAACGGTTTCAAGACGGAAGAAAGTAGAGCTTTACAGGATTTTCACTCCCATGATTTTGTTTATTGCAAGACTTTGGCATTTGCAGCTTTTCAATCTCCTGTTTATCAAGTGAGAATGTATGGGGTATTTCTTTTCGGCTACTTATCTGAAGATGAAGAAATCCTCAATTTTATGAAGGAAGAAGTTACAAAGGATGAGAACTGGAGAGTGCAGGAGATTTTAGCGAAGTCCTTTGATATGTATTGTAAAAAAATCGGAATGGAAAAAGCCCTCCCCACAATTACGGAATGGCTACAAAGTCCCGAGCCGAACGCCCGAAGAGCAGTTACGGAAGGGCTAAGAATCTGGACAAGCAGAGCCTATTTTAAAGACCACCCGGAAGAAGCCATTCGTCGTTTAGCCGCTTTAAAAGCGGATCCCAGTGAGTATGTCAGAAAATCCGTGGGCAATGCTTTACGAGATATCAGTAAGAAATTTCCGGATTTTATTCGTAAAGAAGTGGAGACCTGGTCCTTGGATAGCAAAGAAATCAAACAGGTTTATCACTTGGCGAGCAAATTTATCAAGAAGAATTAAGATCATACGTGCATAGTGAGGTAAAGTAGAAATGTCCGGAAGAGGTATGCTGAATATCAGCCAACTATCTACAAAAATACAATATTAAAAAAATGGGGGAAGAGGATATCTCGGGATCTTGCATCTGAGAATGGCAATCCCTGTACTTTGCGTATTGTCCCCCAAAGCCATGTAGGGAAATGGTGCTGAATGATTTAAAAGCATTACCGGAGGGAAAAAGCCATGAGGATAAATTCTATATTGGCTTTTTTGAAAATGACAGCTTAATTGCCATTATGGACTTTATTCTCTCCTTTCCGGAAAAAGATACGATTTTCATCGGTTTGTTTATGATGGACAGTAAAGAGTCCGGAAAAGGGAAAGGGAGCGCTATTATTGCAGAGGCTTTCACTACATGGAAAAGTGAAGGTTATAAAAAAGTAAGGCTGGCCTATATGAAAGGAAATATGCAAAGCAGGAACTTTTGGAGAAAATGCGGTTTTACGGAGACGGGAGTAGAAAAAGAAAATGAGCATGGAATGGCGGTCATTATGGAATGTAACTGCCTCCAATTCCCCGAGCTTCCTTGAAAGGAAAGAATCGAAGTCAGCTCATGACAATGTTAAAATGAAAATTTGTTATTTGTTTGTGCGAGGTTCTTTGGACTTTTAAGCATATAAAGGATTTCAAAAAGGGAATTCAATAGTTCATAGTAAATGAGAGGTTTCAAGATGGATAATGAAGTTAAAATCTTTGAGGGAAATCAGATTCGTTCACTTTGGGACAACGAGAAAGAAGAATGGTATTTTAGTATAGCTGATATTATTGGTGTTTTAACGGACAGCAAAGATTTTGGAGCTTATTGGAGAAAGCTAAAGCAAAGATTGAAAAAGGAGGAAGTGAGGTCGTGACATTTTGTCACGCACTGAAATTAAAAATCCCCTAAAGATGGAAAGACTTCAAAGGATTGAAAAAACAAAAATCTTAGGGATAATATGAGCAGTACCGAGTTAATATTAAATATGCTTGCAGAACGGCGTTGCTGTATATCGTTATGGTATTCTGCATATTTGGAGCATTAGCTTCTTTCGTTCAAGGAGAAATTGGAATAGGTATATCCGGATTGGTTATCGGTTTACTGTTTAGTCCTATGGACTTCCTATGTTAGGAGCAACAGGGATCGCGTTTATCGAATTGATAAATGATAGGATAAAAGCGGTGTAGAAAAATTAGAAGTTGTTAAGGAGGTAAGTAAAATAATGAAAACATATCAGGATATAAACAAAGAAACCATTGACAGATGGGTTGAGGAAGGTTGGGAATGGGGAAACCAATTTCGCATGATGAATATATCAGTGCAAAAAAATGGAGAGTGGAAAGTTTTTCTTACTCCGACTGTTTCAGTTCCACATGAGTGGCTTGGAGATTTAAAAAGGAAAAGAAAAATCTTAGGTTTAGCATCAGGTGGAGGGCAACAAATGCCTATATTTAATGCTTTAGGGGCAGAATGTACTGTGCTTGATTATTCTTCAAAGCAAATAGAAAACGAATTTTTAGTTGCTGAAAGAGAGGGCTATAATATTAAAGCAATTGAAGGTGATATGACAAAAATTTTGCCTTTTGAAAATGAAACTTTTGATATAGTGTTTCATCCTGTTTCAAACTGTTATGTTGAAGATGTGCAACATGTTTTTAACGAAGCATATAGAGTTCTGAAAAATGGTGGAATTCTTCTTGCAGGTTTAAATAATGAGATAAACTACATTGTGGATGATGAAGAAAAAGAAATTGTTTGGAAAAATGCCTTTTTAATCCATTAAAAGATAAAGCGGCTAAAGAATATATGATTAAAGAAAAATCCGGAATGCAATTCTCTCACAATATAACGGAGCAGATAGGTGGACAATTAAAGGCAGGGTTTACTCTGCTTGATATATATGAAGATACAAATGGTTCTGGTAGGCTGCATGAACTGAATATTAAAACATATATTGCAACAAAATCAGCTAAATTATAGAAATAGATAACTTCCAGTTTGTAGGGAGGAGAGAAAACGGAATGGACTTATGGGAGCAGATCAGAATAATACGGAACTTCATACTATGCTTATGCGAGAGTGTGACATTTGCTTTACAAGCAGCTTCAGAAATCCAGTTTATGGAGAATAATGAAAACTATTCTATGCAAGCTAAGGCATTTGCACATGATGCAAGTGGCGGAGAATTTGTGTTATTACAGGATGAAAGTATTGGCTTTATCGGTAGTGAAGGAGAGGTGGGAAGAATTGCGGAAAGTCTTGCAGAGCTTCTGACCTTTTTAATTCACGCAGGAAATCTATTTGACTTTAACTGTAAGAAGATTTATCAAAGGGAAAGCTTGCTGAGAGCCTTTTGCGAAGGCTATCTAGCCAAAATCCGAGAAGAGTATCATAAAGAAAATAAGGACTGGGATAAGATTCGGGGGACGTTGGCGGAAGAACTGTCACTTCCGTTTCATCCGGAGCAGTTGGCGGATGTGCAATGCAGTTTTATAAAAGCAGCGATAAGAGAGCCTTCATTTTCCTGCAAATATATGGACGGTATGGAGGAATATACTTGTGATTCCATACTTTCCGATACGGTAGGGATGTGGGTGAAAGAACTTAGCGGAATGACGAAAAAGGAGATGGAAAACAATCATGAGCATCTATAATTGGATACAGAAAGTACTTTTTGAGAATTACGAAGAATGGCATGAAAGACCCCTTTACGAGGAAACGGATTTCATATCAGCGGAATTGACAATACACTAAAAAGCGATGCATGACGGATATTTTTTATACAGAGCTGAGCCCCGTCCCATGCCGTAAAGGGCTGTACATCGATGAAAGCGGTAGTCGGGAAAAGCAAAGAGCTGGTCAATTTATATTTGAAAATAGAGGATAAAAAATATCTAATTTCCGACTTAAGCTACACCGATGCCGTAAAGATTATGAGGGCATTTGTGAAAAAGGAAGTTCTTCCTGATGAAAAGACTTATACGGAAGTGATAGGAAATGATGATGCAATCGTAAAATCCGCATTTGAAGAATTAACAAAGCTCCTGATGGCAGACTCCAAAACAGCGCAGCGTTTCCTGAAAAAACACAAGCATGAAAGTATGGAAGATATGGATCATGCTTGGGAAGAGCTTTTTTTCGCATTAGAGCGGAAAGGAAAGCTTATAGAACTGGATTGGAAAGCAGGAAGGATAGCTTTATTCCTGCTGTGCGTAAATTAAGTGCTGGACTAAATCTCGATCCGGATGAGAAAATGCTGAATGATGAAGAGGATATCCCAAGATGGGGAAAGATTCTGAATGCCGAGTGGACAGAGTATGTTTTGTCTGCCATGGATATAGGAAGTGACAGCTATGCGATGATGGTTCTCAGCAAGGAAGACTTTGAAAAAGCAAGGGAACTGGCGAAAGTGATCTTGCATAGAATCGCAGTGATTGAAGAGATGTGAGAAGATTTTGAAATTGCACAAATAGGAGCGATTATGAAAAAAATATATGTACGTATTGGATACAATGGCAGACTGGGAAAAATGGATATCTGTTACAAGGACTAACTTTACAAAAAATGGCAGGGAAATCTCAATATGAATTACAAACAGTTTCTACTTCTAAGAAAGCGATTAAAACTTCCGGCGGGGTAACGATTGTTCCGGATATCACTATCGAGGAAATAGATGAAACAAAAAGCCGGAGCTTTGTTGTTAATCGGAGCAGATACTTGGCAAAATCAATCTAATCAAAAAAATCCTTGAACTGTCTAAGTCATTTCTTGAAAAAGAATATATTGGTTGCTGCCATTTGCGGCGCCACTTTGGGATTAGCAAGTAAGGGTATTTTAAATTCATATCATCATACAAAGCAATGCATTATTTTTTTCTTGAAAGGAAGTCCTAATTATCAGGGAGAAAAATATTATGAAGACAAAAATAGCCGTTATGGATAGAAATTTAATTACGGCGAGCTCTGCAGGTTCACTACTTTGGGCAAGATATATACTGGAGAACTTAGAGTTATATTCCAAGGAAACAATCGAGGCGTGGTATAATTATTTCTCGTCCGGAAAGGTCGATTATTTTGGAGAATTAATGAATTCATTTCATTTAAAGATGTAAAAATGAGTAGAGTTTAATATGAATAGAGCCTTGGTAGCTAATTTAATTATGGATATTGCGTAAGAAGTTAGAATAGAAAGTCTAAGAACGATCTGAGGGTGGAAATAGACATGGAAACGCTAAACAGCATCATTCAAAAAATGGAAGCCTGCATTCAAGATAATGACGATCTTGAAACCGTGATGATGGACTGCATGGAAGAAATGGAAGAAAACTATAATCAATTAGACTCCGTACAGCCCTTGCTCCGTCTGATGGAAAGGCATCCTTTGACAGATTTTGGAAGTCCCGGACCAATCGTCCATTTTGTGGAGAGATTTTATAAAAAGGATATGAAGAAGAACTTCTTCTGTCCTTAAAAAGAATGCCTACTTTACATACGGTATGGATGCTAAATCGTATTATCAATGGAACAGATCAAGCGGAAGTCTATTTAGATATTCTGAAGGGAATTTCTGAAAATGCATCCTGCGATAAGGAAATCAGAGAAGAGGCATTACATTTCTTGTCGATTCATTAAACTGTAATAGAAAAGGTGATAAATATGAACTTGGCAAAAAAATTTCAGCAAACGGTCAGATTACAGTGCCTGTAGAAGTGCGTTATGGAAGAAAAGGTATAATGAATAATAAGTCGGTTATGAAAAAGCATTTTTATTTCCAACATTGCTTCATATAACAGCAGTTGCAGTACTGGTTGGAATTCTAAAAGAAAAAAAGGATATGGATTAGGCTACCATTCTTTTTGGGGATGATTTTTATTATTATTGGAGGTGTGTCGTCTGCCTTTTTGGGGCGTATTTTATCAAATTAAATACAATGGGAAAAAAAGCCTTTGCGTATAATAAAGGATTTTTTTCAAGATAAAGCAGCCATTTAAAATCTATGCAATGGCAATTGTGTTTTTTTAATTATAGACTTTTGTTCTGTGGCAATAAGTAAAGGGATTCAAAATTGAAAATGTATGGATTCCGATAGCTCTATTCTTTAAGGCCATTCTATTTGGTGGAATAGAAGAAATAGGATGGAGATATTCTTTCCAGCCCTGTCTAGAGAAAAAGCTTTCCTATATCGTTGCGACGATGATGACCTTTGTGTGCTGGGGAGTATGGCATTTTTGTTCTTTTGTATTGATGGTAGCATTGTAACGGTTGATGTTCTTAATTTCTCGTTGGGACTATTTACAAACTGTTTCATACTATCGGCATTATTTGCCTATTCAAATAGTTTATGGATATGTGTAATGACACATGCACTAATGAATACATTATCTCAAATTACTTTCCATGATAATGTAATTATAGGGAATGCATCCAAAGTAACATGTATAGTTGCTGCTATTTTGTTGGTTCATGCGACAAAGAAGGCAAAAAGCAGCTTAATGAAAGCTGACAATGCCTCTACAGTTGGGCTGATGCCAAAAGTTCAGCTATTTGATAGGAGACTATACCAAGGACAAGGATACGAGAAATCAACGCATTATTGTGAAAAATACAGATTACATTGAAAGCGAGGTGAAGCGAGTGTTAATGAATTCGTCGGAGTATATCTCCATTGTTGAGAAATATCAAGCGAGAGATAAAAGCTGCACAGTATCGTGCTGCGATTCATGCAAATGAGGATATGCTCTTGCTTTACCATGATATTGGTTGTGTTATTAATGAGCATAAATTGTGGGGAAACAGATTCATTGATAACCTTGCTATCGATATACGAATAGATTTTCCGGAGAGCAAGGGATATTCTGTCCGCAATCTAAAGTATATGGCAAAATTTGCCGAGACCTATCCCAATCGTAAATTCGTGCAATGGGTTGTTGCACAAATTTCATTGTCTCTTCCCTAAAGGACATTTCAAAGCCGATTGGTGTAAGTGAATATAGAGTCACCGGCAGTCTTCCGAATGCCCTGGAAGAGCAGTTGATGTCGGTTGAAGATATTCAAAAGAGAATCAAGTAAATAGTGCAAGTTACGCTTGCACTATTTGGAAAACGAAAAACATAACAATGTAAAAAGGATTTTTGACGAGCAAATGCCTAAGATTGTAAAGACCATTTGATAGAAAAGGAACAACATCTCCAATACTATTTTTCATGAAAGGAGGTATGAATTTTGGAACTTGGTAAAAAAATCAAATACTACAGAAATGAGAAATCACTCACTCAGGATAACCTTGCGGAAAGAATATTTGTTTCAAGACAAACTATTTCCAATTGGGAGAATGACAAAAGTTATCCGGACATTAACAGTATTATCTTATTGAGTGAAGTCTTGGAAGTATCTGTTGATAATTTAATTAAAGGAGATGTTGAGCAGATGAAGATTGAAATTAATTCAGAAGAAGTTAAGAAGATGAAGTTGTATTCTCTAATGATGCTAATTTTATTCTTGCTATCAGTGGGAGCACTTTTTCCACTACTTAAAATCATCGGGTTTTATGCCCTTATTCCCTGTTTTGGTTTGTGGCTGGGTGCAATGATTTTTGCAATCAAAATAGAGCAAATCAAGAAACATCATAATATTCAAAGCTATAAGGAAATTGTGGCATTTACAGAAGGCAAAAGATTAGATGAAATAAAGCAAATAGAAGAAAATGCAAAGCGCCCATATCAAAAAATTCTATCGGTACTGATTACTGTATTCATCACTGTATTCATTTGCGGATTTATGTATATTATCTTTAGATGACATTTGTGGGATAAGGAGGCTGTTCCTTGCGCTATAGACTTTTCCTTCGAGGCGTCAATGTGTGTGTGAAGAAAAAGTCATAGAAATATGGTGCAGTTTGGTACGATTTTTTTAATTATTTTTTACTTCAAGGGACAAAGAAGGCAAAATATAGTTTAATGAAAGCTAACTATTTAAGTTGGAATACGGAGGAAAAAAACATGAAAAAGTACATGGGAATCGCTTTAGCTTTCATTTTTGTTTTTTTGCCTTTAACAGCTTGCGGAGCAAAGAAGGAAATCGGCCTGCCGGAAGCAAAGGTCATAACGGAAATTGAAATCATGGAAAATCCTTCCGGAAATACTGTAAAAATCACGGAACAGGATAAAATAGCTAAAATCGTGAATGACATCAAAGAAAAATACTAAAGATACAGGAGGGAAAAGTTATAATGATCAGCCCTACAAACATTAAAAATTTTTCTGACTGTTAGCTTTTATTATAATAATACGGAAGGGAACCCGGAGGTCATTTATCATATGAAAATAGAAAAAGACCTATGCTGAACAACCCTATTCAGGGATTTGGAAGGTCAAAAAGAAGTATTTAAAGAAATTAGCGGTAAATTAAAAGCAATAAAAGGACAATGTAAAAGGATTTTGACACACACTATAAGTGATGTAAAAGCCATTTGCTGGATGATAGGGGGCATTTTCCCTACAATAAAAATGCTGGGGAGGTGCAGTGGTATGGAGCATGATATTGGAAGTAAGATAAAGGCAGCTCGAATGGAGAAGAAGTTTACACAAGAACAAGTTGCTGAAGTATTGGGCGTGAGTCGCCAGACCATTTCAAATTGGGAAAATGGAAAATCCTATCCGGATATAATCAGTGTCATTAAAATGAGCGAATGCTACGGCGTCTCTCTTGATTATCTATTGAAGGGAGAAGAAAAAATGTCAGGCTATTATGATTTCCTTGAAGATAGTACGAATGTTGTAAAAAGTAACACCAACAAAAGCAAAGTCATTACTATACTCTCATATCTTCTGATTTGGGTGCTTGCCATGATTGTGTTCTGGTTTTTTACCAGTGGAAGTGATGCTATGGGCTACAGTCTGATGTACCTTTGGATTATCCTTCCGGTAACAACATTTGTTGAGTCCATGCTGATTGGGAAAAATGACTTTTGGGGAAAAGAAAAATGGGGATCTACCCTTTTCTTTGGCCTAATGTATATGCTGGCTGAATATGGTACATTTAAAAATGGCAAACAACATTGCCGCTAACAAGATCAATGCCCCGGACTGGGGAATGATTGTAGTTGGAGCGACAATCTCTGCAATCGGTATCTTGCTGGGCTCGTTGTGGAAGAAGAAACACTAAAATTAAGGAGGCAGTTTCTTGCAATATATACTTTTCCTTCGGGGCGTCAATGTGGGCGGTAAGAATAAAGTTTCTATGAGTGCGTTAAAAGAAGCTTTATTCCTTGCGGGCTTTGAAAATCCGGAGTCCTATATCAATAGTGGAAATCTGTTTTTCAGTAGTGCGGAAAGTCGTGAGGCTTGCATCTTAAAGATAAGAAAAGTCTTAGAAACAAACTACGATTTTTCAATTCCCTTTGCTTTACTTACCAAAGAAGAGTATCTGGAAGAACAAGTGGCATTACCGGATTGGTGGGAAGAGGAGTTGGCAAGAAGAGATGTTTTGTTTTATTCCTGTACTATGGATAAATCTGATATTCTTCACTTTATAGAGAACGCTACATTTTACAATGAGAAAGTACATGTCGGGAAACAGGCAGTATTTTGGGGGAAAATGGATGAGGCGGAATATCTAAAAACCACCTACCATAAAAAACTCATGAAGCAGGATTTCTACAAGCAAATTACGATTCGAAACGGAAATACCTTTGATAAGATTGCAGAAATGTTGAGGAGTCGAGAGTGAAAGAGATAGGAAAACGCATTGAACTTTAGGGAACTTCTGGCTACCGCTTAGTATCGAAAATTCCCTAAAGAGAAGGCTCTAAAAAGAAGTTGTGGAAGTATCAAGAATAATGAAGTGAACAAAAAACGAAGTGTTCAAAACATCACTAAAGAATGTATACTAGATAGTATTATTCCGATAGTTTCTATGTTTTATTCTTCTATTTTGTTAGTTTATTTAAGGAGGAAATTTTGAGTTCGGAAATCTTTTCTTTTATTGTTTATATGATTCATGCCTGCGCAAACCGTTGGAGGAAGACAGCTGCACAGGTATATTTTGCTTTAAAAACAGAGTGGCTGTCTTAATCATTACCTGATTCCGAATTATGATATTTTTACATACACAGAGTACTGATTTTTTTGTGAAAGATATTGAAGAATATCTTGCCCAAAAAGAGGTGATAGTATGACAGAGGAAGCTTTAGAGCAGTTTTATCAAGAAAGTCTTGAAGAAAGATTGATACAGAGTATTGCAAAAGAGTTGCATTTATCTTTAGAAGAGGCGATGGACTGTTATTATAAGAGTAGGCTGGCAGGCATGATTCAGGAGGGAAAGGAAGGAGTGCAGTATCTGGATTATAGGGCTTTAACTGCGCTTTTTATGGAAATGGAGAAGGCATAAATTTCATTTACAGTCCACAAATAAGATACTTACAGGCGGTAATTCCGCCTTATTCTTCAAAGCTTCCGGCCATATACTTGCGTCCCCAGTCGCACATGGAATGGATAATGTCTGTAAGAGTTTTTCCTCTCTCTGTAAGGGAATATTCGGTTTTGGGCGGAATCACAGGGTAGACTTTCCTATGGATTATTCCGTCATGTTCTAATTCCTTAAGCTGCTGTGTCAACATTTTGGCGGTAGCTTGAGGAATATATTTTGTAGCTCATTATATCGCAAGGTTCCATCGTGGATGAGATGGCAGAGAATAATCATTTTGTACTTTCCGCCAATCTGAGAGAGTGTTGCCTCTACGGGACAATGAAACAATTTTTCTGAATTTGAAATTTTATTTGTCATTTTTGCTCCAAATTCTTCCGGAAATTCGTAGAAAAAGTCAATAAAATCAAGACTTTATCATGGTTTCTAAAAAGTAAGTATATTACTGAAAAAGTGAGTATCTCACTAAAAAGTGCGTTCTTGCTGAAAAATATACTAACTGTTTAGGATAACATAATCAAGTTGGTAAGAAAAAAATTATATCCAACAGAGATGAACTCATAGAACAGAACAAAATATAGTAGGAAGAAAAGAGGGAAAAAATCATGGATTTTATAACACTGGCAAAGAGTCGTTACTCTGTTCGTAATTATAGCGAGAGGCAGATAGAAAAAGATAAGCTGGATAAGATTTTAGAGGCGGCGCATATCGCACCCAGTGCCAGAAACAAGCAGTCTGCCAGAATTTATGTTGTGCAAAGTACAGAAGGAATTGAAAAGCTCCGTTTCCTTACCAGATGTGCGTACAATGCGCCAACGATTCTGATGATTGGCTATGAGGAATCCGAGCAATATCGGAATGAAATGGAAGAGGGCATTGTTTCCGGTCAGCAGGATGCCTCCATTGTGGCTGATCATATGATGCTTGAGGCGGCAGAGCTGGGCCTAGGCTCTGTATGGGTGGATGGGTTCCCAAATACCAAGACGGCAGAAGTATTTCATTTGCCAAAGACTGTAAAGCTGGTATGCCTGATGCCTCTAGGCTATGCTGCGGATGGCGCAATGCCGGCACCGATACATGAGAAGTATAGACCTCTTGAAGAAATGGTGAAGATGCTATGGGAGGAACTCCGGCAGAAGGCTTTTGTATGAAAATGGAGTGATTTTTATACATCCGGAAAATAATCTGAAAATATCTTAAACAAAACAAGACTTTATATGGCGACTAATCTAAAATGAGACTTTAGATTAGTCGCTATTTAGTATAGTATTGAGAATAGAAGGACGCAGATCGAAATAATTGCATGACTGCACACTATAGAATAGACAGAAATGGCTTTAGTGAATAGATTGGAAAAGATATGAAAAAAATTAGTAAAAGCATAATAATCAGTCTCATTTTGGGGATCCTATTCGGTCTTATTCTTCTTTTTATTAAGCTAAGGTTTAAGCTTAGTGAAGAAGAAACCATGCGAATTTACATTTTCTTGTCGATAGCAGTTCTACTCATCAGTGTTATCATAAACCTGTCCTATAATTTCTTTTACGCAAGGAAAATCAACGCCCTTACTCCCTTACTCACTGATGCAAAGTATGATGAATACCTGGAAAAGATAATGGCGATTCGGGACAAGGTGAAATCCAAGCATCTTAGGGCTATTGCCGAGCTGAATCGTACTGCGGCGTTAACAGGGAAAAAAGAATATGCTACAGCAGTGGAAATTCTAAGGGAATTGGAGCCGAGGGTAAAGAAAAATGCCTTCTGTAGAGATGGTGAGAAGGTTGAATCTATGCCTGAACTATTTTTATTTAAAGGACTACGAGGAAGCGGAGACTCTTTATAAAAGATAGTGAAGCTCTTTTTGGAAAATATAAAGAAAATGCATTCTATAAAAAGAACTTTACCCTTCTGGATTTGTTTATGGATCATGCTGCTTTGGAAAAAAAGGAGGGAGTGGCAGAACGGATTCAGGAAGCGAGAAAACTATGTCCGGAAAAGCAATTTCAAGAAGATTTTGCTTATCTGGAGGAGTTTTTGGAAGAAGGAAAGAGAAATCTGCAGGAAGACACCAAAAGTGATGTATAGGGTAGAGGAAAAGGAGGTGCAAAAAGCAGCATGATACAGTTTATACAAGAGGAAATTTTGAGAATGGACTGGCTAAGCCGACTGTTTCGAGATGCTTTGGAACGCATGGGGATTGCTACGTATAGTCGCATCGGAGGAAGTCTCCATTTCTTTCTCTATGATTGTGTGAAAATCACGGTTTACCTTTGCGTTTTGATATTTGCCATTTCCTATGTGCAGAGCTTCTTTCCGCCGGAAAGGACAAAGCGGATTATGGGGCGTTTTCACGGCATCTATGCCAATATCATAGCGGCTCTTTTGGGAACGATTACTCCTTTTTGTTCTTGTTCCTCCATTCCGATTTTTATGGGATTTACAGCAGCCGGAATTCCTCTTGGAGTCTCCTTTTCCTTTTTGATTTCCTCTCCCATGGTGGATTTGGGAAGCCTTGTGCTACTCACCGGTATTTTCGGTCTAAGGATTGCCTCTGTCTATGTGATATTGGGACTCTTGCTGGCGGTTCTAGGCGGTTTAGTGATAGAGCATTTGTCCTTGGAAAATGAGATAGAACCCATTCTTTTGCAGCTGAAACCCGTGGAACAGGCGCTCCCTACCTTGTCCCGGAAAGAGCGTCTTTCTTATGCTGCCGAGCAGGTGAAAACGACCTTTCGAAAGGTTTTCCCCTATATCCTTTTAGGGGTAGGTATCGGTTCTTTGATTCACAACTGGATTCCTGAGAACTGGATTATTTCTTTACTTGGGAAAGGAAATCCTGCCGGCGTGATTCTTGCGACTCTGGTGGGGATTCCCATGTATGCGGATATTTTCGGAACGATACCGATTGCGGAATCCCTTCTTTTAAAGGGAGCGGAGCTGGGAACGGTGCTGGCCTTTATGATGGGGGTCACCACTCTTTCTCTTCCCTCTATGATTATGCTTAGGAAGGTCATTAAGCCGAAGCTCTTGGGGACTTTTATAGGAATATGCATCCTCGGCATTATCCTTATCGGATATATTTTTAATGCCTTACAGGCGGTGCTTCTGGTATGCTTTACAAGGTAGGAGATAATTTATGGAAAAAGAAAAAAATTATATGTCTTAACAGGTTTTTTGGGAGCGGGAAAAACCAGTCTTTTGCTGCATATCTTGGAAGAATTTTCCGATACAAAGCTTGCCGTCATTCAAAACGAATTTGGAAAAACGGGAATTGACGGCAGTATTCTGGAAAAGAAGGAACTGACCATCAAGGAAATCAACAGAGGATCTATTTTTTGCTCCTGCCTGCAACTTTCCTTTGTGGAGGCTCTGGCTGAGATGAGCAAGGGAGATATGGAATACCTTTTTGTGGAAAGCTCCGGTCTTGCCGATCCTTCGAATATTCGGGACATTTTAAAGAGCGTAGAAGTTCTGGCCGGGGACGTCTATGATTTTCAGGGCGTAATCTGCCTGATTGACGGCGTGCATTTTCCAAAGCAGGTTAAGGATACGGAAACGGTAGACAGGCAATTAAAGCATTGTGATGTAGCCATCGTGAACAAGATGGATTTGATTTCCGAGGAACAATATAAGGAAGTACTTTCTTTGATTCGGGAAGTGAATCCCCATTGCCTGATTTTACACTGTGAAAATGGAAGAGCAGATCTTAGCTTTATTCGAGAGGGCTTTGAAAAGGGAAGCTGGGTGGATTCGGAAGAGAGCTTAAATACGGTGGACAACAAGCCGAAAACCATTTCTCTGGTATGTGCGGAAAATGTTTCCAAAGAGTGTTTTCGTCAATTTTTGCAGGAAGTTTTACCGGACTGTTATCGGATTAAAGGTTTTTCCTTTTTGGACAATTGCTGGATGCAGGTGGATGTGGTGGAAAAAAACTAATCGACTATAAGCCATGCCCTGAGAAGGAGATTTCCGAGCTGGTATTTTTTTGTCGAAGGTTGGACCGAAGGTGATTCGGAGCATTGATGAAGCATGGAAAAAGACGATGAATAGTCCCATGAAATTAAAGAATTAAAGAGTAGTAAAGTTGGAAAGAAACGTAAAGAGGGATGAATATGGAAATCAAGGTTATCGGTGCAGGCTGTAAAGAATGTGATACATTATATCAAAATGTAAAAGAGGCGGTAAAAGAGCTGGGGAAAGATGCTAAAATTGAAAAAGTAGAGGAGTTAATCGAGATTGTAAAGCTTGGGGTACTCAGTGCTCCTTCCCTCATGATTGATGGAAAACTGGTCGTAAGTGGACGGGTTCCCGGAGTTGGAGAATTGAAAAACTTTTGTCTTAAATAAAGGAGAAGCATGATGCAAAGGGTAAAAACTGTGGCCATTGTCAGTCTTTCCAGCGGTGTTCTGGGAGAAGACTTTGTACAGCATGAAGTAAAAATAGGCCTGGAACGCCTACGCCGTTTTGGGTTGGAAGTGAAATTCATGGAAAATGCCTTGAAAGGCTTAGACTATCTAAAAGAGCATCCGGAAAAGAGGGCAGAAGATCTCTTACAGGCTTTTTCCGACGATTCGATAGATATGATTTTATGTGCAATAGGGGGAGAGGATACTTATCGCCTACTTCCCTATCTTTTTGAAGAGGGACAATTGGAAAAGGCCGTAAAACAAAAGATTTTCCTTGGCTTTTCCGATACCACGATGAATCACTTGATGCTTCATAAAATGGGGATTAAGAGCTTTTACGGACAGGCTTTTATTCCGGATATTTGCGAATTGGAAGAGGAAATGCTGCCCTACAGCGAAAAATACTTTTTGGAACTGATACAAAGCGGAAGCATTCGTTCTATTGAGCCGAGTCCGATTTGGTATGAGGAGCGGACGGATTTTGGACCGAAAGCAATAGGAACAAAACGAGTTAGCCATGAGAATGAAGGCTTTCTACTCTTACAGGGCAGTCCTGTTTTTCAAGGAGAAATCTTAGGAGGCTGTATAGATACCCTCTATGATATTTTTGACACAACGAGGCACGAGGATTCTGTCAGCTTATGCAAAAGGTATGCACTATTTCCGGATTTGGAAGACTGGAAAGGGAAAATTCTCTTATTGGAAAGCAGTGAGAATCAGCCTAATCCGGAGAAGTATCGGAAAATGCTCAAAGCCTTAAAGCAAAGCGGTATTTTCGAAGTCCTCAGCGGTGTGCTTGTGGGGAAGCCTATGGATGAGCGTTATGCCAAGGAGTATCAGGAAATTCTTCCGGAAGTGATTGGAAATCCCACTCTTCCGATTGTATTCAATCTGAATGTGGGACATGCCACTCCCAGAACGATTATTCCCTTTGGCATTATGGCGAAGGTGGATATTTTGGCACAAAGAATCAGCTTTACGGAAGCGTAAGGCTGATTCTTAACTAAAAAAGACACATATTTTTCACAACTGAATTAGCACTCAGCACTTGACAGTGCTAACAACTTGAGTATAATCATAATCAAGCAGAGGAACAGAGAAGACCGCAAGGACTTTAAAGGTTCTCACGATGATGAAGATTCTTCCCCTTGCTAAAAACAATAACGAGAAGTCAGAATTGAAATAAAGAGTATAAGGAGGAAAAAGATATGTTAGCACCTAGCATTTTTGGAGAGAATTTATTTGATGATTGGTTTGATTTTCCGAGTTTCGGAGGTCTGGGCAGAGTAGAGAATAAGCTTTACGGAGACCGTGCAGGAAGATTGATGAAGACGGATGTTCATGAAAAGGACGGGCAGTACGATATGGATATCGATCTTCCGGGCTTTAAGAAAGAGGATATCAAGGTAGAGTTGCATGACGGCTATCTTCAGGTCAGTGCCGTGAAGGGCTTAAATGAAGAAGAGAAGGATGAGAAAGGTAAACTCATTCGTCAGGAGCGTTACTCCGGCTCTATGCAAAGAAGCTTTTATGTTGGTGACAGCATTAAGCAGGAAGAGGTAAAAGCAAAAGTTTGAACAGGGCGTTCTGAAGCTTTCCTTCCCTAAAGAAGGGGAGAAGAAACTTCCGGAGAAGCAGCCGATTATGATTGAAGGTTAAAGTTATTTGGAAAGCGATTCTGTTAAAATAAAAGTGTAGCCGAGAATATTCGGAAATTGGCTTTAAAATGCATTAAAAAGTAAAGGAGCTACAAAGTAGTATGTTAACTATTTTGTAGCTCCTTTTTAGTCTTTCTTTGTTATTAGTTGTCACTCTTTAATTGGAATTTAGACACCAAATCCTGTAAAACATTGGCCTGCCCGGACAGCTCCTCGGAGGCTGCGGCAGACTGCTCCGCTGTTGCGGTATTGCTTTGTACCACAGAGGAAATCTGATCCAGTCCGGAGCTCAACTGTACAATGCCCCGGGCTTCATCCTCGGAGGCATCGGAGATTTTGGAAATAATATTTGTAATGCCTTCCGCTTTAGTTTTCACCAAATCCATAGATGCTGCGGTTTCTTCTGTGATTCTTGCTCCGCGAGACACGGCGTCAATGGTTTCTTCAATCAAGTCACTGGTATTTTGAGCGGCCTTTGCGGACTTCTGTGCCAGATTTCCGACTTCATCAGCCACTACGGCAAAGCCTTTTCCGGCAGCTCCCGCCCTTGCCGCCTCAATCGCCGCATTTAAGGAAAGGATATTGGTTTGGAAAGCAATATCGTCAATGGTTTTGATAATCTTTCCGATTTCATTGGACTTTTCCGTAATTTCCTTCATAGCCAGAGACATTTCTTCCATTTTTTGGTTACTGAGCTCTACAGCTTCCACGGAAGACAGGCTGAGCTTGTTGGCTTCCAGGGATTGTTCTGCGGTACTCTTAATCTTATCGGAAATCTCACTCATGGTAGCGCTTAGTTCCTCTATGGAAGAGGCCTGCTCTGTAGAGCCCTGAGATAGAGACTGTGCTCCGTTGGATACCTGTTCTGCTCCGCTGTTTACTTCGGATGCAGAACGTTTAATCTCCTCCATGGTGTCGGATAAGTCTGTAGTAATATCCCGAAGGGAAAGCAGTAATGGTCTGTAGTCTCCTTTATAAAGGCTTTCGTCAGAAAGGTCGACACGGAAATCTCCGCGGGAAACAGAGGAGAGCTTTTCGTTTAAATCCTGTATAATGTCCTTAATCTGTTGCATGACTTTATCAAAGGCATGGGCAATGGTGCCGATTTCGTCTTGCTTCTGATATTGAATTTCTACATTTAAGTTTCCATCTGCCACCTGATTTCCGACCTTGGCCATCATTTGCAAAGGCTTCAAGGAGGAACGAATTAAAAGATTGGTAATCAGCGTCAGTAATACTACGCCGCAAAGCACGATAATGGTGGATACGGTAATCAAGCGCTTGGTCACTCTCAAGTATTCGTTACTGGAAATGCTCATAAGACTCCAAAGCGTTGTGCCGTCCAGCTGTGTGGGAGCAAAATACAGACGTCTGCTTTGTCCGCTCTTATTCTGTAAAACCACATGGAAGGGTTTGTCTTCCTGCATTTTGCTGAGCAGCTCAGGTACATCCTTTTCGTCCAGTGCGTCATTTAAGGTTTTTTCTCTTAAACCTTCTCGAGAGCTGTAGAGGAAGTTTCCCTGGTCATCCATTACAGAGGTAAAGAGGCTTGGGAAACGGCTATCTTCCCGTGCCAAGATATCAAAGGCGGAAAGATTAATTTCAATTGTGACAACACCCTTAAATTCACCGTTTACAAGAATGGGAGTACAAACGGTAATCAAGGAATACTCCGGATATTCATCATCATGGTAAAGGGATGTGATGGTGGTCTTCTGGGTTTCCTTTGCGGTTTTGTAATAGCCCTTATTTTGATAATAGGAATAGGGATAATTGATGATATCTCTGGTTTCTGCGCTCTTTACGGTAAGGTAGGGCGCATAATCCGTTACGCCGGGAATCAAGACACCGGGCTCAAAGAAATACCCTACACCTGTAACATAGGGATTGCTTTTTAAGGTAGAGTACATAGCGTTCATCATAACAACTTCCGCATTGTATCGGCTGGCAGGAATTTCCTGATTTAAAATTCGAGAACGAAAGGTCGTATTTTGCATGGGAGTAATTTCTTGCACTTCTCTGTTGCCGTCATTAAAATTATTGATTCTCCAGGGATTGGCGGGAGCGCCTCCTACAGCATCATTTTGATCCCAAACAAAACTGATGGATTCCATCATACTATCGGCTAATGTTTGCACCTGAGTAAAAACCCTTCCGGTTTTCTCATTGGTGATATCCAGCAAATCTTCCATGTTTTTGTTTAAGTTGGCTTTTACGGATTTACTTCCCATGGTTACTATGGGAACGCTTAAGCTACAGAGAATCAAAAGTCCTACAATGCCCAAGAGCATCGATAATCGGGAGCCTAGACTTCTGCTTTTTTCCGTCTTCTTTTGTTGTCCTGTTTTCTTCATTTTACATACCGGTCCTTCCTTGAATAGATATATGATAAAAGTCACAAAAATTTGGTGGCATTTTTCCACGATTAGGGTTTTTTTATGGATAGAATATTTTTCAGCTTGAATGGAGATTCATTGGGTAATCTCGCTCTCCATCGGTACGAGCTCATGAGTCTTTTTCGGTTCATTCGACAGATTTTTCCTTTTTTTATAAATCAAAATAGAAAAGATTGTGCTATACTGTTTTCATCTTTAGAAAACGGCAAAAGAAGAGTTGCTCGTATGGGCTAGAGGTTTATGCCTTCTCTTATATTTGACGATTATGTATAGGTTACGGCAGACTTTTATAAGATTAATCTGTACCTTTCGTGCTTATGAGACAGAAACATCCAAGATGCTGCTTAGAAGCATAATCACGAAGGATATTTTTGGGAAACAGAGCATTCTATTGTAGATATCCGGAGCGGAGATGAGAAATAATTCCTTCATCAAAAAACATCAAACCGTCATTCTTTTGTTCCTCTCCATTTTGGTGGGGCTTCTTGTGATGCGTTATATTCTGAGTGATGTAGGACGGGTGCCAAAAAGTGATTATAAAGTGTTGAAGAACATGAGTGTGGAAGTACAGCACGAGGATGGAAGTGTAGATAATTTTCAGAGCTATCTGTTTAATTTTTCTTCCCGAAAAGATCATATCACCATGCATCTGCCCTTGGAATCGGAATGGAAAGCGGAGTATCAGACGATAAATTTCTTTTTTTATAACAGTGTGGTTAAGGCCTACTACAAGGATCAGTTATTGGTGTCATACGGAGAAAATCTAAAAAGGCACATGATTGGACACCTTAAAATCAGTATACCGGTTCCTTTGGAGGCTTATGGGGATGAGATTCGGGTGGAAATCGAGCCGCAGTTGGATATTCTGGAGGATAATTTTGATGTTCCGATTTTGATGTCCAGAGGGACAGAGTTTTATTATCCGATGATTAGTCAGGAAACGACTTATCCTATTTTTGTAATGACCTTGATTGGATCCTTTATCGGAATCGTCATTTTTGCTTTTTTCTTTAAGACTCATGTGTATGCCAGTGAAGGAATGTGGCTATTCTCCCTGGTTTTCGCCATTACCCTTTGGCACTTGGGAAATACCGGTTTGGCCTATTTGCTTTTTCCAAGAGAGGATTTAAGTGCGGTTTGCGAGTATGTGGGTATGTATTTATTGCTGCCCACGGCCCCTTTATATGCCAGCTATGAAACCTCAAGGAAGGTGGTCAGGGAATATCTTAGAGTAGTCGGCAGCATTTTCTTGGCTTTCTTCTTGCTTTGCCTGATCCTTTATATTTTCCCTACGGGATTTCAGTATACCGGGCATCTCCGTCTGGTACAGACGGCACAGATTGTAATGGTATTTTCCTCTATGGCAAGCCTGCTTTTCCCCGGAAAAAAGATAAAGAACAATTCGGATTATATTTTGGGATACGGCTTGGTGTTTGTGGCTGTATTCGGCATTTTAGAACAGATTAGAATCATTTTGGCCGGCAGTATTACAGAAAAGTGGCCGGGATTCTTGCAAAGCTTTGTTACCACTGGCTTTTCAAAGATTTTAATTCTGCTTTTGATTATTGTTTTTATTACTTCCTACGTATTTAAGGTTATTCTGATTGCCCAGGCCGGCATCGAAGAAAAGCATTTAAAATACCTGGCCTATACGGATCGGCTGACCGGTCTTGGGAACCGGCAGTATTTGCAGGATCAGCTGGAGGTTTTGGATCACAGTAAAAAGAAGGACTATGCCGCTATCTTTATGGATATCAACGACTTAAAGCTGACCAATGACCTTTATGGCCATGAGTCCGGAGATCGTTTGATTCAAATGGTGGCAGAGGCCATTCAGGATGCCATGGCAGAGGTGGAAGGCTTTTCCGGAAGAAACGGCGGTGATGAATTTGTCTGCATCGTTTTTCCCTGCAAGTGCGGTGTTTGAAGTGGAAAATAAGATTAAAGAATATTTGCGGAATACGAAGGAGAAACAGAATCCGCCCTTCCTGTAAGCATTTCCATGGGAAGTGCCAGCTATCGAGAGGTTGCGGAGAAGCTCCCCATGGAAAAGAGAGAACATCTCACCGTGAGTCATGTGATTCGACAGGCGGACGGAAAGATGTACGATGATAAGTATAGAATGAAAAAGAGTAGAGATCAGGAGATTTCTTTTTTTAAAACAGGAGAAAAAGGACTTTGAAAAGAAGCTTTTGGGGATATCCCCGGTTCTTCCAAAGTCCTTTTTGATATTATTAGAATTTAGCCGGTATCAGGGCTGACATTTGGAAAATGTCCGGCTCTGCTTAACGATATTTCTGGAAAGTAATATTCTGAATCAGGATGGGGTTGGATACAGGCGCATCATCTTGATTGGTTTCCTGAGAAGCAATCTTTTCTACTACGTCCATTCCTTCATAAACCTGTCCCAATACGGTGTAACGTCCGTCAAGCTCGGGAATTCCGCCCACTTCCTTGTACTTTGCCTTTACATTCTCAGGAAGAGATAAAAGAGGAAGAGCTGCTTCATTACGGATCTTGCTGCACTGCACGATATAGAACTGATTTCCGTTGGTATGGGGACCGTTATTTCCCAAAGCAAAGCGCTCCGTTAAAGTTGTGCAGCTCCATGTTTACTTCGTCAACGAAGAAACCGTTATAGCTGGACTTTGCCTCGTCTCCGGAACCATCCAGAGCACCGCCCTGAATCACGAAATCTTTGATGACTCTGGCAAATGGTGTGCCGTTGTAGAAGCCCTGCTTGGATAAAGTAATCCAGTTTTGTACGGCAATGGGAGCCTTCTCCGGGAAGAGACGCATCTTGATTACTCCCGCATCGGTGGTCATAATGCAAACTTCTTCGCCGCGTTTTGGCTTATCCAACTGATAAATCTTTACGTCGGATACATCCACGCCCTTATCCTTCCAAAGGATGCCTACTATCTTCCATTTGAGTCCCTGGGCATCTCCCAGCCTTGCCATCTTCAGAAGGACAGTGTGTTCCGTTACCTTGTTCTTTGCTTCGGTAGTCTGGAACTTTAGTTCCATGATTCCTCGTAAATCATTGTACTCATCGGTTCCGTTTACCCGATGAAGCACCGGCATCTTGGTGTAGGTATAGCGGATGTCCTTCTTACCCTCAAAAGTCCGGAAGTAGTTGCGAATAGCTTCCTTCTCTTCTTCTGAAATATCGGGAACAATGTAATCCTCGATACCTTTATGCTCCTTGATGTCCTTGATGAATTCTTCAAAGCGTACTTTTAGTTCGCTTTCATCCCAATGCCGGGACAGGAGCTGCCAGCTTTGTACTTCGTCATCATAGTTTTTGGCAAAACCTGTGATGGCGGTGAGGGATAGGGCAGTCAGCAGTGCACAGCCGAATGCAAGAGCTGATTTCATGAATGATTTTCTCATAAAGCCTCCTTTCTGTCATGAGAACTTGTGCCGATTTACAATTACCCTCTGTAAATCCGGATTTATATTTAGATAATAATACCAAATAAAAGTTATTATTTAAATACTTTTTAGAGAAAAAATAAATGTATACATGGGGAGGGAAAGAGCTTTTAGGGTGTGGCATTTCTTGAGAATTCAAGGTAAGATAAATTATTATATTTAGAGCCAAACAGATGAAAAAATAAGTGGGAGAGATCATGAAGGCAAGGCATTTAGAAATTTTAGAAGAGCAGGGATTTCCGGTTCCGAAGTTTATCCTGGTCTCGGAAAATGAGGAAGTGGACCTATCTTTTTCCGAGAGAGACTGCTTTGCCGTTCGCTCCAATTTTTTTCCTTAGAGGACAGTGGGGAGCATTCCTTTGCCGGGCAGTTTTTGACGCGCTTAAATGTGAAAAGGGAGAAGGTCAAGGAGGCGGTTCAAGAGGTCTTTGCCTCCTACGCCGGCAGTTTGGAATATAAAGAAAAGGCGAATAGGGGGAAGGAAGAATACTGTCCCACAAAAAGGGAGAAAGGAGAACAGGAGAAAGAAGAACAGCAGGAGAAAGCGGAACAGAAAAAACTAGAATCATCAATAGAAACGGTACTTATTCAGGAAATGCTGTTTCCGGAAAAATCCGGTGTTCTGTTTACGAAAAATCCCAAGGGAATTCTCAGTGAAATGGTAGTCGTTTTGGGACAAGGTCTTGGGGATAAGGTGGTGGAGGATCAGGAAGATGTATTGACCTACCATTATTTTCCGGGGGAATGCCTGTACCAAGAGGGGCACGGTCAAAGCTGCTTGTCGGAACAGGCACAGGAAAGTCCAGGTTTAGGTTTGGAAGAGGAAGAGCTGAAAACTTTGTTTACCCTTGGAGAAAGAATAGAGCAGCTTTTTCAAAAGCCCATGGATATAGAATTTGCCATAGAAAAGGGCAAGGTTTACATTTTACAGGCCAGAGAAATCACCACCTTAGACATGCATCTTCCCATTCGGATTTTGGACAACAGTAATATCTCCGAAAGCTTTCCGGGAATATGTCTTCCTTTAAGTGAGAGCTTTGCAGGGAGAAATGTACAGCGGGATTTTCACTTCTTTGGGAAGACGTTTTCTGGGAAAGAAAGTCTCTTCCTACGAGGAACTTTTTCAACGCATGGTGGGAGGATTTTCCGGAAGAATGTATTATGAAATCTCCTCCTGGTATGATATCCTGCGTCTCCTTCCCTTTTCCAAGAAAATCATTCCGGTATGGCAGGGAATGCTGGGGGTGTCTAACGAAGAAATATCCTTTTCCAAGAAGAAACCAAGCTTCTTTTTAAAGTGTAGAATTGCCCTTTTATTTTGCTATTATTTTTTTGTTTCTCAAAGGAAAATGCAGGAGCTGGACCGGTTTTTCCAAGAGCGCTATGCCTCTTATAGCAAAAGGGTGGATGAAGAGGAAGAGGCTCAGGCGCTCTATCGGATTTTTTTGGAAATGAAGGAAGATCTACTGAGAGAGTGGGATATTACTTTGATTAATGATATGGTGTCCTTTATCAGCACCCATTTATATGGGAAGAAAACGGCATTTTCCTTAGAAACCATGAAGCCTGTACGAGCTCTTTCCGCCTTAAAGACGGTGGCAAGAAAGCATGGCTTAGACAGCGAAGAATATCGCAGGGAAAAGCAAAGCTATATTTCTGCCTATGGAGACCGAATAGAGGGAGAGCTGAAGCTGGAAACCAGAACCTACAGAACAAATGAGGAACTACTGGACCGGTGGATTTTGGATTCTTTAGAGGCAGATAGCGCTGAGAAAGATTGCGAAGAGACAAGCTGTTCAGAGAAGCCCTATGAGCAGAAACAACGGAAGTCCTTCCTTTACCGCCTTGCCGAATCCTCCTGCAACAATAGGGAGATTTCCCGTCTTCATCGCACAAGATGCTTTGGTCTAATGCGGCGGATTGTAGATAAAATCGGAGAGAAAACCATAGGCTTTGATCTGTATTATTTGAGCCTTGATGAGCTGAAGGAATTGCTATTTTCCGGCAAAGATTTCTCTCTAAAAGTTGCGAGAGAAAAGGAGCTTCGGAAGGCCTATGAAAGGCTTCCGGTTTTGTCTCGGGTAAAGCTCCTCGGAAAGGTGGACAGAGATCCTCTGGCAGGAGAGATTAGGGTTTTAAACTATAAATTTGTTAAGGGAAAAGGAAGTAGAGAAGAAAAAAGTGGAAAGTCAGAGGATATTTTCTCCTCGGAGTCTATGAATCTTGAAAGAAAAGAAGAAGGAGAAGCTCACGATAGAATAGCGGGAAGAGAAGAAGTGGACTCTACCCCAAGAGTCTTCTTTGGGAGAGGTGTTTCCAAGGGCGTTTTCCGAGGAGAGGTTTTAAAGATTAAAAGCTTACAGGAAGTAAGGGCAACGGAGGCTAAAGGGAAAATCCTCTTAAGCTATTCTACAGATCCGGGTTGGTTCCCTTATCTCAATATGGCAGGAGGACTTATTACGGAAAGAGGCTCTCTTCTATCCCACAGTGCCATACTCGCCAGAGAATTGGAAAAGCCTGCAGTGGTCAATATACCGAATATTATGGCGGAGCTGCACAGCGGAGACATTGTGGAGATAGACGGGGATTTAGGCATTTGTAGTGTTATAAAGCAAAAGGGAAAATAGGATTGCAGGACAAGTGAGGGAGGAAATTCGGGACTTTATTCGCGCACTTGTTTTAAAGATAGAAAGGGAAAATGAAGAACTATCAAATCAAAGCCGTAAAGGAACAAGGAGAGAAAGAACAGTTTTTAAATCTTCCCGCTATGCTGTATAAAAAGGCACAGCTTATGCAGGACAGGAAAATGGAGGAAGCGGTACTTTCGGGAAAGCACATTTTAGTGCAGGGAAATCTCCGTTTTCTGCCCTTTCTTTGCGTGAACTTAAAGGAGGGGAAAGAAACTACGATAGGGCGAATTGCTTTAACGCTGTATGAAGATGAGGGACTACGGTTTTGTGGGCTTTTATGAAAGTATAGAGGAAGAGGAAGTTGCCCTTTTGCTTTTAGGAGCTTGTGAAAAGGAAGCCCAAAAAGCGGGAAAGAATGGCTTGAAAGGTCCCATTGATCTTTCTTTTTTTGGAAGGTATCGCTTTGCTTTGGAAGAGAAAACGCCCTATACCGGGGAACCTGCGAACAAAGCCTATTATCCTTATCTTTTTGAAAAAGCAGGCTTTCAGATCTGTAATCGTTATATTTCCAATTTTTATGATGCTTTGGAACCTTCCTATGAAAATATAAAGGCAAAGAAGCGCCTGGAACATTTTCAGGAAAAGGGCTACCGATTTGTGCACCCTACAAAAGAGAACTTTGACCGATATCTTTCTGAAATCTATCCGCTTTTAATGGAACGGTATAAGGATTTTCAAGGCTTTCGGAACATTTCTCGAGATAACTTTGTAAGCCTTTACCGTTCTTTAAAGTATATTGTAGATGAAGAAATGGTCTTTTTGTCTTATGATAAGGAGGAACTGAAGGGCTTTTTCCTCTGCCTTCCGGACTATGGAAATCTACTTGAAAAGCCTCTAAGTCCGATTCGCCTTTTGCAAATCCTTTTCAAAAGAAGAAGGCCAAGCTGCTATATTCTTCTGTATTTGGCGGTAAAGAAAGGTTCAGAGGGGCTGGGGCTGGCTTTTTCCCAGCTCACAACGGAAGTGCTGAAAAGAAAAAAGGCCAAGTCTATCGCGGCACTGATTCAAAAAGGGAAGGCCAGCGAAGGCTATTTTCAGGATAAATGTGTTTCCACTAGAGAGTATGTATTGTTAGCAAAGGAGTTTTCATAAACTTAGATGAAGAATATCACGTTTCGGCAAAGTGTGCTATGCGCCATTAAGGGACTTTATTTCGGATTAAAGACGGAAAAGAACTATAAATATTATTTGGGAATTAACCTGTTTTTTTTCCTTTTGGATTTCTTTTATTTGCAGGTGGATTTGGCTACCTGGTATGCAGTGATTTTAAGTTCTGCCGGTGTGTACGGTATGGAGTGTGCTAATACGGCGGTGGAGCATCTGTCGGATTTTACTACCAAGGAACAGCATCCGGAGATTAAGGTGACTAAGGATTTGGCGGCAGCAGGAGTACTTTGCTTCGGCATTGCTTTCTTCCTGATTCAGGGGATTGCTATAGGAAAGCATTTTTGGGGTTAGCAGAAAAACTCTTTAGCTATGTTTTAGTATACTTAGCTGTATTTCAGTATAACGAAAGCATTCCGAGGAAAGAAAGCTTAAAAACGGAGAGAGCGGAGCCTTTTTCGTAGAGGAGGATAAACTATATTGCAGTGGATCATGTCTTTATATATCACCATGTTTCCGGTGATTCTGGCAGGGATTTTCAATATGCTATTTCTGAAAATTCCATTTTTGAAAAGTCGTTGCAGACCTATTGACGGCGGAAAGAACTGGACAGACGGAAAACGGATTTTCGGGGACAGTAAAAGTATTTTGGGCTTTATTTTAATGACGGTTCTTGCAGGCATATTGGAAGTTTTTGGGGCTTTCTTTTGCAGGGCTTAGGGCAAAATAAGCGAAGTCTTTTGTATCTGTATTTTGAAAATACGCCTGCCTTTAATTTTCTGATTGGCATGCTTTTCGGCTTTTTGTATATGCTCTTCGAACTGCCCAACAGCTTTATCAAAAGGAGGCTTTCGGTTTCTGCGGCGGAGCAGGGCGACAAAAGGCGAGGACTAAAGCTATTTTTCTTTATTTTGGATCAGATTGATTCCATGTTCGGAATCATGCTTTGCCTTGGCATACTGGTACATCTGACACCGGCACAAATTATATTTGCGATTTTCCTGGGAGGACTTACCCATGTTCTCGTGAACTGTCTACTGATTCTTTTTAGGGTGAGGAAATATTTATGATAGTTGCTGAAGAAGAAATAGTAGGCTAAGAATACATTGATGCATTAGTTGAGGAAATATTGATGAAGAAAATTTTTTTAGGGGTTTATCATCCCAGTGTACTTTTAACCTATCTTGGGCTTTCCATATCGTTATATGGAGTCTTCTATTCAAAAAGTTTGGCCTTTTCTTTGATGTTGCTGATTCTGGCAGGACTTTGCGATACCTTTGACGGCATGGTGGCCAACTCTTTTCAAAGAAATGATTTGGAAAAAGCCTTCGGAGTGCAAATTGATTCTTTATCGGATCTTATTTCCTTTGGTGTATTTCCGGTACAGATTTATCTTCAGTATTTTGCCAAATTCGGAGTCGTTTCTTTTCTGATTTCAGTGCTATATCTTCTTTCCGTAGTGACCAGACTTGCCTATTTTAATGCCAGTGGAGGAGAAAAGAAGGATTATTTTACCGGCCTTGCGGTGACCTACGCTTCCTTTTTATTCCTCTTTATGGATTATTCAGCATATATTTTTTTCCATAGAGAAAAATTTTTTTCTGGGAGAGCTTTTTGTATGCTTTTACTGGCTTTTTTTCTTCGTCTTTAACTTCAGGATGAAAAAGCCGAGTTTGAAAATCCGAATCGGTCTTTTACTTTTTGGCTGTCCTCTTTGTGATTTTGCTGGTGAGAAAGCTATAGGGGAGAGGACTATGGGTAAAGAGCAAAAACAAAAAGAGCAAAACGCCCCTTCCATTATCGAGCGAAAAACAGGAAGGCTGATTCAAGAAGAGGAGTATGGGCAGAAAGCCATTTATTTTTTTGTACCATCATTTTCTTGGAAGAGTTCTTCTCAAAATGATTTTTGCCCGTCCCTATTTTTTTCTTTTTCTTCGGGGGCTTGTATTACAACAGCTTTCTTTCTAAAAAAAGAGATTGCTCCCTTTGTGGAAAAATACGGACTTTCCAAGAAGTATTTAAAGAAAAATTATCAAAGCTTTGGGGCTTTCTTTTCCAGAAAAGAAGCCGTGAATTTACGGGAGGCCGGAAAAGAGAATACAAAGGAACATGGAGAGGCATGGAAAGAGAAGATACAGGAAAAAAAGATATGAAAAAAGGAAATGAAGGAAAGTTGCCCTTCTATGCCACATCTTCCGAAAGCTTTTTGGCCTATAAAATAGACCAAGAAGGAAAAAAATCATCTTCCCGGCAGTGAAAACAAGGGGAAATCCAATCCTCTTCCTTTGGAAATCAAGGGGAATTACTATTCCATAGAAAAAATTCTGAATGCCCCATGTCCGGAATTCTTGAAAGGCGGAACGCTATTGGTTTTTCACCTGAGCCTGCCGGATTATCATCGCTATATTTTTTTCCGGCAAGAGGGAAGCTTTTAAGAACAAAGAAAATCAAAGGAAGGCTGGACAGTGTGCGAAAAAGAGGCAGCCCATTTTAAAGCATTTTCCGAAAACAAAAGAGAAATCAGTCTTTTGGAGTTGGAAGGCATGGGAAAAATTCTCCATGTGGAAGTGGGGGCAATGCTGGTGGGGCATATTCATAACCACTTGGGATTTAAACCCTCTTTTGATAAAGCCGTAGAGTGCCACAAAGAAAAAGGGATAGAGTGCCATAGAGAAAAGGGAAATGTTCAAAGTAGCGGGAAAAATCATTTGGCTTTTTCGCTTTCAAGCAGGAGAGGAAAAAGGGTTATTTTTCTCTGGGAGGCTCGACTATTGTGGAAATGCTCAATGAGAAAATTGTGATTGATGAAGACCTTTTTGAGAATACGAATAAAGGTTTGGAAACGAAGCTGGAAATCGGGGAAAGGATAGGCTATGGAAAGGCTTAAACGATTAAATATTTACTTTAAGGAAATGTACCCCATAGTGCCAAGATTGGGACTGGGCGTAATGATTTTCCTGGAAATCTACTTTATTGTGCTCTTAAATCATGGTGTGGGAAAGGAGACGCTTCTTTCGTTTCAGCCGGTGGAGGGGCAGTCGGCACTTTACAGCTTTTTTGTGCAGCATGATATTTTGGGGATGCTGATTTGTAGTTTTACGGTTTTTAGCTTCTTGCTTTGGCTGAGAATTGCGGATGACTTTAAGGACTACGAGCTGGACAAACGGCTTTTTGCCTTTCGGCCTCTTCCCTCCGGAAGAGTCACAAAGACGGATTTACGGATATTTGCCACCATTTTGATTTCATTTACCCTGCTGATTAACTTCCTTTTCATGAAGAATTTTATCTTTTGCTTTATTCTTTACACCTATGGAAGCTTAATGGCGGTGTGGTTTTTCCAAAAGCATAAGATTGCAAAGTCCCTTCCTCTGGCTTTGGTTACCCATAATCCGGTGCAGATTCTTTTAAACCTCTATGTGATTTCTTATACCATTATGAAATACAAATTGCCGGTCTGGGATATTACCAATTTCATGGCCGTGCTGACCTTGTATTTTCCGGCTCTTATCTGGGAGATTTCGAGGAAGATTCGAGCACCGGAGGAGGAAACGGAGTATGTGACCTATTCCAAGCTTTTCGGCTATAAAAAATGTATTCGCTTTGTCTTTATTTTGACCTGGGTAGACATTTGCACGAACTTCGTTCTGGTATGGAGACTGAGCAGACTGTCCGTTTTGGCACTTTTCCTAAATGCTTTATGGTGCTCCTACTGCTTCTATGACTATGTAAAAAGTCCGGGGCGTTACCGCATTGTGTCCAAGGTGGAAAGATACACCTATATTCAGGAAAGTCTGATGATTCTAACGATAGTGGGATATTTGATTTTCGGAAGAATTTAGAATGTTGGTTTTGAGAAAATTTAGAATAGCTGTCTTAAATCGGAGTATAATAGAGCGGTCAAGAAATATTAAAGGTATAGAGTACAAAACGATAGTTATAGAGTAAAAAGGAGGGAAATTATGGAATTACAGGATTTTACGGAAAAGGAACAGGAGCAAATTAAGCAGGGCTTATCGGAGGCGGTCATCAGTGATAAGGAAGCGGGAAAGAAAATTTTAGCGTTGGTGCCGGAGGAATGGATCAAAAGGATTCCCTTCTTCGTACGAGGCCATGCCACCACCAAGACTATTGAAAGAATTGCGAAGGAATATCCGGAATTATATGCAGTAGCTAAACAGGCAGGCGCGCTTCCGGAGAAGGAAAGAGAAGAGCTCCGAAAGATTATCACGGATATCTTTGAGGAGAAGATGAAGAAGCATAAGATTCAATAAAAGGATAAATAATCAAAATTTTTTTTATGCAATATAGGTCTGAAAAGGGAGCAATCTGAGCCCGCCGGCACTTGCTGAAAGCGAATGAAGTGAAGCTTGAAGCTAGTGCTGTAAGGACAGACTTTTCATTAGAAAAGTCGTCCTGATGCAGACCAACTTCCGAAGGAAGTTGCTTTGCAAAAGCAAAGTGAGCAGTGGTTAACATAAACCACTGCTCAGTCAAGGCGAAGCTAGCGAGAGCGTGCCTCGTTTCAGACCTATATTGCGTTAAGGAAAGGTTTGCTCCTTTACAACTCCTTTACCTTCCGGTTATCTATCTTGAAAATCGCCAGCAGATCAAAAAGCAGACTGCTGTCCTTCGGATAGGACAGGTATCTTGCCTCCCAAAGGGGTGAGAACTTGTCCTTGTATTTTCGTAGTCCCGAAAAGGAGTAGAAGCGATTGGTAAAGGCATAAACCAGAAAGGCCAGTTTTTCCTGGAAAAAGCTATGCTCTTCCTGTCCCACGTTGGAGAGAGGAGCCATACCTAAATCAAAGTATTCCACGCCTTTTTCTTTAAAATACAGGAAAATTTCCACGAAGAGATAATCCATAATGCCGTTACTTTCCGTTCCCGGATTATAACGCATTAAATCAATGCTGGCTTCCTTTTCTCCGTTGCAAACGAGGAAGTTGGAGAAGGCCTGCACATGTCCCTCGGAATCCAATACGCAGGCAATGGGGGCCAGAGAGAGATAGCCTTTGTCAAAGAAGCCCAGAGAAAATCCCTTTTCCTGTCTTCCGGAAAGCCAGGCATCCGATATTTTTTCCAAATCCTGTAGAAAGGCATCGGAAAAAGGCGGGTACTGTACTTGAAAGGTATATCCTTTGTTTTCTATTTTGTTGACTGCGGCACGGAACTTCTTACCGGATTTTCCCACAAGATCAAAGTCGGAAAGAGGAACCTTTGCACTTTCTCCGAACTTCATAAATTCATAGCCATGGTTATGGAGGAGAAGGGTTAAGTCCTGCCCCACCTCATAGAAGAGCGGAGTGAGATTTTTTTCCTCCGCTTCCGCAGTAAAGGAAGAGATGGCAGTAGGAAAATATTTTTCTTCCCCGATGGGTTCTCCCATGACCACCGCTTTTCCGTCTTCTAAGGCAAATTGAAAAACTACCTTATCCACTCCATTTTCCTGATAATAGTACAGCAGTTTATCGCCAAGGAAGGCTAAAGAAGCATCCAGATTGGTATTGGAAAAGCTATGTAAAAAGTTCTGAAAGCGTTCCTGATTGAATTTTTCGCCGAAGGAAAAATGCTTATCCCCTGCCAGCGTGCCTATTGCGATATAAGAAAGTGCCGGAATCAGAAAATAGGCGAAAAGATGCAGGAAATAGTTCAAAAAAACTGTAAAATAATGGGGCTTCGAGAAAGCATTAATCTTGTGCAGGACTCCCTTATGGAAAATGAGGAAGCCGAGACTTTCTTTTCCGGTATTTCCACTGGAAAGGTATAAAAGAAGGAGCGTAATCAAAAGGCTCCCCGCAATATAGGAAAAATCCTTTAAGCGGTCTTCCGAGGGATAGAAAAAGGATGTTCTGGAGAGCTCCTTTCTCCGGATAAAGAGTAGTAGCATAAAAAGGAGGAGATAAAGGCTACTAAAAAGAGAAATGCTTCCCAGATTTATATAGAGAAGACTTACCAGGCAAAGCAGAAGGGAAAAGGGCTTAGCAAAGGCGGCTTTTCTTTTTAAAAAGTCTTCCCAACAGGAAGAAAAAGAGAACCCAGAAGAAAGCTTGGAAACTGCCAGAGTAGCTGCCCCCTTATGGGATCCATTTGTCCGATAAGAGGAATGCTATGGATTTCATCGGGAAGAATGGCGGTGGCCATCAGAAAAAAACCGAAGAAAGTTGCCATAAAGTGGCTGATGCCCTGTCCCAGTAGGGAGCTAAGCTTCTTCGGCAGACCATAAAATTTTTGATTAATCTGTCCTCCCATACTTTTTGATAAAGAAAAGGAGACCGATGGCAAAGGGAATGATGTAATAAAAAGATACGGAAAAGCAGCAGCCAGCTTGCCGCCTCATTTCGATTTACGGAAAAATGTAAAAGACCGCTCATCATCATTAAATCAAAGCTTCCGAGACTTCCGGGAATCATGGAGACGATACCGATGCAAATGGAGATAAAGAATAACGGCAGGGTATTGGCAAGGGAAACGCTGTAGCCCAGTGTCCTTCCGCAGTAAAAGAAAAAGCAGGAAACAAAGCCCCAATCGAGGAGGGAAGTTGCGATTAAAGCCAGAATCTTTTTTTCTTAGATAGATTTCCAAAAGTAGGGACCAGTTTTTTTCTGGTGGAAAGAAAAAAAGCAAGACCGGAAGAATCAGAGAAGCCAGAAGGAGGACAAAGCTGTAGGGTCTTAAAACGGCATTTTTCTGAACGAAAAACAAGAGCCCGAAGGATAGCAAGGAATAGAGGGAAAGCCCAGACATGAAATAAGGCATCACCTTGGAAATGCCCTGCATGGTTTCTTCGCCCTTATCCTCCTCCGTAAAATAGCTGTAACGCAGTCCCACGTCCACAAGGCCTGCAAAGCCGATCAGGTTGTTTAAGCTGTTGATGGTCCAGCTGCTTTCTATCAGCTTCCCCAAAGAAATCTTCTTTTTCAGCTCCTTACAAAGGATACAGTCATAGAGCATCATCGGAGAAACGGAAAGGATTCCGATAACAAGGAGACTTACAATTTGGAAAGGTGACAAGCCGCTCAATATGCTTTTTACCGCCTCCGGGGAAATGGTCTTTCCCATTTTAACAAGTTCCAAAAGCACCAAAATAGAAATGCTCAGGAAAAGAATGCTCTTTAGAACATTCTGCCATTTTTTAAAAAAAGAAATCAGTTTATTCAATTTTTCCTCCTTACTATGGAAACCGGAGTTTCTTTACTCTATACGAACTTTGTTTTGCAATTTTTACCTTACTTTATCAGCAACTTGTGCTGATAATCGATGCTTGTATTGTATAATCGGCATCTTGCTGTTTGATCAGGGTAGTATCAAGGCTGTATGCCCTGCGCCATTTTTTCTATCAAGCGGTTAAAGTAAACGCTATCCTTTTTCGGGATATTGTGCCCCTGTCCTTTTCTTTCCAGAAATTTTCCTTTTGGGAAAAGCTTTGCAATAGCCATACTGTGCTTTCGTTTAATCATATCCCTGTCTCCCACCAAAACTACTACGGGGTAAGGCGCCTTTCGAAAAAGCTCCTTCGGCACATCCACATTTTCCCGTAAAAGGGGAGAAACTCTGGACTTCCGTTTAAAGGCGGGAAGGAAGAGCCCTAAAAAGCGATAGAGCCATTCTTCCAGATAGCAGGCATAACGGGGAAGGAACTTTAGACCGGAAAAGGAAATATTTCCGCTGTTTGCCAGAATACCGGCTACTCTCTCGCCGTGGCGACCGGCGTATTCCAGAGCCAGGTTCGCGCCGTCACTGTGCCCCACCAAAAGACATTTTTCTATGGAAAGGGAGGAAAGGAGCTCCTCCAGACTATCAGCAAGGTAAGCAAAGCTTGTTTCTCCTTGCAGTTCTCCGGATTTTCCATGCCCCAAACTATCTACAAAGAGGAGCTGGAACTCTTTCTCAAGAACCCTTTGCTTTGCAAAATAGCCGCTTTGCAGATTGTTTCCATGGAGGAAGACAATGGGAAAGCCTTCTCCCAGAATATCCACATGGATTCGTTCTCCGCTTTTACAATAAAATTCCATTTTGAACTCCCTTGGCATAAATTACATACTTGGTTTTATAAGAATGGTACTTGGATTTACTGGTTTTCATCTAGCGCTTAGTGTAAGTAGACTTTTATCCTTTCGCTTTCTCACAACATCCATGATACTGCCGTCTCTTGCTTCGATAATGGCAACTACCTTATCCTCGAATTCCAGTTTAGCCGGTTCTCCACAGATTTTGTAGGCAATATCTCGTAATTCTTCAATACTCTTTATGGGAAGTTTAGCGGCTTTTGCAGCCTCCAAAAGCTCCGGCCGCCGGGGATTAATGGCAATGCCATAGTCAGTAACAATCACATCCACAGTTTCCCCGGGGGTGGTAACTGTAGTCACATCATTTCGAATAGTGGGAATTCTTCCCTGTACCAAAGGCGTGATGACAATGGTGCATTTTGCTCCGGCCGCCGTATCCGGATGTCCTCCCTGAGCCCCCATTAATTCTCCCTCGGAGCTCATCACCACATTGCAGTGAAAATGTATATCTGCTTCCAGAGTTCCTAAAATCACAAAGTCCAGTTTATTGACCACCGCGCCTTTACAGAAAGGATCGGCATATTCCTTTGTGCTGATGGAAAAATGCTTCGGGTGGGAAATCAGATTCTCGATAGAAGGTAAATCAAAGTCCTGGGTATCCAAAAGGCAGGAAACCAAACCCTCATCCAATAAATCGCACATGGGTTTGGACATTCCTCCGGCGCCAAAGCCCATATGAATGTTTTTCTCCCGCATTTTCTCCGAAAGACAAAGTGCCGTGGCACTGGCTGCACCGCCTATACCGGTTTGAAAGGTGAAGCCTTCCTTAAAATAGGGGGTAGCGGCAATGAACTTTGCACAGCTTTCCGCCATCATCAGTTTTCTTCTATCCGTCACGGGACGGGCGGCACCGGTAGCGATTTTTTCCGGATCTCCGATAGCATCCACCTTTAGTACATAGTCCACGTCAGTCATACTGATATCTGCCGGAAAATTCGGAAAAGGAACAAGACAATCCGTTAAAACCACCACATACTCGGCATACTCCGCATCAATGGCGGAGTAGGAGAGCACACCGCAGTTGCTGTTTCCCCCTACTGCCCGGCAATTTCCGTATTCATCACAGCTTGGGGCCCCGATAAAGGCAATGTCGATTTGCGTTTCTCCCGTTTCGATGGCCCGAACTCTTCCGCCGTGGGAACGAAGAATAGCGATTCCCTGCAATTTACCCTCACTGATGGCTTCTCCGATTTTTCCTCGAACTCCGGAGCTTTCGATATGGGTTACGGTGCCGTCTTCCAGCATGGGAACGAGCGCGTCCTGGGCTTTGCTGAGGGAGCTGGCACAGATGGTAATGTTCTTAAAGCCCATCTCATGAATAGCCTGCATCACCTGCATAGCCACCAGATCTCCTTCCCGAAAATGATGGTGAAAGCTGATGGTCATACCGTCATGAGCATTGCATTTTCGCAATACCTCCTGCAAATTACTCTCCAGCTTACTGCCCTCACCACCGATTCGCGCTCTTGCTTTTACTGCCGTCTTTTCATAAGAATAGCCGTCAAAATGTCTGCTTCCCTGAAATACCGTTTTCCCTGTTTCCGCTAAAACCGCATCCGGAATCTCTCTACCCACTGCATTAATCATTTTGTACCTCCTCCAAAACGCCGGCAGCCTTTGCCAGCGCAAGAGTTCTTTTGGCTCCATCATAAAAGGCGATGTCTATCATTTTCCCATCTACGGTAAATACGCCGATGCCCTGACTTCGTTTCTCATCAATTTCCTGTACTACTTTTTCGGCAAAGGTAATTTCCGCCTCACTTGGCGTATAAACAGCATGCACAACGGGAATCTGTCTCGGGTTTATAATGGATTTTCCGTCAAAGCCCATGGTGTGAATCAGCTCCACTTCCTTCCGGAAGCCCTCCATATCCTCCAGATTGGTATAGACGGTATCAAAGCATTGTATTCCTGCGGCTCTTGCGTGAATAATCATCAGTTGTCTTGCTCCGCTAAGCTCTACTCCGCTTCCGCTGATTCCGGTATGTAAATCCTTGGTATAATCTCCTGCAGAAAGGGCTACCCCGAAAAGCCTATCCGAGGCATGGCAAATTTCTTCCAAATGTACCACGCCCTTTGCAGACTCGATGGCCGCCATAAGAAGGGTGCTTCCGAGATCCACACCGGCTTCTTGCTCCGCCTTTGCTACCTCCGCTTCTACCGTAAGAACATCCTCCTTGGATTCCGTTTTCGGAATACGAATGCTGTCACAGCCGGCAAATACGGCGCAGCGAATATCCTCCTTCCAAAAGGGAGTATCGATTCCGTTAATCCGCACCACTTTTTCTGCATTTTGATAATCTACTTTTTTTAAAGCATGAAAGAGAGTAAATCTGGCAGCATCCTTTTCTCCAAGGGCAACAGCATCCTCAAGATCGAAAATCAAGGAGTCTGCCCCGTAGATATAAGGATCCTTTAAAAGATTCGGTTTCTGTGCGTTCAGAAACATCATGCTTCTTCGCAGGCGATTTTTATTATTCATAGAGCAGATCCCCCCAAGGAATATTTTCCGTTTTATCCTGACTGCGGTAAACAGCGGCCTGTAATCTTGCCACAAGGATGTGGTCAAAGGCGCCCATGTCTTCTATCTCCACCAAGGCATCCTTAACTCCCATTTTCGTAAGGCACTGATGAACCAAGGCGACCATTCTGTCTCCGTATTCGTAGAGCACCTTGGATTTAAGCTCCACCGTTCTGCCGCCGCTCCCTTTAGAAATGGTTACCAGACAATCACATTTCTCCGTGGTGCCGGCGCTGGCTGTTTTTTGGATTTCCATAACGACTCCTTTCGACCCTATCATTCCCTTTTGGGATAAGCATTGTCCAAGTACTATACATCCTTTTGCGAGATTATGCTATTCTTCGCCGCATAGTATAGACCGATTAAAGAAAGAAGGGTGTGATTTTCTTGTGAAAAATATCAGATGATTACTTTTACTAAGATAAAATGAATTAAAAATTAGGAAGAGTATTTTAATGATGCATTCATCGATACAAAAATATTAGGAAGATGTCATCTATAGCTTATAGATGAACTATAGAAGATAAATAAGTGTATGGAATACAGAGGAATAATAAGATAAAAATACTTGAGTAGGACTATTTTTTTAGAACTTTGTAGGATTATTTTTTTATGTTTTTTTGAGATTAGAGAGAATGCTGTGGGTTCAAGATTTTTTTTCAAGGGATATAATAATTTGCCTACAGTATAGCACAAAAGGAATCGGGCGAAGAGAATTTCGCAGATGATTTAGTTTGAAATTACATAGTTTCGGGAGGATAGAATGTTAGAAGGTTTAAAGAAGTTTTTTACCGGGAAAGACGAGTCTAAATCTGAAAATCAAAGGAATGGTGAGTATGGGGGCGAGCGCACCCGTTTTACGCTGATGGCGGAAAGCTATACAGCTGTAGAGGGAGATTGTTTTTCTGTAGAAGGCCAACTCTTCGGAAAGGCCAAAGAAGGGGAGAAGGTTTATGCTCTGCATCGTGATGGAAATATTTCTCATCTCACGATTATAAAGATAGAGGAAACCCAAGGGCAGAGAAGGGTAAAGCTCTTCTTCTCTCGAAAAGAGGCTCTTTCTCCCGACTGGCAATATGCCGTAATTACAGACATTCCCTATCAGATTGAAGCGAATGTAAACCAAGCGGTGGAGAACCCCTATCTTTTGGGATTAAGTTGCGTGTTTTTTGAAAAACAGGGAGAGGGAGAGTTTCTGAATCTCTTTTTTAGAGAACTGGTGAGGAGTCATTACCTTGTGGTGATAGAGACAGACGGAAGCCTGCCAATAGGGGAAAAGGATGGCTCTGTAACCCTAAAGGCAGGGATGAAGCTTACCATCCCTCATGTTTCCATGGACCGGGGAGAATCAGCCCTTCCGGTATTTACGGATTGGTTTGCACTAGGCGCTATGGATCAGCAAATGGAGGCTATGAATCAGCAGATGGAGGCAGGATGGAAAAGAGAAACCATGATTGCCGGTTTCCCTCAAATTGTGTCCATGCTTACTAAGGGAGAAGGCTTTGTAATCAATCCCTATGGCCCGCAACTCTTCTATGTGAGTCCGGAGCTTATCCATAACCTGATGAGTTCCCCGGGATACCAAAGTGAATTTGGGGAAGCGAAAGTACAGTCTGTGGAAGTGAAGAAAGATGCGGAGGTTTTACTGGGATATCCAAAGGAGAATGAAGAAGTGGAAGCCTTGCATAGGAGACTTATATCCTTTGCCAAGGCACACTCGGATATTGCTATGCTGGATATGCTTTTAAAAAGGGACGAGACCGGTACAACTTCTTATTTGATTATTGTGGATATGCCGGAGGAGCATTGTCATGAATGCTTTAAGGAAATCTATGAAAGCTGTCGGGATCTTTTACATCGAGTTCCCTATATGGATTTTGTGACGCTGCAAAGAGGAGATTTTGCAAAGGGTGTAAGAACTGAGGCTCCGCTTTATCTAAGGGATTAGGGATTTGCTAAAATAAGAAAAAGTCTTAGAAATACTTTAATACTTTTGGGAAGACTTAACAGCCGAAAGAACGATGGGAAGAATAGGAGTGAATTGTAAAGTATGAAAACCAAAGAAGAAGCCATTCAATTCGGTCTATCCTTTCCGGATAGCTACATAGACCATCCTTTCCGTACAGCGGATTGGGAGCTGATTCGTTTTCAGGAAAATAAAAAAGCTTTTCTGCTTATCTACGAAAGAAATGGTTTAGTGAATCTTAATGTAAAGGTTCATCCGGAATGGAGAGACTTTTGGAGAAGAGTTTATCCTGCGGTACAGCCTGCCTATCACCAGAATAAAGAGCATTGGAACAGCATTATTTTAGACGGCAGTATTCCGGAGGAAGAGCTGAAAAGAATGATATCAGAAAGCTATGCTCTTATTTCCGATTCCCCCACAAAACGAATTTACGAGGCAGTGAAGAAGATTCCTAAAAGGCAGGGTGGCTACCTATGCGGAAGTTGCGGAGATGGCCGGAAATAAAAAAAGATGTCTCGTGCCGTGGGAAATGCTTTACATAAGAATCCGGATCCGGAGAATATTCCTTGTTTTCGGGTTGTGAATTCCAAGGGAGAATTAGCGCCTGCCTTTGCCTTTGGGGGTGAAGATGAGCAGAGAAAACGCCTTGAGGAAGACGGGGTGGAAGTGAAGGACGGAAAAGTGGATTTGAAGAAGTTTGGCATAGGAAAAGTTAAAGTGTAAATAAAGATAGAAACGAAAACAGAGAAGTAGATGGAGTATCCTTTTTCAGTAGAAGGAAAGATATATCGGAAATGCAGGAATTATCACAAACTGAATATCAAGAAAATCAAATTATCCTTCATGTGGATATGGACGCCTTTTACGCCTCCGTGGAAATGCGGGACAATCCGGCTCTGAAAGATAAGCCATTGATTATCGGGGCAAAGCCAACGGAGCGGGGCGTAGTGGCAACCTGCAACTATGAAGCGAGAAAATATGGCGTTCGTTCCGCCATGAACAGTAAGGAAGCCTTTCGGCTTTGCCCGAAGGCTGTTTTTCTATACCCGGATTTTGAAAAATATAAGGCGGTATCAGAGGAGCTACATGAAATTCTGGAAAGCTATACCAAGCAAGTGGAATACATTGCCCTCGACGAGGGCTATCTTGATTTAACGGAAGTCGCCAAGGATTTTTCTGAAGCGGAAAGAATCGGACGAGAACTTCAAAGGCGGGTAAAGGAAGAGCTGAAGCTGACCTGCTCTGTAGGGATTGCCTACGGAAAAACGGCGGCAAAGACCGCCAGCGAAGAGAAAAAGCCCAATGGCTTCTTTATGATTCAAAGAAGAGAAGACTATGTAGAGCTTTTGCGAGACAGAGACGTACGGGCACTTTTTACGGTAGGAGAAAAACAGCGGAAAAGCTCTATTCCTTTGGGATTTATACCGTGAAGGATTTACAGGAAAAAGAAAAGGAAGTGCTTCGCCTTCTAGGGAATCAGGGGAAAATGCTCTTGGAGCTTTCCTACGGCATCGACCATCGGAGGGTAGTGCCCTATCGTCCGGAGGACACCCAAAGCATCAGTAAAGAAATGACTTTTCAGGAGGATGTGACAGACTATTCCTTTTTGGATGATGTGCTGTTTCTTTTATCCTTTCGTGTGGAAAATCGGGCGAAGCGATACGGGCTCTATGCAAGAGGCGTTTCTTTGAAAATCACTTTCGCAGATATGAAAACCATTACCCGTTCCGCTCTCATTTCGGAAAGTACCCAAAGCGCATTTTCCTTATATAAAAATGCCTCTGCTCTCTTACAGCAGATTCCAAAGCGAAGGGTGCGATTAATCGGGGAAGGCTTTTACCATTTGGAGGAAAATGAAGGAAGACAGCTTAGCTTTGCCGACATTTTCACGGAAGAAAAAGAACGGGAAGAAAGAGAATTGGAAGAGCGTTGGAGGCAAATGGAGGCTCGTTACGGCAATATGTTTCAGGACAGAAAGACCACGATTCTTTCCGGAGAGCGAGTGTATGATTTGATAGAGGAGATGCGAAATTATGGAAGAAAGCAGAATTGAAAGGGCGATAACCTATATCTCAAAGCTTTTTTTCAGGGAAACGGAGATGGGCACGACCTGGCCCATAGTTTGCGAGTATATAAAAATGCTTTGATGATTGCCGAAATGGAAGGACAGGGAGAAGAGGAAATGATTGCTCTTTCTGCCCTTCTGCATGACTGCGATGATCATAAGCTTTTCCATACGGAAAATAATGCCAATGCCAGAAGATTTTTGGAGCAGGAGAAACTTCCTGCAGGAGTAATTGAGGAGATTTGCAAGAACATTAATTCCGTTTCCTTTAGCAAAAACAGGGGAAAAGCTCCGGAGACGATAGAGGGAAAAATTGTACAGGATGCAGACCGACTGGAAGCTATAGGTGCTGTCGGCATTGCCCGCTGCTTTCAGTTTGGTGGAAGCCACGGTAGAAGCTTGGAGAATTCTATAGAGCATTTTTATGAAAAGCTTTTACTCATTTCCAAGGAGCTGAATACCCCTTCGGCACGAAAAATGGCGGAGAAAAGAGATAAACTAATGCAGGATTTTCTCAAGGAATGGGGAGAGGAAATGAATTAAACATTGAAACTGTAAAATAGTTTAATTTTCCAGCTCATTTCTTAAATAATTCCGAGTGAGTTCCAAGACGGTAGAGTATGAGGACAAGAACGTCATTTTGAATTTCGTATACTAACAACCAATCCGGTTCAATATAACATTCTCTTGTACCCTTATACTTACCGGATAGGTCATGGTCTCGATATTTTGCCTCTAATATGCCGCCTTCTGCTAGAATATTTACTACATCGAAGAGTTTATTTAAATCTTTATTCTGTTTTTTTAGCGAGTTTAAAATCTTTCTTAAACTGGTTGGTGAACTTGACTTCGTATTTCATACTTCCAAAAGCCGCCTTGAGATCATCCATGGTTTTATAGGATTTTACGCTACTATCTAAGGCTATACGGCGTCCTTCCTCGATAGCAGTAGCCGTCTCTTCATTTGGAGTATCCAGTTTTAAAGAAAAAGGGAATCCCGTTTTTCGCGGATAGTTGTTCTAAGAAATATATTGATGGCGGTAGTCATATTCAGTCCCAGCTTGGAAAAATATTTGATCCGCCTGCTCTTTAATATCCTTATCGGTTCTGATGTTTAAATTTGTTGTTGCCATGCAAAGTACCTCCAATCAGATATTTCTAAATTGCTTTTTTTCGCTTATTGACTTTTATGATAGGATACATCAAAAATTCGTTTGTTATCAATACATTGTCATTATAAAACAAAAATAATCAGTTCATCTAAGTTTCTTCAACCATAAAGAATAGGAAATATATAGATTATTTTTTTCGTTTACTTCAGTAAGAATTTCTCCTTTAATTTGCACATGGTCTTGGCTCCCTCTTCGGTATTTCCCTCTTTTAGATCCTTTAGCCCCTCTATAACCGCTATTGCTTCATACATCTTTTGTATGGTTTTCTCATAATATTCAATATTCATAAGCACAAGCCCCCGTAAATGTTTTGCAATTCGCCCCTATTTCTTTCTTACTTTCCGGATTGTGTTAATTCCGTCTTCATGAAATCTGCACTTTTTTGCAGACTCTTTATAGAATCTTTGTCCACCCAGTTTCTCCTTTAGGGCGGGAACATCCACTCCGGCATCGCCCATCCAGTAACTATCTAATTCAAAGTTTACATAGCGGGGATCGGTTTCTTCTACAAAATGTCATTCTATAGCGGAACTATTATAAGTTGCCTCGTATTATTAAGTTGTAGCTTTTCTTTACCTGTTCTTGGTAATCAGCTACTATTGTTATCTGATGCTGTGGATTGGTTGTAAACTCCTACCGCGCGACGGTTTTCGAAAGGCTCCAACCACAGCCTCTTTGTCACATTGTTGATTAGTTAGATACCGCATGACGGTTTATGTAGAACGAGGTTACAATCAGCAAAGAGCCCTGTGGGTCGATAACAGCATCAAACACTTAATACAGGAGGATTTGCTGAATGATTTACGTTGGAATTGATGTTGCTAAGGATAAGCATGACTGTTGTATCCTTGGGCTAGATACCGAAGAACTTTTTCCAAGTCTTTACGGTACCGAACAATAGCGATGGCTATGGAGAATTATTCCACAAGATTGAGTCTGTCTCAAAGGACAAATCTCAGATAAAAATAGGACTCGAGGCTACCGGCCACTATTCCTACAACATTCTGGGATCACTTCTTGACCATGGCTACCACACCTTTGTAATCAATCCGTTACATACAAATCTTTACAGAAAAGGTCAAAGCCTTAGAAAGACGAAAAACGGATAAAGTTGATGCCCGCTCCATTGCTGAAATGCTTGTGACTGATAAGACACTCAAGCCCCTATACAGGTACATCCTACCACAGCGAGGAGCTGAAGTCATTAACTCGTTATCGTTTTGAGCTTGTCAAAAGAACGTGCGAAACTGAAAACTTCAGTATCTAGGGCTTGTAAACATCCTGTTCCCGGAGCTTGAGCCTCTTGTTCCGACTCTGCACATAAACTCGGTATACCGTCTTCTTCAGGAACTGCCGGGAGCACATTTTATCGCAAGTTCTAATCTCACCCACCTGAAAGCTCTACTTGCTGATGCTTCAAAAGGGCGCTATGGTCGTGAAAAGGTCATCGTAATCAGAGAGACTGCAAAATCTTCTATCGGATCACTTATGCCTGCTAAATCAATGGAACTCAGGCAGACAATCCGCCGAATTGACACACTGACTTCCGATATTAAAGAAATCGAGCAGTCCATTCAGAAAAATCATGGATGAGTGTGGTTCTCCAATTACAACTATTCCCGGCATCAAGTATCGTATGGGTGCAATGATTCTAGCAGAGATTGGAGACTTTACACGCTTTAGCAATGCAGATCAGGTTCTTGCTTATGCAGGACTATCTCCGTCTACGTACCAGTCCGGACAGCTAATATCCTCTTATGCTCACATGGAAAAACGTGGCTCTAAGTATCTGCGTTACGCACTTTTCAATGCTGCTAAATATGCTTCTGCATGGGACGAGCGATTCAGGCTCTATCTGTCAAAAAAAGAGGGCAGAGGGCAAGCACTACTATGTCGCAATAAGTCATGTGGTTAAAAAAGCTTGTTAGGACCATCTTTCGGATGGAAATAACCCATACGTCATATCAGCCTTTATAAGTTAAATTAGCTCATAATCTTTTCTGAGAGCATCATCGCTGATGCTCTATTCGTCATACAGTTTTTCAATGTACTAATCTATCTAAAAATACGTTTCCGTATTTTTATTCTGAAAAATCTTAATTTTTTTGCTTGACTATTAATAGTTAGTCTTTCATTAAAAGACAATTGCGCAGCAGAACTTGAAAAATAAGAAACGATAAGCATACAATTTACTGAGACAAACTTTTGGCAATATATTTTGTCCTATAACTCAGAGTAGTCCTATAGCCCGGTTTTACCCTCTAGGACTAAAAAGAATGGATTTACACGGGAGAGGAGTTTTTATTTGCGCGATTTCTTGAAAAAATATGCTTTGGCGATTCTGATCGGCGGCATTTTTGAAGCGGTGGCGGTGAGTCTTTGGCTTACGAAGCAGAATCTTTTTTATCTTTTCAACTTTAGCTATATCGGAATCTCACTATCTTTCGGAATTTTTCTGCTTGGAAGAAAATATCCCTATGCCCGCCGTGTGGTACAGCTTCTGGTCGGGCTGTATATGCTTGTTTATTTAGGGCTTATCAACCGGGAAAATATGCAAATCGAGGGCTTCTGGTACTACTTGTTTACCGGTGTCTTCGAGGCCGCTACCATTCATTATGCCGTGGCGAAAATCTTCGGGCCGCTGATTTTTGGAAGAGGCTTCTGCGGTTATGCCTGCTGGACTGCCATGGTGTTGGATTTTCTGCCCTATAAGACAAGAAAACTTCCAAGAAAAAACTTTGGATGGATTCGCTATCTGACTTTTGCTTTGTCTTTCCTCTTAGTTTCCGCCTTGTTTCTTTTGAAGGTGGGAAACTTGGAAAGGATTATGTTTTGGGCTTTCCTTATCGGAAATCTCGCCTATTATCTTGTGGGGATTGCTCTGGCTTTTCTTTGCAAGGATAACCGAGCATTTTGCAAATACATTTGCCCGGTTACCGTATTCCTAAAGCCTGCAAGTTACTTTTCTTTGGTGCGGATTCGTTGTGATGAAGAGAAGTGCATTTCCTGTGGAAAATGTAAGAGAGTTTGTCCCATGGATGTGGAGATGACGGATAATTCCAGGAAGAGAAAAAACGGGACGGACTGTATCCTGTGTATGGAATGCGTAAAGGTCTGCCCGAAGGGAGCGCTGTAAGGGAGCAAAAAGGATAGATTAGGTGAGGCAGGAAATATGAAAATTTTTATTGTAGAAGATGAAGAAAATATCGTAAGGCTTTTAAAGGATGAGCTTATGCAGTGGGGCTATACGGTGGAGTCCGTAAAGGATTTTCAAAGAGTGAGCGATGAAGTGGAAGAAGGAAATCCGGAGCTGATTCTTATGGACATCAGCTTACCCTGCTATAACGGATTTTATTGGACGGAGAGGATTCGTAAATTTTCCCATGTCCCCATCCTCTTTCTTTCATCCCACAGCGAGTCCATGGACATGGTGCAGGCCATGCAATTCGGGGCGGATGACTATATCGTAAAGCCCATTGATTTATATGTGACAAGGGCGAAGATTCAGGCATTACTTCGGAGAACCTACGAATACACGCGGTGCAGGACAATCTTTCCTTTCAAGGCTTACAGTTGGATTTAGCAAAGGCGGCTCTCCAGGGAGAAGGTTTTCGTATTGACTTAACAAAGACAGAACTGCTCATCTTGGAGTGCTTATTCTTAGCAAAGGGCGGAATTTCAAAAGAGAGGAAATCATGAACCATTGCTGGCAGGGAGAGGATTTTCTGGATGACAACACCCTTTCCGTCAATATCACGAGGCTCCGAAAAAGCTTTCTGCCGAGGGCTTAGAAGATTTAATTCAAACGAAAAAAAGGAATTGGGTATTTTTAGCGTTAGAAAAAGTAGTGATTAAAAGGAGGCGGAAAAACTACGATGCAGATAAAAAACCGGATACCGGCGTATCTTCAAACAAAAACGGATTTATTAGGGTTTTTCCTGCTTTTGCTGTCTCTTTTCGGAGGGATTTTTTTCTTTGGGCATTTACCTTGGAATTATTTTGTTTTAGGGGCGGAGCTGAGCGGCTTTTTGCTCTTTGTCTATCTTATCCTTAGCTACTTTTCCTTTGTCCGGAAAGAAAGTCTGGAAAAAAAGCCTTGGAGCGGATGGAAATGGAGAAAAAGGAAGAAGAACGCAGGCGGATAGAGGAAAAAAGGGAGCTTTCCGAGTATTTTCTTCTCTGGGTACATCAGATTAAAACGCCGATTACCGTGTCAAAGCTTCTTCTTCGAAAAACGGAAAGTGAGTATAAAAAGAAGCTCGAAGAGCAAATGTTCTATATCGAAGAGTACAGCAACATGGCGATGAACTATTTGAAAATGCAGAACCGTTCCGCCGATATGGATATTCATCCGGTGGATTTGGAAGCCTGTTTAAAACGTTTATTTAAGAAGTACGCTCCCCTTTTTATTGAAAAACAACTGTCTCTCCATTATGAGGGACTAAATGCGGAAGGTAGCGGAGAAAAGGTGGAAGTGATCAGCGATGAAAAATGGCTTTCGATTCTCTTAGAGCAGCTTCTTTCCAATGCTTTGAAGTATACGAAAGAAGGCAGTATTACCTTTTCTTTTGACAGGGAAAACTCCTCCCTTCGGATACAGGATACGGGCATCGGAATTCCCTCTTCCGACTTAAAGAAAATCTTTGACCTGGGCTATTCCGGCTTTAATGGCAGGGCTACGGAGAAGTCCAGCGGACTGGGACTCTATATGGTGCAAAAGATTGCCGGATTTTTGCAGATTTCCGTATCGGTAGAATCTACCGTGGCGGTGGGAAGCTGCTTTACTTTGCGTTTTCCAAACTCCTCCAATCTTACAATTCTGTAAGCTTTATCCCTTATTTTGTCATCTTAAATAAAGGCAAAAATCGGATATTCGTTTTATACTTCTTCTTGTTCCAAGCCTTCCTAAAAAGGAAGCAAGGCATTGTGTAGAAGGGAGTTTAAAACGAATGTCCATTTTAGAATGTAAAAATATCAAGAAAGTTTATCAGACCAAGAATCTGACAACGGAAGCCCTTCGGGACGTGAATTTCTCCGTGGAAAAGGGGGAATTTATCTCGATTATGGGGGAGTCCGGCGCAGGAAAGACCACCCTCTTAAATATCCTTGCCACCCTGGACAGTCCCAGCTCCGGTGTTCTTTTATTAAACGGAAGGGACATGGGGAGTCTCAAGAAAGAAGAAGTTTCCGCCTTTCGAAGAAAGGAGCTCGGATTTGTCTTTCAGGACTTTAATCTTTTGGATCAGTTTAATAACCGGGATAACATTTTCCTTCCCCTTGTTTTATCGGAAGAGAAAGAAAGCCTGATGCAGAAGCGTTTAGCAAAATTGCAGGGGATTCTGGGAATAGAAGAGCTCCTAGAGAAGTATCCCTATGAGGTATCCGGCGGACAAAAACAGCGTATCGCCATTGCCAGAGCCATGATAACGAACCCCTCTCTCCTGCTTGCGGATGAGCCTACAGGTGCGTTGGATTCCGCCTCTTCAGAGATGATTTTACAGCTCTTTCATAAGATTCATGCAGAGGGACAGACTATTTTGATGGTAACCCATTCTCTTCGAGCCGCCTCCTACGCCGATAGAGTCTTATTTATCAAAGACGGCGTGGTTTTCAATGAGATTTATCGGGGAAATGAGGAGGGACAGCGTGATTTTATGGAGCGTATCTCCGAGGCACAGCTTGTGCTGGGAAGACGAAAGGAGGTTTAGACATGCGCTTTTTTATGGCAAGACGCTTCGCTCTGAAAAATCTCCGGGCGAATCGGCTTTTAGAAATACCCTTTGTACTTTCTTCCGGGATTATGGGAATGCTTTTCTTTATCATGGCTTCTTTACTGGAAAATCATTACGTAGAAACCCGTCATAGGGACTTGCCTCTTTTTATCCAAGTCGGTACGATTCTTCTTTGCATTTTTACCTTTATTTTTATCCAATATGCAGTCAATTTCATGCTGAAGAAACGAAATAAGGAGTTTGCTCTTTATGGCATTTTGGGCTTGGAGAAGAAGCATATCCGAAAGATTATTGCCATTGAATTTTTCTGCCTTTTTGCTTTTATTCTGGTACTGAGCATTGTGGGAGGATATCTCTTTGGACAAATGGTCTTGCTCATGCTGAACTTCATCATGAAAGACGTGTCGGGGAGGCTGATGGACTTTCCCTTCAGCTTTACTGCCCTGTTCTATACTATGGTTTTGCTCTTTGTCCTCTATCTTTTCACCTTGCTTCGCAGCAGTTTTCGGATTTCCTTTTCCACACCGATGGCGCTTTTACAAAAAGGACATGAGGGAGAGGGTGAACCGAAGTCCAGAGTGCTTCTGTCTTTTATAGGCTTCCTGTTCCTCGGCATCGGCTACGGTATCGCGCTTTTGATCCAAGGCTTACTGTCTTCCTTTACTTACTTTTTCCTTGCAGTACTGGCGGTGATTCTTGCGACTTATCTTTTGTATAGCTCCTTTTCCGTACTGCTTTTGAAAATGGAGAAAAGGCGCCCTTCTTACTACAAGCCGGAGAAGTTCTTAAGCATCAGCGGCCTTCTCTATCGTATCAAGGGAAATGCGGTGTCTCTTGCGAGTATTTCCATCTTGAGTACAGGGGTGATCTTGAGTCTTGCCACCACCATTTGTATGTATGCAAATATTCAGAATAAGGGAAACAGCTTATTTTCCAGAGAGTACAGTATGGAACTTTCCCCATTTTCCTATCCGAAAAAGGAAGGGGAAGACTTGAAGCGGTCTTTAAATCAAATGGTGCTGGAAAGCGTGAACGAGCCTTCCGAGGTAGAGGGTTTATATACCATGGCAACGCTTGCTACCGCGGGCTATGTAGAGGAAGGTCAAATCCTCCCTGTGCAAGGGCAAGAGAACATGGTGAATGCCAAAGATCCCAATTTGATTATCCTTTATGATTTAGCCGGCTACAATGCCCGTTTTCAGAAGCATTTTTCTTTAGGAGAAAATGAAATCCTGCTTTGCAACAATAGAAATACGCCGAAGGGGCCGGGCAGTTTGAAAATCGGAGATCGGGTGTTTCAGGTGAGCACCATTGAGAATATTTTGCCGGTGGACATGGTGGCTTTAGGAAGCTACGGCATTGTGGTGCGGGATCTTTCCACTATGGAGTATATAGAAAAATATTTACAGCCGGAGGAGCATCACAGTGAATCCACTGCCATCGAATTTAGCACCCATTGGAATCTGAAAGGGATTTCCGGGGAGGCATATCAGCCAAACTACAATGCTTTAAAGAAACAGCTGAAGGCGTTTACAGAAAAAAATTTCAAGGGAAACGCCAGATATTCTGTAGAAAATAAGGGCGAATACCTGCAATCGCAATATGAAGTAAACGGCGGATTTTTATTCTTAGGGGTGCTGATCGGCATCATTTTCCTGACAGGCACGGTATTAATCAGCTACTACAAGCAAATCAGTGAAGGCTATGAAGACAGAGAAAAAATGCAAATCATGAAGAAGCTGGGGCTTTCCGACCGTTTGATTCAGAAGACCGGGTCCTCTCAGATTCTATGGTTGTTCTTCGGTCCCTTAGCGGTGGCAACCCTGCACTGCCTCGTAGCGTCCAAGATTGTTTTCAGACTGCTGGGACTTTTCGGCGTGGGAAGCCTGACCCTTTATGCCGGCTGTTTGTCCGCGGTACTTCTTGTCTTCGCGCTGGTTTATCTTGTAATCTTTCGGCTGACCAAGAAAGCCTACACGCGGATTGTGGAATAAGAAATATTCTTTACGGATAGAGTGAATTGTGGAAAAAACATACTCTTTATGGAGAGAAAGTTCGGATTGTGAAATGAGAAAATCCTCTTTATAGAGTGCGTTTGGTTTTGGAACAGGGAATGTGAGGAAGAAAGAGATGAAAGTAATAGGGAAACTTTTGAAAATTCTGGGAAAAATTGTGCTTACGTTGACAGCTTTTCTTATTGTCTGTGTTTTGTTTTATTTTGGGAAATTAAAGTTCGAGGAATTGCAGGCTCACCGTGAAATCAAGGAGGTTCAGGCGGAAATGAAGCCCCTCTCCGCAGAGTATATACCGGAGAATATTTCTATTCTTTCTATCGGAGAGGCTGCCCATGGCTGTAAAGAAATGCAGGAGCTGAAGCTGTCTGTTTTCAAGGAAATGGTGGAGAAACGGGGCTTTACGGCATTTGCCCTGGAAGCGGACTATGGGGAGTGTGCGGAAATTAACCGCTTTATTCAAGGAGGAGAAGGAAGCGCGGAGGAAATGGTACAGAAATTCGCCTTTCCCATTTACCATACTAAAGAAATGGCAGAGCTGATTTCCTGGATGCGGGAGTGGAATGAAAGTGCTCCGGAAGAGAAGAAGGTGCGCTTCTACGGCTTTGATATGCAGGATTCGGAGGGAAGCTATACCTTTTTAAAGGAATACAGCTTGTCTCACAAGCTGACGAACGAAGAGGAGTTTGAAAAAAATCTGGACTGCATTAAGGATGAGAATTTCAGCTTAAACGAAAAAGAATGCCGGAGAAGTGATCGCCTTTTTGGACAGCCTAAAGGAAAAGGCGGAGAAGAGTTTGGAAGAGGCGCAGACGGAGAAGGGAAACGCAACGGACAAGCAGGACGCTACAGAAAAGCAGGCCTCCAATGACAATCAGGATAGTACAGAAAAGAAGGAGTTTCAGGAGCGGCAAGATTTTCTGATGGAGTTAAATACCGTCCGACAAGCCGCGGAAACTTGGCTTTCCAAAGAGAATTCCTCTGTCCTTCGGGACCGGGATATGGAAGAAAAATGTAAAAGAAAAATCCTGGAAATAGAGCAAAAAATCGGTTCCGGAAAGCTCGTAGTTTCTGCTCATGACGGACACATTCAGAAGGAAAATCCAATTTATAACAGCATGGGTGTGCTTTTGACCAAGGACTTCGGGGAAGCCTACTATGCCATCGGAACGGATGTCTGGAAGGTAACAGACAATATCAAGGTGCTTGGAGAAGCGAAGAGAACAGTGCAGAGCTTTGTTTCCGTAGACCCTTTGGCGGCACAGGCAAGATTTGCGAAGGGAAAGCAATATGCCTTGTATTTTTCAAGCATTACAGACGAGAAAAGTAAAGTCTATCAGCTGATTCATACGCCGATGGAAATGTTGCAACTGGGAGAGGGCTACTCTTTCCTTCTGCGATTTTTGCCGAATTCTTATCGGGTGAAGGGGGCTCCCGTTCAGCGCTACGACAGCATGATTTATCTTTACGAGGGGAATCCGATAGAGCCTTTGGAGGAGAAATAATTGCCGGTGAGGTAGAGTATTTCTTGTAAAATAAAAACAAGGCGAAGGCAACCTGCTAAGTAAAAATGCAATATCGTAATATGCAAAAGTATGTTATTGCATATTACGATATTGCATTTTATAATGTTTCTGGAGAGTATCGATTACGTGCGATGTATATTTTAAGCCCGTAGTATATGGTTTGCGGTCTATGGAGTAGTAAATCTTTGCTATCCGATTCGTTTTGATTATCTGCGATATCCCGAGTTCTGGAGGTGATTTTATGCGCTTTATAGGAAGAGCATTTGAATTAAGGGAATTAGAAGAAGAATACGAGAAAGACATTTTCGCTTTATCGGTTATTTATGGGAGAAGACGAGTAGGGAAAAACTTACCTGATTAAAGAATTTTTAAAAAGAAAAAAAGAGGCTATTATTATGTGGCATTGGAATCCAATGCACTTATCAACCTGAGCCTTTTGTCACAAGCGATCTATGAAGCTTGCGGGAATCTAAAGGGACTTCCGGATTTTCAGGATTTTGAGAAAGCCCTTCGCTATTTATTTGCCTACGCAGAAGAACATAGAATCATTTTTGTCATCGATGAGTATCCCTATTTAGCCCAAAGTGCAGAGCATATTTCCTCCCTGTTGCAAAAGTTGATCGATGAGTATAGGGAGAGGAGCAAGCTCTTCTTGATTTTGTGCGGCTCTTCCATGAGCTTCATGGAAAATCAGGTACTGGGCTACAAAAGTCCACTATACGGACGACGGACTAGCCAGTTAAAGGTTCAGCCCTTTGGCTATTTGGAAGCAGCAGAGTTTGTCCCTTCCTATAGTTATAGAGATAAGGCAATAGTCTATGGCATTACCGGGGGGATTGCGGAATACTTAAGCTTCTTTGATGAAAATGTAGATTTAAAAAGCAATATTATTCGTAATTTCCTGAAACCCAGCGGAAGATTATTCGAAGAGCCCGATAATCTCTTAAAGCAAGAGCTGAGACAACCCAAGCTTTACAATGATATTCTTTTTGTGATTTCGGCAGGGGCAAGCAAACTAAATGAAATTGCAACAAAATTAAATATGCAAAGCGGGGGACTCAGTCATTATCTGAATTCCTTATTGGAGCTTGGAATCATTGAGAAGAAAACACCGGTTTTAGACCGTAAAAGTAAGCGCCCTATTTATCGGATCAAGGATACGATGTTTCGTTTTTGGTACATTTTCGTACAGAAAAATTTGAACTTGCTCAATATGGATTTGGGAGAACTTGTATACGAGAAGCAGATTGAACCAAAACTCAATGAATATATGGGGGCTATATTTGAACAGATTGTCATAGAATATTTTGAACAAAGACTGCGAAAAGGAGAGTTGGACTTCCTACCGGAAGATTATGGAAACTGGTGGGGAACGGACAAAATCAGAAAGAAGGAATCCGAAATAGATTTACTTGCTTTTGATGGCAAAGACAGCTATTTATTTGCCGAGGTAAAGTGGAGAAATCAAAAAATAGATGCGGCGATTTACCAAGAATTATTGGAAAAAGCAAAGCCATTTCCTGCGAAGAATAAAAGCTATTGGCTGGCCAGTCTTTCCGGATTTGAAGACTTTCCTGTTGAGAAAAATACGGAGCGAATCACGTTAGAGGAAATCTATGAGATAGGACAACAAAGCCTTGACCCCTTCTATTCAGAAAGCAATATGCGTTCACTGAAAAAATCTATAAAGGAATTGCGTGAGGGTAAAGGAAAAGCGCATGAGCTTATAGAGGTGGAGGACGAAGATTAATTAATCAAGCGGATGCATAAAATGTTTTTGACGTACGCAATAAAGTACGGTATAATGAGGCATAGAAAAGCTTAGGAAAAATGCAGTATAGAAAGAAGATAAGAATACAAGGAGATAAGCAATGACTTCAATCAGTATTACTAAGGTAAGAGCAAACCTGTATCAGACGGTTTCAGATGTAAATGAATCTTCTCAGCCAATTACGATTACCAACAATAGAGGGAAAAATGCGGTATTAGTCGGTGAAGAGGATTGGAAGGCTATTCAGGAAACATTGTATTTAAATAGTATTCCGGGTATGAGCCAAAGTATTTTGGTGTCAAAGGAAGAAGATTTGTCGGAATGTACAAGTTACGATCCTAATGAGGAGTGGTAATGTATTTGATAAAGTTCAGTAAAAATGCGGATAAGGACAAAAAACTCCTTAAGAGCGCAGGTCTGGAGAAAAAGGCAAAGCTTTTACTTGATATCATTGCAGAAGATCCATTTAAAATTCCCCCACCTTACGAGAGCTTGGTGGGGAATTTAAGCGGATTTTATTCCAGAAGGATTAATATTCAGCATAGGTTAGTCTATACAGTATACGCGGAACAAATCACGGAAAATAATGTATCTTATGAGGGAATTATACAGGTTGCCCGGATGTGGACGCATTATGAGGGCATCAGGTAGTCGAGTATTGCTTTGCATAAAAAATCAATTAGCTTTAAAGGAACAAGAAATTTCCTATCGTTCATCCTTTAAATAAATAGGAGAAATCATGAAACAATCTTTAGAAGAAAAACAGTCACTAGCCATGGAAGGCTTATCGGCAGGAAAGAACTGCGGTCAGCTGGTGCTGCTTGCCTATCAAGAGGAATTAAATCTGCCCGAGGAGCTTCTGCTTCCCCTCTCTGCGGGGCTTATTGAAGGATTGGGAACCTTAGAGGGAACCTGCGGCGCACTCATTGGAGCAAATTTGGTTTTAGCTATGAAAAATAAGGGAAATCCAATGGTTCAGGTGGAGGCTGCCCATCTTTTTCAGGATTTTGTTGAGCGATGTGGAGCCAGCATTTGCAAAGACTTAAGAGGCATAGGTAAAGAAAAGCCTCTTTGCAGCTGCGAAGATTGCATCAAAGAGGCGATTGCTTTACTGTATTAAGTTTTAGGGGAGTTCATTAAAACTGATCCACAACTTCCACGCTATCCGGTAAGAGCTCCAGATTCACAATGGAGTTTCCGGATAGCTTTACTTTTTTCAGATTGGGTAAATTCCGTAGTGCACTGATATCGGTAATATAGTTATCGGAAATGTCCAGCTCTTCCAGAGTGCTGAGTCCCTCTAAGCAATCCAGATTCTCCAGCTTATTTCCACGAAGTCCAAGTTTTTTTATCGCTTTAAAATGGGAGAGAAAGGCTTTGGCGTTGGCCGTAAAATTATCGGAATCATCATCCAGATTTTTGATTTCTGCCTGCGTGAGAATCAAGGTCTCCGTAGTGGTGTTATCTTCCATCTTACTAAGGGATAGGGGAATCTGAGGCGTGTGAGCTGAATCAATGACATTTTCATCAAAAATCAGCTCCTTTACTTTGATACCGGAGAATAGCCCGCGATAGTCTCTCGAAGTATCTAAAGGATCTCCCAGAATACTTAGTTTTTCAAGCTTTGGTAAGTCTTTTAAAACATTTTCCCAGTCGTTAGAAATATAATCCAGGGAACCGGAAATTATCAGGGTGCTTAAAGAGTTCATTCCACGAAGGGGTTCGGCGCTGATCTCGTAACCGTCCAGAAAACAGTAGAGACTCTTAATCGAGGGCATATGGGAAAAAAATGACCGAGATACCTGGAGATCTAAAGAACTTCTTCCAAGGCGGTTAAATTCTGCAAATCCGGCAGGGAAAAGTCGTAAAGGAGAACGCCCAGGTGCAGGCTTTGTAAAGCACTGAGACCGGCAATGGCCTTTCCGTCCGTTAACTCATAACAGCTATCAATGGAAAGCGTGTTCAATGAGGGGTGATTGGCTAAACCGTCTAAAGAGAGTATAGGTACGCTCTCGAGCTCAAGAGACTTTAACTTAGGCATATTTTGGGTAAAGTTTAAATCCTTTACAGACATCACATGGGATAAGCTTAGATTCTCCATTTTTGGCATACCGGAGAGGACGGAGATATTTTCCAAGGGGGTATCAGAGGGACCCGACAGACTCAGAGTTTTACAGTTGCTTAAAGTGGCTAAAGGAGCTAAATCCGCAGAGGTATAAAGGGATATATTCTCTAAGTTAGGAAAGTGTCTTAAAAAAAGCAGTCCTCCCTCATAGTCAGAATCCACCCTGATGGAAAGGCTTTTCAGGGAAGAAAAGGGTGTAAAGATGTCTGTGATTTCCGATGTTTGGTCAGAAGAAATGCTGTAGGGAACAGCGTCATCACGGAGGTAAATACCGCTAAGACCGAGTATCTGTTCCGGTTTTTGCCAAGCTTAACAAAAAGCTCTCGGAAGCCTTCCGAATTGTTTCCTATAGCGGAAAAAGTATTTTTAACTCTTTTAGATTTTTAAATCCTGATTGTCGCTACTGTCACTATCGAAGTCCAGGTCTTGTCCCAGTGCCAGATTCTCCAAGCCGGCGAAGGGCTGGAAGCTCCTGCCGGGGAATGCTCTTCGTAGCAGGAAAATAAAGAGTCTTTTCATCCACGGGATTTCCCTCTTCATCCAGCTTCTCGGCATACGAAAAAAACACCAATTTTCTTCTTTGTTATCTTTTGCAATGGACAGGAACTTTAAGGAGCTATAGTCTTCCCTTGTGATTTGAGAGAGACTCTTGGAAAATGCTTTTTCCACAAAGGAAATCACTACTGGATCCTGCACCGTGCTACGATATTGGTCGGTGGGAAGCTCTATTCCGCTAGGAGAAAAGACTGTTTTTAGTAAAATAAACAGAAGGATTGACATCACCACTACTACAGAGCCCACTGCACAGCTTTGCAAAACGTATTTGCCTCGTACGTTGTTTGGAACAGTTCTTTCCTTGTTATAATTCACATTTTTTATGGTGATATTTTGGGTAATATCCGGCTTATGAGGCTCTAAATAGACCTTGGTATTACAGAATTTACACTGCACAAATCCTTCCTTCATTCCTTCAGGAACGGATAATTGACCATTGCAGTTAGGACATTGGATTTTGGTAATTTTCATGGATTTTCCTCTTGCTATTATTAACTTATATTTTGTAAAATGAATATTATTTTATAAACAAATTAAGTTTACATAATGACTAAGTGATAAGCAAGAGGAGAATAGGAGGAAATCAAATGAGAAGTGTTTTGGGAAATCGTAAGGCGGTATTTGAAGCGGGAGGACGGAAGCTTTGTATTACGGAAGATGGAATTTCCGTAGAGGGGAAGAAGCCCTTTACTCTTTCTTTTTCCGAGGTGGGAGCCATTCTTCCCATGCGATATTGTAACTCAATATGCTCTATTCTCTGATTTTTAGGGATCTTCAGGGAAAAATATCAGTCTTCCGGATTTAGAGACAGATACCAAAGGCAAATGGTAGAGGGCATAATATTGCGGAAACCAAGACGCTCTTACTTGCATTTGCAAGAAATAAGCTGGGGGCTGAATTTCCCAATAGCATCGATAGTCTGGACATTCCTATCGGCTTTAATTTAAAGGAAAAGGAGATTCGCCTTTCCGGAGGACATATTACCGGAGCAAAGCATAGTATTCCTTTAACTGCGATTAGACGAGTGAAAATGGTGACCAACGGTACCATTTCCAACTTAGGCATTTATACCAAGGAAAAGGGCGGCTTCTTTGATTTTCCGGATATGAGCATTCCTGCAAATGAATTGACCCTTCCTATCCTGGGAGGCAGCCATGACCAGAAATACAGGAGTCGGTATTGACTTTAGTAGGGGAGATGGATTTGCGCAAAAAACTTCCGAGTTTATGATTATTCGTTTCTTAAGTGCCGATTTTTTCATTAATGAAGATGGTAGTTTCTCCGCTGAATGGCAAGAGAGGGCATATGACAGAATTTCTGCCTATGGATATGAGGAGGATACCTTGCTGGAGCAAGCTATATTGCTTTAGTAAGATATATTATTTTGGGAAATGTTCATAGCTATAGCCTGCATACAAAGATAGCATTATGAGAGAGGTATTGCACCACTTATCAGCAGGAAAATGTCTCCTCCACCTCTTGATAAGGATAAGCCTTACGGAGAGCCTGATAGCAGGGGCAGTCTTCTTCGTGGTCGTTAATGACACCGCAGGCTTGTAAAAATGAATAGACAATGACGGGGCCGGTATACTGAAAGCCCCGTTTTTTTAAATCCTTACTGATTGTTTCGGAAAGAGCATTTTTCGCCGGCATTGCACCCTTTTCATGCCCCTGATAACAAAGACTTTTTCCGCCGGAAAACTTCCAAAGATAAGCGTCAAAGCTTCCCTCTTCTTTTGCAGAGCTAAAAAAATGCCTTGGCGTTTTGAATCATGGCTTTGATTTTTTTCGCTCCGACTTAATCATATTTTCCGTATGCATGATTCGTTCAATATCTTCTTCCGTGAATGCTGCAAGCTTTTCCGGGGAAAAGTTTGCAAAACAGCTTCGAAGAGTTTCTCTTTTTCGAAGAATCAAGGCCCAGCTAAGACCGGCCTGCATGGATTCCAGAAGCAAATATTCAAAGAGCTTTTGATCCTCATGGGTTGGTACGCCCCATTCTTTATCGTGGTAGGATATCATTTCCGCACTGCTGTTTTTTTCCATTGACAAGCCATAACGCCTCCTTTTTGAAAGGATTATAACAGATTCTATTTAGAGTTGATAATAAATAAGTGGAGTAGTATAATGTACTACACATTAAGTTTTAGTACATACTTTGCATATAAAGTACAGCAAATAATTTTCGAAATAGAGGTGAAAAAATGGCATTTTCAATTCGAATGAATGATGAGGAAAAAGCACTTGCAGAAAGCTATGCAAAACTTCATGCAATGTCTTTAGGAGAGGCTTTCAAAAGGGCTTTATTTGAACGCATTGAAGAGGAGTATGATATCAGTCTTGCCAATGAAGCCTATCAGGAATATAAGAATACCGGCTGTAAGTCCAGACCGATTGAGGAACTATGGAAGGAACTGGATCTATGAGCTACCATGTAGAAACAACTGCTCGCTTTGATAAGGAGTTCAAAAAACTGGACAAATACACGCAACAGATCATCAAATCCTGGATTGGGAAAAATTTGCAAAATTGCGAAAATCCCAGGGCTCATGGAAAAGGGCTTACCGCGAACAAAAGTGGACAATGGCGGTATAGAATCGGGGATTATCGTTTACTCTGTCTTATACAAGATCAGGAGCTGATTATCCTTGCGTTGACCGTCGGCCACAGAAGAGATATCTACAGTACTTAGGGGAACATTTATTTTGATTTTTTAAAGCTCCTTAAACTTGCCTTTTCCGCCTCTTTCTTTGTAAACCCTTCATTCATCAGGGCATCTATTAAATCCTCTTTGGAGATCACTCCATCCTCCATGTATTCTTTTGCAACAATCTCAGCTTGCTCTATCCAGTTCACGTTAATATGGCTCACGGCAAAATCCGCTTCCTCTTCCGTGAAGTGGTCGAAAAGCAACTGTGCTTTTAATTTCTCTTTGGAAAACCCGATTTTATGCTTGCAATATTCCTTGGCCTTCTTCCGTGCCTCTTGATTCCAATCTATATTGAGATATTCTAGGGCGAACTTTGCATCTTCAGAATCGATATTCTCTACAGAAAGCATTTGCAGTAATTCTGTTTGGGATAAGTGCATAGTATCAAGATAGTCTTTTGCAGTTTGGATAGCCTGTACTTGATTTTCACTTAGACTTTTCCAATGGGGCTTAGTAGTTTCTTCGCTTAATGATTCCTTATCTGTCGAGACACTATCCTTGCTCATTTCTTTGGGATTTACAGAGCTATTCCCCGGGTTCATTTCTTTGGAATCCGCAGAACTATTCTCCGGGCTAATTTCTTTGGTGTTCGCAGAGCTATGTTCTGTGCTTTCCGTAATGGCCTTCAAAGAGTTCTCTATAGTGTTCCCTTCTTGATTTTTGCTTTTGCACAGGATAGCATAAAGAAGAGAAGGAAAATCACAGAAAGCCGGGTAAAGTATTTGGAAGCATAACGCATTTTTAGAAGTCCTTTCGTGGGAGAGAATTGTGAGCTTTCTTCATTTTCATAAAAAAAGCTATACGAACTACGGTATAATGTCTTTATAGTAATCTTTGCTCTCCCAATAAGCAAGAACAAGAGGAGAGTCAGGGAAATATTTGAAAGGGTGGAAAAATCATGGAAGAATTTAAAAAAATGAGACGGTTTAAGCAGGAAATTTCTAAAGAAGAGTGTATTCAAGTTTTACGGGAAGCTCCCAGGGAGTCATGGCTTTTTCATGGAGAAAATGATTATCCTACGCTATTCCCCTGAACCAGTTTTTATGATGAGGAAGATGGAAAGCTCTATTTTCACGGTGCGAAAGAAGGATTGAAATTGGAGCTGCTTGCTAAAAACAATAAGGTTTGCTTTACCATCATGGACTCGGGATTTAAAAAAGAAGGAGAATGGCCTTGGTATATTCGTTCCGTGTTATGCCTTGGAAGGGTGGAAGTTGTAGAGAATCAGGAGAAGGTGATAGAACAATGCAGGAAGCTGGCGGAAAAATTCTATCCGACGCAGGAGTCTATCGAGAAAGAAATAGAAAAGGCCGGTGCAAGAGTCAATATGCTTTGCATGACGATTGACAGGATGACAGGAAAGCTGGTGAAGGAATCTTAAGTTCAGTTTAAATTTCCATGGAAGGAGGAGAAGATGAGTCGAAAGGAAGAAATTCAAAATGCCTATCAATCCGTTGGCAATCATACCGGCTTTTATGACGGAATGATGACCCTATGGCAATTTTGCAGGAAAAGCTTCTATGCCGTTTGGTATGGAACATGGATAAGGAAAAATCTTTATTATCGGAATAAGGTCTTATCCTTCATTCCTAAGGACTTTTCCGGAAGGCTTTTGGAAATTCCTGTGGGTACGGGAATCATGACGCTTCCCTTATACAGAGAAATGCCAAATGCGGAGATTGTCTGTATGGACTATGCGCCGGAAATGATGGAACCGGCAAAGGAGAGGGCGACTTTACTGGGTATAGAGAATATTCATTTTCAACAGGGAGATGTGGGAGCTCTTCCTTTTCAGGCGGAAAGCTTTGATATCGTTTTTATCCATGAACGGTTTCCATGTTTTTCCGGACAAGAAAGCGGCTTATCAGGAGGTATTTCGTGTATTGAAACCGGGAGGGATTTTCTGCGGTTGTTTTTATGTGGAAGGGGGCGTAAAAAGAGCCGACTGGTTTGCCAAGCATATTTATGTTCCAAAAGGTCTGTTTACACCACCCTTTGAGACGGAAGAGAGTTTAAGAAAGCGGCTTATGGAAAGCTACACAGAGGTTTTCGTGGAGAGAGTTGAAACGGTGGCTTGCTTTTCCTGTGTGAAAAAATAAATTCATGATAGTGACCGTTCCTTTCTGTTCTCCGTCTTAATGGGAGAAGGGAGCTAAGGCAAGGCGGAAATTTTGTCTACAGAAGATGTGGATTTTGGCGTATAATAGGGAGGTATAAAAATGTTTTGTCCTATCCCGGACAGCGGATAGGAAAAGTCGGGAAAAATTAAGCATGTCTCACAGCATGTCTCAAATAATGGAGAATGTCAGAAGAATTCCTGATTGTTAGAGTAGAAATAGGGGAAAATATGCTTGTTACAAAAAAGCTAAGCAACGATAATACATGGATTAATATTAACTCGGATGAAATTACAAAGCATTCCAAAGTATACGAGGAATATGATATTGATCCGAAAACGCTGGAGTATGCTTTGGATGAAAATGAGCATGCCCATATGGATTATGATCGGGAGGACGGAACCGTTACCTTTATTTACAGTGTTTTGGATCTGGAAAAGGATAAGGAATATTATGAGACGGTTCCTCTTACTTTTATTGTGCAAAAAAATCGACTGGTGACCATTAGTAATGAGGACAATGTGTATATCATTCAGAAGATGTGCGAGTATGTGGATGGTAAAGAGAATCTATCGATTTATACACTCCTGTTTGCAACTCTGGAAATGATTTCCAATGCCTACTATCCGATTATTGAACGCTTGGATAAGCAGAAGGATGAAATTAACCATCTGCTTCGGCAAAAAACTACGAAGAAAAAAATCTTTATGCTCTTTCCGACTTGGAGGTGGGCATGATTTATTTACGATCTGCCGCAACGCAAAATCGTCTTCTTTTGGAACATATCCAGGCCCACGCCATTTATCGTAGCTTCAACGAAGAAGAGTCGGCACATTTCGATGATGCCATGGTGGAGGCGAGACAGCTGGTTTCCATGACGGATTTGCTTTCCACCGTTGCCCGTCAGCTTTTGGATTCTTACAACAATGTTTTGAATAATGACTTAAATAACAACCTGAGTACCTTGACCATTTTTGAAATTTTTACTGAGTGTGTTGGCGGTTATCACCGGATTCTTCGGCATGAATGTTCCCCTGCCGTTTATGAATGAACAAAGGGCATGGATTATGATATGCATTGTCAGTGCTCTGGTCTGGGTGATTTTAACCTGGGTAATGCGCTGGATTATTAGACGAAGATAAAGGTAAGGGTTTAGGGATATGGAAGACCAAAAGATTATTACCCTGTATTTTCAGAGGGCGGAGACTGCGATTTCAGAAACCAAAAATAAATACAGCCGATTACTCCTTTCCATTTCCTATGGGATTTTAAAAATCATGGCGGATGCAGAGGAGTGTGAGAATGACACTTATCTAAAAACCTGGAATGCCATTCCACCGAAACAGCCGGAGAATCTGCCGGCTTTTTTATCGAAGATTGTTCGGAATCTTTCTTTGGACCGATATGACAGTTTGCATGCGGAAAAGCGTGGGGGAGGAGAAGTTCCGGTGGTGCTGGAAGAGTTGTCGGAAGTCCTTCCGGATAAGGGAGCGATTCCCGGAGAGAGTGATGCGTTGTCGGAACTTATGGACTCTTTTTTGCATACATTGAAGCCGGAGAGCAGAAATATTTTTTTATGCGAAGATATTGGTTTATGGATTCCGTGTCCGAGATTGCGAAGGAATCGGTTTTTGGTCTTAGTAAGGTGAAAAATGAGTTTAAGCCGTACAAGGAGCAGCTAAAGCTTTTCTTAGAGCAGGAGGGATATCGTTTATGAAAGAGGACAGCAAGCGACTGCTTCGGGGAATGACAGAGGTAAGTGACCAATATATTCTGGAAGCGGAGGCCTTTTACCAAAAGAAGGATGAACAGAACGTTGATAGGGAAAAATGCAGTAAAAAGAAATTAAAGGAAAAGAAAGCATAGAAGAAGCAAGCAAAGAAAAATCAAGAAAAAGAATACCAATACAAAGAATGTAATAATGAAGAAGGCGGAAATAGAGAAAGTATAGAAAAAGAAAAGAAGATTATCAAAAATGCAGGAAGCTAAGAAGAGGAAATTTATTACCCTTCCTCGGGTTTTAGGATTTACTGCTTCCATAGCCGCTGCCTGCTTTGTTTGCTATATCGGAGTATTCATGTTTTTCGCTCCCAGAGCAGCCAAACCGAGTTCCGTAATGCTGGAGGGAGCGCAAGGGGAGGACTCCGGTGGAACACAGGATAAAGCGGAAGAATTTGCAGCGGAGAATGGAGAGCTGAAAGAGAACTCTGCCGGAATCACGGCCAAAGGACGAAGTGTAGAAGAAGTTGCGTCCATGCAGCAGGCTACAGAACTTACCGGCTTTACCATGCGTATTCCGGAGGACAAAGCTCCTTATACCGAAAAAACCATCAGCGTAATCGGAGAGGATATGATCGAAGTGGCTTATTCTAAGGAAGAGCCCTTTGCGGTAGGATATTCTATCCGAAAAGCAAGAGCTGAAGGGGATATCAGCGGAGATTATACAGAGTATGCAGAAACCAAAGAAGTGAATTTCGAAGGAAGAAAGCTGAATTTAAAAGGCAAAGACGGAACATACTTCTTAGCATTATGGGAAGAAAATGGCTTCAGCTATGCGGTAAAAGCACAGGAGAAGCCAATGATGGAAGAAGAGATTTTAGAAATTGTAAAGGCGGTGGAGTAAGAGCTTGAGACAAGAGTTATAGGATAAAAAATCGGACCGTGAATTTTCACCGTCCGATTTTTTATGAAATATTGTAGAAGCTGAATGCTTCCTATAGCAATATCGTCCTTGAGGCTATATTGCTTTTGAGATTACATTGTTCTTGAAGTTATAATGCTCTTAATATATTGATCTTGATATTTTTGGACTATCATTAGCCCCAGAAGTAATGTCCGGTAATCAAAGAATAAATGCCCATAACTGCTACAACGGCACAAGCTATAATTTGCAATGGACGAATGCGGACACTGGTTCCGTTTTCATGAGCTTGTTTAATCATAAGAATCTGCCCTACGCACATTACTAAGCAGACAAGAGTAACGATAATGGTCATGGTTTGCTGGTTCATTTTGTTCCCCCTAAAAAATCAAAGTGATTTGTTTATTCCCTTAAAAAGAAAAATATTAATTTTAATCCTTAAGAATTGTAGGCGGAATATTAATGCCTGTCAAGAAAAAAATATTAATCTTTACGGAAGCAGATTGACTTCCTGGACAGTGAATTTATAATGGTTTTGCATGTATAGGATAGAGATTTTTTCCTATCCCGTAAGTGAGATTATGGAGAAGAAGTAAACGTTACTGTTTATCAATATTTGTAGCAGCTTTCAGGAGGAAAACAAGATGAATCAGACTATTATGATTGTAGCCGGTGTGGTAGTTGTGTGGGCAGTTTTATTTGTTGTCATGATGAGCTTTCAAAAAAAGCGTAAGGCAGGGGAGCAGCAATTTAATGCGGATAATGCGTATAAGGCTCTCATACATTTGTACTGTGATCACATTGCTATTGATGGAAACAGCCTTTCCACATTTTCTCATACTAAGGGAGAATATATGCAGACAATCGTAGCTTTGGAGCCGGGACAGCATAGATTGGAAGGCGTTTTCCGTTCTACAGAGGCAGGCGTTACAGGCAATAAGAATTTGGTTAGCGAAAAGCTTAGTATTGATATCGATTTGGAAGCAGGGCATGTTTATTCTGCAGCAATGTATTTTTATTCCGCTGAAGATAGAAACGAATATTATAAGGGACAGACCGGAAAGGCTATTGCAGAAGTTCCTCTTTCCATTGTGAAGGGCAGCGACCAGGTTAAGGCCTATGTCATTGTGTATGAAGAGCAATAAAAGTAGCTAGAGAAAGTGGTGGATTCATGTGGAAAATAAAGTCAAATACTTATCTGGATGAAAATGGATCCTGCCACTGGCAAATTAGGCACTATTCGGCCAATCCGATTTTTTCTTTCTTTGGTCTTCTTTTCTTACTGGGAATATTTTTTCTGATTTATAGGCAATTAGGCTTAGATAAGAGTGTGTGGCTTCTGTATGGACTGCTCACTATGTATTCCGCCTTTTGCGTATGGGATATCTACAAATATTTCTTTCTTACTTATATTGTGGAAGCAATTCTGTATGAAGAGGAGATTGTGCTTCTCTACAACAAGGGAGAAAGCCGGAGGATTCCCTATACGGAAATAGGATTTGTGGATTTTCAACTCCATGAGGGTATGGGAAGTAGAATACGTTTTTCGCCCCACTTTAGCCTTTACAAGAAGAACAGCACATCTAAGATTCTGGATTCCGTGCTGTATAAAAATGATTATTTGCTTTTTACAGGAGAAGTAGAGCTTCTGGAGGATTATCTTAGGATTAAAGAAATTCTGGCGGAAAAGGGAAAACATTGTGTGGAACCAAGAGAAACCGAAGAGTGTTTTCGAAGAGGAAGGCTTACTATACAAGCTAGAAGAGATATTGGATAAGAAAAGAATCGTACGATTTTCATTGCGGAAATTGTACGATTCTTTTTATACTAAGAAAAAGGAGGAACAACGATGTCTATTACTGCAACGGAGCTAAAGTTAAATTTAAGTAAGTACTTATTACTGGCGGAGAAAGAAGATATTTGCATTACAAAGAATGGCAGACCGATTGCTAAATTAGTTTCACCGTATCAAGATAAATTAAAACTCGTAGACGAGTTATTTTTCCAGTGTACCTTCTGATTTAAACTTAGAAGAAGCTCGCAAGGAGAGAATGAATCAGATATGAAGATATTATTAGATACCTGTATCGTGATAGATTTTTTGCAGGGAAGGGAACCCTTTGCAGAGGATGCCTATCAAATTTTTCGCCTTTTAGCAACAGAGATATTCTCCGCTTATATTACTGCAAAGTCAACAACAGACATTTACTACTTAACAAGACGATGCACACATAGTGACGAAGAAGCGAAGGACAAGTTGAATCGTTTATTGGGAGTTTTAAGAGTGGCAGATACTTTGTCTGAGGACATTTTTAATGCCTTGATTTCTGAGACAAAGGATTTTGAAGATGCGGTAATGATGGAGACGGCTCTTCGAATAAAGGCAGATGGTATAGTGACCAGAAATACAAAAGACTATAAGAACTCTTCCGTTAAAGTATATACACCGAAAGAGTTTATAAAATGTTGTGAGGAAAGTTTTTACAAAAACTTAGAAATAAAAAGAATACTTTTAGTTCTATTTTTAGGAGCCCAAAAGGCTTCTTTTTATGCCTAAAGAATATTAAGTGAAATAATGAGGACATTTTTGTATTGTAGACGTAATAAAAATCTAAAAACGGATAAATATGCAATAAAATGCAAATTCATACATTTTACACATTTCATACACAAGCTGAACATGAGTTTCTGCGATAGTAGGGCGTGTAAAGAGCAACCTAATCACAGAAAAGAGGACAGTATGAAAAAGAATAAAAATAAAATGAGTATATGGCTGGCGGCAATGGCGATGAGCATGTCCATCGTAGGATGTTCCAATGCAAAGACTGCTACAACAGCGGCAGCAACTACGGCCCAGAGCACAGAGGCGGTGGCAACGAACACCTCTGCAAAAACAACGGCAAGTTATTCCGAGGAAGACTTAAATACTTCTTATTCCGACTCGGATACCAAGATTGAGTTGAGCAGCGGAAACGCCAAGATTACCGGAGAGGGTGCAAGCTACACGGATGGCAATATTGTCATTACCAAGGCCGGAACCTATGTCTTTAGCGGAGAGTTCAACGGACAGATCATTACGGAGGTGGGAGACGAAGACCTGGTACACATCGTTTTCAACGGCGTAAATATCACAAACACGACTTCCTCCGTCATTAACGCAGCTACCGGACGTAAGATTGTGTTGACCTTAGTGGACGGCACTACCAACACCATAACAGATAGCGCAACATATAATTACGCGGAGGGAGAGGATGAGCCGGATGCAACCCTCTTTGTAAAGCAGGATTTGACCATTAACGGAAACGGAACTTTGAATATCAGCTCCAACTATGCAACAGCCCTTAAGGCAAAGGACAATCTCATTATCTTAGGCGGAAAGCTGAATATTGAATCGGTAGGAAAGGGCCATCAAGGGAACCGACTCCGTTACCATTGAAAATGCGGATATCACCATCAATGTAGAGGATGACGGTATTACCACAGACGGAGCCTTGGTCATCAACAGCGGAACCATTAAGATGGAGAAGGTTGGAGAAGGTCTGGAGGCTGTTACCATTGATATTAACGGCGGAACCATTGACATCATGGCGAGTGATGACGGTATCAATGCCCGTGGTCTGATTGACGACAGCGCCACCGATGAGGAAAAGGAAGCTTACGGAGAAGAAAACCAGGCAGATACTTATTTCCGTATTACAGGCGGTACGGTAAATGTGACAGCCGGCGGAGACGGAATCGACTCCAATGGTCAGGTCTATATCGAAGGCGGCACCTTAAATGTTTCCGGACCTGCTTCCGGGCCGGATGTAGCTTTAGACTATAACGGAAAGGCAACAATTACCGGCGGAACCTTTATCAGCACCGGTGTGCAGGAAATGTTTGAATCCTTTGACAGCAGTTCCACCCAGAACTTTATCAATGTGTTCTACTCTACTGCAGTAAGTGGTGGAACAGAGGTGAAGGTGACAGACAAGAGTGGAAATGTAGTGCTAAGCTACACACCGACCAACGACTTTACAGCAGTGATTCTTTCCTCTGATAAGCTTGTGACAGGAGAGACCTATACCGTAAGTGCAGGAAGCAATAGCGAAGAAATCACGATTTCTGCAGGAGAGAATACCATAGGGGAGCAAAGCGGCGGTATGGGCTTTGGCGGCGGAAACGGTGCTCCTCCAACTGGAGCTCCCGGGGAAAATGGCGGTACACCTAGCGGAAACGGCTCTATGGGACAGCCGCCTGAGAAGCCTACAGATGCTAATGGAAATTAACTGGCTATGCCGGATCCACCAAGTGGTCAGGGAAGTAATAGTGAAAGCAACTAATATCGTTTAAAGAATAAATACCCCCGAAATACTTTTAATCCAATACTTTGGAGAAAAGCATTTCGGGGGTGCTTTTTAGAAAAGAATATAGACTGAAGAAGGGATGAAAAATGGGATTTCCTCGAATCAGTATATTCTCAAAGAAGAGCTATTTAGACAAGGCACTAAATCTTTGCCCTAAAGGAATTGACAATGCCGCGTATTGCGCCATAGCCCACTCCGGCTACCGGCCAAATAATCCAGCTGATATCCCAACGCCGTGTAATAAAGCTGTAGGCCAGATAGATAGCCGTTACCGAGCACCAGTAAATTTGCCCGACGGTTTCATTTTTGTGCTCGTCCATCTTTTTCTCTCTTCTATAATCCCCTTGCTCTAAAAGCATATTCATGGAATCCCAAATAATATTTGTCTTGACAATCTGAAACACGCCAACGGCCACAAACATCAGAAGGAAGGGCACGGCAAGAGCGGTATAGAGATCATCTTCTCCAAAAAGAATCATACTGAGGAAGATGGGACTTACCGCAATGATGCAAAGAAAAACACCTAAAATCATCTGAGAAGTATAAGTTCCCTGGTAACGGGATTTTTTCTCCTGCACCATACCGTTTACCCCGTAAGCGGTATTCAGAAGTTCTTTTTCCATATAATGGAATCGGTCTCCTTCAATGGAGTTTTTGATAAATAGAGCCACTCCTACTCCTGCCAAAAGGAAGAGGAAGAGCACACCGATACCGACTGCTTTTTCCTCGGAGAGGGGAATACGGGCACTTTCCTGAAGGGTAGTTAAAGCAATCAATAGGGTGGGGGAAAGGATACAAAGCAGTACGCCCAAAGCAATCTGGGAAGCTGCTTGATTCTTGTGCTCCAGAAAAGCATTGGCCTCCTCCATGGAAACCGGCACTTCTTTATAGGAAGAGTCCGTATCGACTTTCGGGGCATCCTCTAAAGATTCCGGCCCTATCTCATCCTTTTAAGAGATAATCTGTACTTACGGAAAAGACCTCGGACAACTTTAAAATCTTATTCATGTCCGGAATGGACTGGGCACCCTCCCACTTGGAAATGGACTGTCTGCTGACATCCAGCTTCTCCGCCAGGTCCTCCTGAGACCAACCGTTTTTCTTTCTTAATTCTATAATCTTGTCTGCCAGTATCATACTCTGCTCCTTTTATCATACTCTGTGTTTACCGGGATTTCCCTTACCGGAAAATGTCTTGGCTCACTCCGTCTTTACGTCTCCCATACTAGTAAAAAATGCGGTTGCAGGGAAGAAAGAGGGCTTGTCAATTTGACAACCGACGGTTGCAAAACCTTGATTTTCCGTGGAAAAACGTCATTTTCCGGAAAAGCAAGTTCTACATTTCCAAAACCGATTCAATACTTAGACGAAGGGCGATTTCCCGGGAACCAATACCGAAGGAGCGCATGTCGTGTTCCTCTACATTTGCCAAAGAATCTCCGGTGTAGAGCAGACTACCCCATTGAATATCCCGCATCTTTGCAACAGCTGCCAGGGCGGAGCATTCCATTTCCACAACGGTACAACCTTCCGACTTTCTATATTCCACTTTTTCTTTGGTTTCCCGAAAAAATCCGTCGGTGGACCAGGTAGTTACCTCTTCATAGGGCAAATGATGGGAACGAAGAACTTTTTCGATAGCCTTTCTTGGGGCTTCCTCTATGTTCACGAAGCGGGAGGGCGGAAGATAATGGTAGGAAGTGCCTTCGTCCCGCAGCGCCTTTTTCGGAACCAGAAAAACGCCTTCCTCCTTATGAACCAATACACCGCAGGAACCACTGCTGATGACTTTCGTCACTCCATGGGCAATGAGCCAATCCAGAATTTGTGCGGCAGGGGCGGCACCTACAGGAGCCTGTACCAAGAGGAAGGGGATTCCATTTTCCTCCAATAAAAAAATGGGATATTGCATGGTTGCGGAGAGAAAATGGGTCAGTATCTTTCCGCCATGCTGTAAGGCATATTTTTCTATCGTGTCCTGTAAAAAGGCAAAAACGGCTCTCTCCGGAAAATGCACATCCAGTGCTTCGTGACCCGGCTCTAAAACGGCACGGGGATCGGAATCAAATTCCAAGATGGGGATTTCGTGTTTTTGAATACTCATTTTGGCCTCTATTTTTCTATTTTTAAAAAGGGTTTTATGGTAAAAATAATAGCAATATTTTTTTATAAAGTCCTAGTATACATGGGAAAAATAAGATATTCGCAAGAAGGAAAATGGTAAGGAAATTTAAATATTTAAATTGTATGAGGAGTAAGATAATATGAAAGTACTGGTCATACCGGATGTGCATTTAAAAACCTGGATATTCGATAAAGCGGAAAATGTCTTAAAGTCGGGGAAGGCAGATAGGGCAGTCTGCCTTATGGATATGCCTGATGATTGGGATATGGAATTTCAGATTGATCGGTACAGAGCAATCTACGACAGAGCTATTGCATTTGCCAAGAGTATCCGGATACCCTTTGGTGCTACGGAAACCATGACCTAAGCTATCCCTGGGGACGACTGGAAAGCGGCTATTCTCCTTATGCAGAGCGGACGGTTATGGAAAAACTGGAAGAGCTGGAAATGAGCCTGAAAAATTCCTCTCAAATCAACATTATGCATAGAATAGGTCGAGTTTTGTTCTCCCATGCAGGCCTTAGCACGGAATTTGTAAAAAGTCTTAACAGGAAACTCTTGGATGCGAACATAGATGAAATTCTCCATTCGGTAAATACTGCTTCTCAGGATAAGCTGTGGAATGATGAATCGCCCCTTTGGTTGAGAGCATTGGACGTACGGAGAAGGGCGTTTCAATCGGAAAAGTACAAGCAGGTGGTCGGACATACTCCGGTGGAAAAAATCATGGAGCAGGAGGGGATAATCTTTACAGATGTTTTCTCCACGGATAGGGAAGGTACGCAGATTGGGGAATCTGCCATGGTGGTGATAGATTCTGAGACGGGGGTGTATGAGGTGGTAGAGGTTTAAGAAAAGGGCTGGAATAAATGCTTTTCTAAGTAATATAGGTCTGAAATTGAGGCACGCTCTCGCTAAGCTCGCCCAACGGGTAGGGTACTAAGCGAAAAAATGCTGGGCATTCGTTTTTCGTGATTGTCGCGGAATTATTATACTTTTTACTGAGGTGCTTGCTATGGAAACGACAAAACTTTGGAATCGAAATTTCAGCTTGGTGATTCTTGCGTCTACGATGGGTACTATCGGGGGAATTGCAGGAGGTTTTGCGCTGGCGTTCCTGGTTTTCGATGAAACCGGGAGCACTTTGGCATCCGCTCTGATTCTCGCAATACAGCTTCTTCCCTTCCTGTTTATTCCTATCGTCATTGCGCCTATTATGGATCGACTTCCGAGAAAGACTTTTCTGGTCATGGGAGATGTTGCAAATTCCTTTTTGATTTTCGGCATGGGACTATGGCTCTTGTTTTTTGACTTTTCCTACATTGGGTATCTCGCGCTGTCTTTGCTTCTGGCCTGTCTCGGATCGGTAGATGAGTTGGCCTTCACCAGTATTTATCCTGAATTGATCCCGAAAGGCGCGGAGCAAAAGGGTTACGCGGTATCTTCCATGCTTTATCCGGTTTTAACGGTGATTATGACCCCGTTTGCCGCGGTGCTTTTGGACACGTTCGGTGTGGCATGGATTCTGATTGCGCAGGGGGGGCTATCACTTCTTGCCGCTATTACGGAGAGTTTTATTCGTCTGGATGAAACGGAACGTCATGATTCTGAGACCTATTCTCTTCAGGCATGGGCCTCGGACATACGGGAGGCGGTACAGTATTTAAAGAAAGAACGAGGCCTTTTAGGTCTTTATGAATATATGGCGGTAAGCAATGGCGTTGACACCGGATTTTCTCCCCTTCTCATCGCTTTTTTCCGTACTTTTCCGGGCTTCACGGCGGCAATGTATGCCGCGTTTTCCGTGGTGGAGTTTATAGGAAGGTCCATCGGCAGTGCCTTACAATATCGAATTAAAAATTTCGGATAAGAAGAAGTTCGGTTTCGTGTTTTTTGTCTACCAAACATATTCCGCGATGGACATGTGTTTGCTCTGGCTTCCTTATCCTTTGATGCTTGTGAATCGAGGAATATGCGGTTTTCTCGGGAGTAACAGCGCCATCATAAGAAACGCAGCCGTACAAAGGTATATTCCGGAGAGACTTAGGTCTCGTGTCAATGCTTTCCAGGGGGTTCTGGTTACAGCCGGTTGCAGTGTGTTTTCTTTAATGATGGGCTTTCTCGGAGAGATTCTGGATTATCGATGGTGCATTACGATTGGTGGAGTAATTACCCTGCTATCCGGTTTTGTTCTGATTTTTAGTCAGGCAAAAAGAGGTTCGCAGACTCTATGAGCCGGATATCAGTGAGGGGACTGGAAATTAGGGACGTTTTAAATTCGGCCCAAAGCCATTTCCAATAAGGCTACAAATTGTATTTTCAAGTGCTATTCTTGAAGAATTTAGGGTAAAGAATCTGATATATTGTCAGGTTCTTTTTTTATATGGAAAAATCTAACTCTTTTTTTGAGTCCGTTCAATTGGACAATAAAGCAATTAAATTGAAAGAAATATAGAAGCTTTCCAAGAGAGGGGGAAAAAGAAATGTTTGTTGCAAGCAAAAAAGGCAGTTCAAAGATACTGCATAATCAGCAGTGCTTCTATGGAAAAAACGAATTCGACCGGAAGACCATCAGCTGTTTTACACCGTGGAAGAAGGAGAAAAAGCGGGATATCACAGCTGTAAGTATTGTTCTGCTATAAGCCGGTATTATCGAGGAGAAGACAAAGATAAAGCAATTCTGCGAAGAGAATAAGATGCTTCTGCAACATGATAGTAAAGAAATTCATGTACAGATGCCGCTAAGTCATTGGAAGATTGTGTGGAATGGAAAGAAGGGTCGCATTTTTCTGTATCATAAGAATGTATTTCGTCGATTTATGGAGGAAAAGGAAGAAGTACCGGGCTATCATAGGCAGCCGGTGACAAAGGGGAGCATTTATGGCTACTTAAAATACATTGTTATGCATGATCAGTGGATTTTTCATCATGGATACGAGGAGAAGCCTCGTCCTGAGGAAAAACACTACCCAAAGAGAGGCAAAAAGTATCGTAACTATACTCGGATGATGAGAAAGAAGGAGAGGAGAAGCAGTATTAGGCGAGTCTATAACCTTCTGGAGCAGTTGGAAAATTATCGCAAGATGAAAGGAGAAAAGATTAAGTAGTAGCTAACAAGCCGGTAATAAATAGCAGGCAAATCATGGTTTAATCATAGAGAAATCATAAAGAAAGAGGATGCCCTTTATTTTTCAAAAAAATGAAGGAAGCGGTCCTCTTTTGCTTTTTTCTTCTTTTTCAGCTTCATTTCAGTTTTTTCTCCTATACTCCAGCCATGAAAGGAATTGAAGCAAGTGCTTCCAACTTTCCTTTCAGGAAACGAAAGCAGACAAGGAGGGATAAGCATGAAAAAGAGAATTGCCTTAATACCGGCTTATAAACCAAATATACAGTTGTTGGAATTTGTAAAAGGAATTGAAGAACATGGAATGGATTGCCTGATTGTAAATGACGGCTCGGGAGAGGAGTATTTGTCTCTCTTCCATAAGATAGAAAGGGAAACGGAGGCCAGAGTGCTGTCCTTTCCGGAAAATAGAGGAAAGGGTGCTGCTTTAAAGGCAGGGCTGGAATATTTACAGAAGGAAAATGCAGGACTGCAAGGGGATTTCACCATTATCACCTTGGACGCGGACGGACAGCATTTGCTGAAGGACGCCCTCAATCTACTTTCTGTAGCAGAGAAGAAAAAAGATACTCTGATTCTTGGCAGCAGAACCCAGTCCAAGGATTCCCCTCTTCGTTCCAGAATCGGAAACGGCATTACCAAGGAGGTGTTCAATCTTTGCACCGGCGTGGAAGTGAAGGATACCCAGACAGGGATGAGGGCATTTTCCGGAAAGATGATTCCGAAAATGCTGACGATTCCGGGAGAACGTTACGAATACGAAATGAATGTGCTTTTGTTTTTGGCAAAGGAAGGAGTGCATATGGAAGAGGTGCCTATTGAAACGGTATATATCAATGACAATGCGGAAAGCCATTTTGATACGGTGAAGGATTCCTATCGGATTTACAAGCAGATTTTGAAGTTCTCTGCCAGCTCCTTATTATCCTTCCTGGCGGATTTTCTGCTCTACAGTTTCTTCTTCCTGATTACAGGAGGGGTGTTTGTATCGAATTTTCTGGCAAGAGTGATTTCTTTACACCTGAATTTCTTCTTAAACAAGACTATGGTGTTCTCCGGAGAGGAAGGAAAGGAAAATATTGAAGAAAGCAAGAAGAGATTAGAAAACACTAAAGTACAGAAGGGAACTAAGTGGAATCTATCCGCACTAAAGAGCCTTAAGAAGGAAGAATACTTCTCTTATCTGGGATTGGCGGCATTTATCTTCTTAATTAACAGCTTTATCTTATCGGGAATTGTAGGAAGCTTGGGAATGAATCCCTACCTGGCGAAGATTTTAACGGAAGGCTTGTTGTTCTGCCTGTCCTACTTCGTGCAAAAGAAATGGATTTTTGAAAAGAATAGCAGCAAGAAAGTAGCAGCTAAGCAGGAAGAACTTAGGAAGCCCTATGGCGCAACAAAGATAGAAGCGTCTAAGGCATTTTCCGGTAAAAAGGATGAAGAGTTAACGACGTTTGAAGAGGCCTTACAAGAGAAAAACAGCCGGATGATACAGGCGCAAGTATAAGGAAAGGATAGAACTATGAGAAAGTTTAACGGAAAAAAAGCAGGAATTATATGCGGTGTGGCATTGGCTTCATTTACCTCCTATGCCCTCTTGGATACCTTCGTAATCCCCCACCCCATGCAGACGGTGTCGGGACAGAACTTAGATTCCAACGGGCTGTCTATAAATGAAGAGGAGAGCACTGAGGTGGAAAATGCCTATGGGGATAATGAGGGCTTTGGCGGAAATGGTGGATTCGATAATGGACAGGGCTTCGGCGGCCCCGGCAATGGCGGTCCGGGAGGACATGGTCAAGGCGGTCCGGGACGGGGAGGACAGGGTAGACCAGGTGGCGGAAAGAGAAATTCCGGTAATAGCTCAAATTCCGCTTCTGCCGGCAATTCCGGTACAAAATCCGGGAGAACAAACTCCGGAAGTACCGGTTCCGATAGTATAAGCTCCGGAACGAAATCTACTACGAAATCCACTACGGAATCTGCTAAGAATTCCTCCGGTAGCTCCGGTAACTCCGGTAGCTCCGGTAGCTCCGGTAGCTCCGGTAGCACAAGCAGCTCAAGTACCGGAACGGTAATCGGTACCTACTCCGACAGCAAGAGCAAAATTACCGTAACCCAGTACAGAGCTTACGACAGTAATATCTATGTGGCGGATGTGGAGGTCACAGACGGAACAAGTATTCTTTCCGCATTTGCAAACAATACTTATGGAAGAAACATTACCGATACTACTTCCGATATGGCAGAGGAAAACAATGCGGTTTTAGCCATTAACGGAGATTACTACGGGGCAAGACAGAGCGGTTATGTGATTCGAAACGGTGTGGTGTACAGAAGTCAGGGAAGTAACGGAGAAGATATGGTGATTGCCAAGGACGGAAGCCTTTCCTTCATTTCCGAATCCGATACCACTACAGACTCTCTGATGCAGAAGCAGGCTTGGCAGGTTCTTTCCTTCGGACCGGTGCTGGTAGAGAACGGAGAGGTAGCTGTTTCGGAAAATGATGAGGTAGGTATGGCAATGGCCAGCAACCCAAGAACAGCCATCGGCACCGTAGCAAAGAATCATTATCTCTTTGTAGTATCTGACGGAAGAACTTCTGAAAGTGCAGGATTAAGCCTTTACGAGTTGGCAAACTTTATGAAGTCCTTAGGGGCGACCAATGTTTATAACCTGGATGGCGGCGGATCCTCTACCATGGTGTTCCAGGGAGAGGTGGTCAATAACCCCTACCACCAACGGAAATAAGATTTCCGAGCGAGCAGTCAGCGATATCTTATATATCGGAAAGAGTTCGTAAGATAGGGAAATTCTACGAAAATCAATTTAAAGAGATAAAAATCAATTTAAAGTTATAAAAAGCGATCAAGATACGAAATGGAGTATAAAAATACGAAAATCAGTAAAAAATACGAAATGTAATCTAAAAGATATGGAAATCAGTATAAAGATATGAAATTTAGTATAGAGGAGGCATCAAATGGAAAAAGAATCAAGTTATTTATTATCATTCGGCAAGTCGTCAGGACAATGCTGAAGAAAGGATGGAGAATATGCAGAGCAGGCAGAATATTTCTGACAATGGAACAAGTCAGATCTCTTGGAAATCGCTTCTTCCCATTACTTTTGACCACGGTTTTTGTCTTTGTCTTTGCAAAGATTTACGGCATTTTTTCTCATGGGGTCAGCTCTGTTTTTATGAGCTATGCCTTTTTACTGCCCTTAAGTCTCATTTTTCCTTCCAAAAGCTCTTGAATCTTTGTACAGGGAATCGTCTTTGGAATGGTTCTTTGGATACAGAGGAGGAAGAAGGAAAGAAGATATTCCTCTCTTCCCTGGCATTCTTCCTTTGGAAGAGCGGTGTGGCCATTCTTACGGTAGGGTCCATTTATAAAGGCGTGTTGGATATTTACGGAACCAGCGGAAGCTTTGAATGGGTTTACCTGGCGGTAGGGATTGTGACATTGGCTGCCGGAGGGATCAGTGCTTTACTGGCGAAGAAAGCATAAGGAAAAATAAAGGTAAAATGGAAAAGGGCTTGTCGTATATGACAAGCTCTTTTTCGAGTTGGCAGTGTGGTTTCAGGCTATAATAGTTGACTCTATTTATAAGCTTATGTAATAAAGCTAAGAATTTATTGAAAAATTCAATTTCTCTCCTGTAGATCTCTGGCGTATACTCTTCCTCGTTACAGTTTAAAAGAGTGGCTTAAGGAGGAAAAAATGAAAAAAAGCTTAAAGTTCATGTTACTCTTGGGAACAGTAGGGGTACTAATGGCTGCCTGCGGAAATAAGGCATCAAGCAATGTGGAGAGAAAGTGCAAAGGGTACCGAGCAAAGTACGGAATCTGTTGCCGCTACAGAGAAGAGCACAGAGAAGGCAACAGAAAAGGCAGAGGTTTCCGAAAAGAAGACGGTAGAGGGAACGGTAAACAATACTGTTGACTTATCCAGGTATGAAAAAGGAAAGAAGGTTCGCCTTTGGATTCCTGTGCCGCAAAGCAGTGAGTATCAGACTGTTGAGGACGTAAAGTATGATGCCGGAAATGCTAAGGCGGAAATGAATACAGACGACTGGGGCAATCAGATGCTCTATGTGGAATGGGATGAAAATGCCGAGCCCGCCGATAGAGTGGTTAAGCTGGATTTACAGGTAAAGAGAGAAGAAATTGTAAGCCCTGAATTAAAGGAGGATGAGAAGGCGGAACTTCCTGAGGATGTAAAGAAGTATCTGGAGCCTTCCAAGAACCTTCCCTTAAATGACCAGGTGAAGAACAAGGCCGCAGAAGTAACCGAAGGAAAGACCACAGATTTAGAAAAGGCAAGAACTATCTATGACTGGGTTATTGCCAATATGAATCGAGATGAGAGCGTGAAGGGTTGTGGTGAGGGAGACGTTTGTGCTCTTTTGGACACAACTATGTCCGGAAAATGTACCGATATCAACTCCATGTTTGTAGCCCTTTGCCGTGCATCCGGAATTCCTGCCAGAGAGCATTTCGGAATCCGTATCAATGCTGATGATATCACCAAGAATCAGCACTGCTGGGCAGAATTTTATTTAAAGGGAACCGGCTGGGTTTCCGCAGATCCCGCCGATGTGTTAAAGGCTGTTTTAAAGAATAATTGGACAAAGGACCAGGTAGAAACCAAGGAGAAGCAGGAATACTACTTTGGTAACTGCGATGCAGAGCGAATGATTTTGTCCGATGGAAGAGACCTTACCTTGAACCCTGCACAGGATGGAGAGGCTTTAAATGATTTCGGCTATCCATACGCAGAGGTTGATGGAGTAAAGCTTGATAACTACACTCCGGATCAATTCGTTTATACCTACAGCTTTGCGAAGAAGGCATAATGTAGTAAAGAAGAGCGTACAAACGAGATATCGCACGCTTTGCACGATACTCGTTATGAATCAGAATGCTTCTACCGAAAAAGCTTCTGCTGAAACACTTCTATTGAAACACGCTACTAAATAGTATCAAAAAAACATGTAAAAAGCATTTCCATTTTTCTTTCCGTATAGAGGTTTTGGAGATGCTTTTTTTCTTTTGAAAAAGTCTTGAAGAGATGCCTTTCTTTCAGAAAGTGAATACCAATGAGTAAAGATTTTTTTCAGTTGATAAAGAAATAAAAAGTAATCAATACCCTTCGTGAACATTCGAGGTCTTTTTCCTCTACGATAGAGTGCTATACTAGTAGTCAGATATTCCAAAGGGGGACGACAAAAATGAATACAGCGCTTTCTGCAAAGGCGAAGGATATTTTTATGGTAAATGTAGGCATAGTGATTGTGGCTGCTGCCGTTTTCTTCTTTCAGGTGCCCAGTCATGTGGCGGTTTCTTCAATTTCCGGTCTGGCCATTGTGCTTCATCATTTTCTGCCCTTTTCCGTGGCGACTTTAGTGATGGCTTGAAATATTATCCTGCTGATCATGTCCTATTTTTTTGTGAGTCACGCATTTGCCTATAAAACAGCCTATGGCACCATCATGCTGCCGGCGGTGTTGCTTTTATTTGAAAAGCTTTTTCCCAATAATCAATCTTTAACAGGGGATGTTTTTTTAGATGTGGTAGCTTACATTTTCTTTGTCAGCATTGGACTTTCTATTCTTTTTAATCGAAATACCTGTTCAGGAGGCTTGGATGTGGTAGCGAAGATGATGCAAAAGTATCTCCACATGGATGTGGGTCAGGCCATGGGACTTGCGGGGCTTTGCATTTCCCTCCTATCCATCTTTGCCTTTGATGCAAAAAGTGTAATTTTATCGGTGTTGGGCACCTACTTTAATGGCATCCTTTTGGACCATTTTATCTTTGGACAGACCATTAAAAAGAGAGTTTGCGTGATTACCACCGAGGAAAAAAGGCGACTATTCTTACAGAATTTATTTTGAATCGCATCCATAGCGGCATGAGTATCTATGACATTATGGGGAGCCTACAGTCATGAGATGAAGAAGGAAATTGTGGCGGTGGTGGATCGGCAGGAGTATCAGAAGCTGATGGCCTTTTTGGAGAAGGAAGATCCGAAAGGCATTTATTACCGTTTATAATGTGGCGGAGATTCACTATACGCCGAAGAAGTGGTAGGAAAAAAATAGTAGAGTTGATGAGTTGCAGGCAGGGGAAATAAGAATTTCTTAGACATTTCACTTAGGGCATTTCAAACGCTTATTGACACGGAAATATAAAAAGACTAATATGATTTAAACAAAATGCGGCACAATCAAAATATGCCGCATTTTTGTTTAAAAAAGATATGTATATGGATAATAGATGTAGAGGTAGTTGAGATGGAAAAAAATATTCAAAAAGTTTCCAACGACCAGTTGATTTTTCAATTCAAGAACTAAAAAGATAAAAGGCTTGTCATATTACAAAAATCAACCAATTGGTTAAACAAGGAATCCTCATAAAACTAAATAAGAAATATTATGAAAATACGAAATTTTGATGGAGAAGAGTCTGACTTCTATTATGCTTATGCGTATGTACCAAATGGCGTTATTTGTCTTCTGAGTGCCGCTGTTTATTATAACCTGTCTACTTATCGTCCGGATGCCATAGATATAGCAATTTCCAAGAAAAGCAAAGGGTATCGACTCTTCCGGAATGGCCGGTATTAAAATATATACTATTTTACAGAGGAACGTTTTTTTCTGTAGGTGCAGAAATCATAGAAGTTGGTAATAATAAGTTTCGTATTTATGATATAGAGAAAACAGTTGTGGATATCGTGTTTTATAGAGAAAAAACGGGTGTTGAGGAAACAAAGGAGGTTCTTAGCAATTATCTTCATAGAAAAGATCGTAATTTAAATAAGCTGATTCGATATGCAGAAATGCTCAAGTGTAAGGATATTATAAACAAGTATCTGGAGGTACTGGTATGATAAGTGCAATATCTATAAAAAGACAGGTTGAAGAAGCAGGCGATTGAAGAAAAGAAGACTATGCAGGACAAAATTATAATGTATGGCCTGGAAAGAACTATTTATAGATTGAGTATTTCAGAGTATGCGGAGCGATTTACTTTAAAGGGCGGAATTTTCTTATATGCGTTATTCAATGGAGACTATACTCGTGCTACTACTGATATTGACCTTTTTGGCACAATGCATTTCAAATGATATAGAAGAGATGAAAAAGTATTTAAAGAAATCTTTTTCTATAAAGTGTGATGATGCACTATGCTTTTGACTTTGAATACATTAGATGTAATCTACATCACTGAGTTTAAAGAGTATCATGGAGTCAAGGTTTCTATTCTAGGATATCTTGATAAAACTAAAGTGCCCATATCCATAGATATCGGTTTCGGAGATATAGTCTATCCCGAAAGAATGAAAATGGATTTTCCTGTACTGTTGGATATGGATATTCCTAAAGTGTATGCTTATTCCATTAATTCTGTAGTAGCAGAAAAAAATTTGAGGCATTTGTTTCTCTCGGGCTTGCCAATAGTAGATATAAGGACTTTTATGATATATATGTTTTGTCTGACAGATATAATTTTGATGGAAACAGAACTTACGAATGCGATAAAAGAGACTTTTAACCACCGTGGTACTTCGTTTAATGATATTGTTGCTTTTGAGGATGGATTCGCAGATGATGAAAACAAGGCTGATGAGATGGAATTCATTTGTGAAAAAGAAAAAGCCTTGAGTAAAACTTAGATTTTTGAAGAAACAGTACAATTATTAAAAATATTACTGTTTCCCTATCGTGGATGCTATAAAAAGAATGAGTTATTTGAGCGAACTTGGAGTCACGAGAAAAAGATGTGGAGCTAATTGTGCCAAAAAGTGACATCTTGCACTAATTTACCTTATTTCTCTAATATTTCAAAAATAATGTAGTTTTATGAAAAAACGCAGAAAACCTTGCAAAACAGGGCAATCCACGGCACTTTTAGGGAGGAAAAACACTATGTTAAAAAAATCTGTTTTCGTCTGCCATGGCAACATTTGCCGTAGCCCCTATGGCTGAATTTTCTGTTTAAAAGAATCTTGGAGGAGCATGGAAGAAAAGAAGACTTTCAAGTATCTTCTAAAGCTACCTCTTCGGAGGAAATTTATCGTGGACAGGGGAATCCAGTCTATCCTCCGGTACGGGAAATTCTGGAAGGCCTGGGAATGGATTGCAGTAAAAAAGAGCCTGCCAATTGCAAAAAGAAGACTATGAAAATACGATTATTTCATAGGGATGGATGAAAGAAATCGGGAGAATATGAGGCGGATTTTAGGCGGAGATCCCAATGGCAAGATTTCCCTCCTCGGAGATTATACCGACCATCCTCATCCCATTGCCGACCCTTGGTATAGTGGGGAATTTCAAGCCTGTTATGAAGATATCCTAGAGGGATGTAGGGGACTATGGAAACAGATTAAAGAGAGTAGTAAAAGAAGCCGGTGCTGTAGAAATACAGTACCGACTTTTTATATTTTGTTTAAACCTGTGCGAAATGTGTTTGTTTGTGTGTTTTGCCCAAAATACATGGGCAATATTTTGTGTTTTTGCTTATTGATAACTTACATAAGTAGGGTATAATGCAGATAGTTATTTGTTCAGAATATACAAGAAAGATGGGAGGAAAACAATGAAAAAGAGAGTTTTATCCGCAGTATTGGCCCTTTCCTTAGGGGCAACTTTACTGGCTTGCGGAGCAAAAACAGAGGGAAATGCCGGAGATGCATCTGCTAAGGCGGAGGAGGGAAAGTCCGAAGCCGCTGCGGGAGAAGAGAAGGCAAAGGGCAGTGGAGAAACCTTGACTGTTCTTTATATGTCCGGCGTTTATGCAGATGCGGCTAAGTCTATGGTGGATGAATTTGAAGAGAAAACCGGTGCCAAGGTGGAAGTTATCGATATGCCATACACCGAGCTTCACCAGAAAATGCTTTTGGACTTTACCAGCGGTGCGGGAACCTATGATGTGATTGATGTAGCCAGCCAGTGGGATGGAGAGTTCGCCCCTTATCTGACAGACTTACAGCCCTATATGGAGAAGGACGGCGTAAAGGCGGAGGACTTCATTGACAATGTAATTGCAAACTCCGGAAAGTGGCAGGATAAGTACATTGGAATCCCCAATGCCTCCACACCACAGCTTTTTGCTTACCGTACAGACATTTTCCCTAACGGACTTCCGGATACTTGGGAAGCGTACAGAGAAGAGCTAAAGAAGGTAACCAAGAAGGATGAAGGCTTCTACGGTGCTTCCATTTCCGGTATCACCGGACAGCTGGGCGGTGTGTTTGACTATGTGCTTTGGTCTAACGGTGGTGCATGGGCGGATGAGGATTGGAAGGTTACCATTGATTCTCCCGAAACCAGAAAGTCCTTAGAGCATTTGAATGCTTTACAGGAATCTTTGGATCCAAACTGGTTAAACTGGGGAACCGATCAGTCTATTCAGGCTTTCTTAAACGGAGATGCAGCGGTTTGTGAAACCTGGCCTACATTGGGCTTGGTACAGGATGCCGACAACCCTGAAAAGTCCAAGGTAGTAGGAAAATGGGCATTGTCCGTAATTCCAAAGGAGAAGACGGGAATCACCCTGCTTTCCGCATGGGACTGCGCAATTCCGGAAGGCTCCAAGAATAAGGATTTGGCTTGGGAGTGGATCAAGATGTATACCAGCCTGGATAAGCAGAAGGAATTCTACGATAATCATGGCATTCTCTCTCCGAGAAAGGCTTTCTGGGAAGAGGATGGCATTAAGGGCACATACATGGATACCGTTCGTGAGGCACTAGATACCGCAAATATGTGGTGGAGAGTGGCGGCTTCCACACAGGTGGACACCAGCTTTAACACTTTGATTTCCGCATATCTTTCCGGACAAAGTGACTTGGATACTACCGTGAAGGAAATGAAGGCTGCTGTGGAAGAAGCCTTGCAGCAGGCTCCTCCTGAAGAGGGAACCAAGAACTATAATCATTAATCTATTTTGTAGAGAAGTATTTTTTGCTTATCTCAAAAACAGTTTTAAAAAGAATATGCTAGAAAGTTAGAGGAATACAGTATGAATGGCACAGAAATAAGAAAAGGAAATAGGGGTAGAGGAGAAAGGCTGTGGTCTTGGCTTTTCCTGCTTCCTACCATTTTATTCTTAGGCTTTACGGCCTTGCTACCCCTACTGTATTCCCTCTATCTCAGTTTATTTCAATACAAAATCAATCTTCCCAATGCCGTTCCCAAGTTCATCGGCATTGGGAATTATCTTCGGATGCTTCAAGACAAAAACTTGGGGGTAAGTGTGGGGAACACCGTCCTTTTTGCAGTGGTTTCCGTATCTTTAGAGTTGGTTTTAGGGCTTTTGGCGGCTATGATGCTTTGCGGCACCAAAAGAATTTACCGCATTTTTACTTCTTTGCTCTTGATTCCTATGATTATGGCTCCTGTAGCCATTGGTACGCTGTTTCGTATGATGTTGGACGGCAGTACGGGAATCATCAATTACCTCTTACATTTTGTGGGTGTACCCCAAATGAACTGGCTGAGTAATCCAAAAACGGCTATGCCGGCAGTGATTTTTGTCAATGTCTGGCAGTTGATTCCCTGGGTCTGCATCATTACCATGGCAGGGCTTAAGTCACTTCCGCAGGATGCGCTGGAAGCGGCCAGGGTAGATGGGGCGAAAAATCACCATATCTTTTTCCAAATCGTGCTTCCCATGATTAGTCCCTTACTGATTATTGTTTTAATGCTACGTTTCGTGGATGCTTTCAAGGTGTTTGACACCATCTATACTATGACCAACGGCGGTCCGGGAAATGCTACGGAAATGTTGCCGAACTATATTTACAAGCAAGGCTTAAAGTTCTTTGATGCCGGCTATACGGCGGCTCTGGCCATGGCCTTCGTTTTCTCCATGACCATTGTCAGTTTCCTTTTCCTTCGCTGGAGAAAAGCGGTGGAGGAGCGAGTTTTGTAGTGCATAGGGACAGCAAGATAACTTGTATCATGAAGTCGATTGCTCCTATTAAAGACAGTTTTGGAAATAGGAATGTGAAAATAATCTGTGAAAGCAGTGTATCAATATAATTTTACTTGGTGATTTATCAAAGGGTTTAAAGGAAGAAAATGATGGCTAAGAAACATAGAATAGATGCAAATGATTCCATGGTGCATGAAATATTGGGAAATGTCTGGGGAAGACCTTTTCGTATAGTGTTTACCGCTGTGCTGATGTTGTTGGTTTTATTTCCCTTATACTGGCTTTTTTCCAGTGCTTTTAAAATTAGGGCGGAGTATTTGGCGAATCCTCCTCTTTTGATTCCCCATGTTTTACCATGGAAAACATCAAAACGGTATTGTCCATGAACGGTCTTGGACGACAGTTTATGAATTCCATGATTGTAAGTCTTAGCTCCACTGCCATTTCCCTGCTTTTTGGCTCTATGGCCGCTTATAGTCTGGTGCGAGGAAAGTTCTCTAACCTTACCCGTCAGATTTTCGGTCTATGGTTTATGATTCAGAAAATGTATCCGGCCATTGCAACAGCAATTCCTATCTACCTTGTGATGCGGAAGCTACAGCTGATTGATACCTTACCTGCTCTGATTATTATGAATACCAGCTTTAACCTGCCATTAGTTATTTGGCTAATGATGGGATTTTTTGCCCAAGTGCCTATCGAGATGGAGGAATCTGCCAGAATTGACGGTTGCCATTTCCTAAGCCGCTTCTTCTACGTGGTTTTTCCGGTAACAAAATCCGGAATCGTGGCAGCAGGGATTCTGGCGTTCGTGGGAGCATGGAACGAATTCCTCTTTGCGGTCATTTTAAGTATCAATAAATCTAAGACATTGCCTGTGGTTATTGCGGGATTTATCACTGATAAGGGCTTGGATTGGGGACCAATGGCGGCGACTTCTCTGATCAGCCTGTTACCGGTTTTGGTACTGGTATACCTTTGCCAGAAGCAGTTCGTGGAAGGACTGGCCATGGGAGCGGTGAAGGGATAGAAGAAGGTGAATCATAATACGAGCGGGCAATAAGGTGGATATTCTTTATGAGAACTAATAGTCGAACAGTGATGATTAAATATTTTTTTGTGCATTAATGATTTTGACTATTTTATTTCTTTATCTTATTTGCTATCGATTTTCTGTACAAAGGACTTATTCAAAAAAGTCATTGTTCTCCTCTCCGGTTCTGAGGAGGACATGAGTTGGAACAAGGCAAATATTGATGGTATTAAACTCTATAATGCAAAAAATGATCAGCGAATAGAATATATCGAGAACATAGCAGAGAAAGATTTTGAACGTAAGATTTTACAATATGCTGATCAGGGATATGGTCTCATTATTGGGGCAGGTGCACAATTTAATGACGTTATAGAAGCTACAGCGCCTAAATATAAAAATACCTTGTTTTGTATTATCAATGGTTCGTTTTTAAATCAAAAGAATATAGTCTCTGTTCAAATTAAAGAAGAGGAAGTAGCTTATATCGCTTCCTGTATAGCCGGGAAACTAACGAAAACAGGAGTGTTTGCAAATATTGCAGGATTTCCGAATGAGCCAATGAAGAAAATGTTGGACATTTATGAGAAAAATGCTGTTCGCGTTGCCCGGGAAAGAGGGCTTGGTCAGGCGCACTGTCTAAGGGCATATACCAACAGTTGGGATAATATTGACTTAGGATATAAAATTACAGAACAAGTGTTAGAAGAAAATGCAGACATTGTTCTGGTATATGCTAATAAGGTTTGGCAAGGAAGCCTTAAGGCGCTTCAAGAAGAACCGGGCAAAGCAAATATGATTGGAATTGCTACGAATCAGTGCTCTATAGATGAGAATATTGTTTTGGCATCTGTTATATTTGATTTTGATAAAGTTTACGCATGGATTATGGACGAATATAAAAAGGGGCATCTTGGCAAGCAAAGGGTATATCCACTGGGAATGAGCCAGGATCTTTTTCACGTGCAATATAGTAAGAAAATACGAGGACAAGTAATAGAGGAAATTGATACTGTACAAAAAGACTTGAAAGCAGGACGGATTAACTTGGGCAAGGAGTAACAAATGAGTCTTTGGAAAAAAATGTCATTCACAATTATTGCGGTTATTGTACTTATTACCGGGCTTTGTGGAGTGATTTCTTACAGAACGGTACAAAGTGTAATTATTCAAAATAAAAAAGAAGAAATGGGAAATATGCTGAACCTTATTGATATGAATATAACGCAGCATATAGAAACATTAGATAGATTGATTGACGTTATTAGTGATTTGGTGTTTGCCCCAATAAAATGATTAATGAGACAGGAGTAAAAGATATTTGGAGAAACGGAGCTTTTTATTTTAGAACAGGAAATTAATGTTTTTCCTTCGGTTAAAAAATTTATATGCTTTGAATCAACAAGATGAAATTTTTTTACCAATATAAGATGAGTCAAATTTCTTTAGAAGAACTTTTTCGTTCAATTGGGTGAGGATAAAGTAAAAGCAAAATAAAAATATATGGATAAGCCTAGAGGACGGATCCATCTTTTTACTTAGAACGATATGGGTGGAAGGGGAAAAAGAAGGGATCAATTGTTCTGGAGTTTAACCCTCGAAATATTTATGCAATTACTGATTAATAATTTAAGTACTTTCCATCATCAAATTACTCTTATTACGGATAAAAATGGGAAGGTGATTTGTTCGAATACCAGTGTGCCGGCAGAGTATCTTAATATAGTAAAAGAACGATATGATACCGGAGAACATACCTTTCAATTTAACTGGAGCAACGTTAGCTATTTTGCTTGTGGTCAATACAATGGCGTTACTGGATGGAGACTATTTTCTATTGTTGCTACGAAAGACATTTTTCCGCAATTACAACTGTTAAAAAATAGAGTAATCACAATTACTGTTATATCCGTGCTTATGGGATTTCTAATCAGCTTTCTTCTTGCATGGACGATAACTAAGCCACTGAAAGAGCTTTCCAAGGCTATGGAGAAAGCACAAAGTGGTAACTTTGACATTCAGGTTCATACGAATCAAAAGGATGAAATTGGAAGCTTAATTCAATCCTACAATTTTATGCTGGGTGAAATTAAAAGGCTTATTCATGTGGTTACGGAAGAAAAGATGGCGCAGAAGACAGCAGAATTAAATGCTTTGCAAGCGCAAATCAATCCTCATTTTTTGTACAATACTTTAGATACTATCAATTGGATGCTTTTTAGCCAGAGGAGAGGACGATATTAGCGATTTGATTGTTCGTTTGGGGAGAATTGTTAAAGTACTCTATATCAGGTGCAAAATACATTAGTGCCTTTGCAAGAAGAAGTAAGATACATTAGAAATTATTTAGAAATTCAGAAGTGTAGAATGGAGGAACGTTTGGAATATGCTATTTCCATAGAGGAAGCATGCAATGCGTATCCTTGTCCTAAGCTTCTCCTGCAGCCTCTTGTAGAAAATGCAATAAAACATGGTTTAGAACCTTTGGCGCGAGGAGGTAAAGTTTGTATTATTGCCGCAATAGATCAAGGAGAGTTGAAAATTACTGTTATTGACGATGGGCAAGGAATGGAAGCAGAAAAGATACAAGATATACGTTTGGATAAGCGTGTTGGCCTTAATAATGTGGAGAAACGAATCAAGTTAATTTACGGACAGAACTATGGTTTGAGAATTCATTCTCAAAAGAATAATGGGACCACAGTGGAAATTCATCTTCCGTTAATAGTAGAGGAGATTTTTCATGAAGATTATGATTGTAGATGATGAACCGAAAATTAGACAAGGACTTAGGGCTTTACTTTCCGGTCAAGAAGGAATGGAAGTAGTAGGGGCTTATGAAAGTGCTATTTCTGCATTACTCGCTATTTCGGAGAAAAACCCTGATGTTCTCATTACAGATATAAGAATGCCAGAGTGCAATGGCTTGGATTTTATAGAAAAAATAAGAGAGAAAGATGAGCGCATAAAGATTATTATCCTTAGTGGCTATAGCGAGTTTTCTTATGCACAGCGGGCTATTAAATATGGTGTATATAGATATCTCACAAAGCCGACTAATCCAAGAGAACTTCTTATGGCTTTAAGAGAGCTTGGTTTTAATACACGAAAGAATGATGGAGAAGCAGTTGAAAAAAATGTATTTTCAGAAAAATTTCGAGGTGGGAAATTATTTAGTTAGAGAAGCGATGAATTATATTGAAGTGCATTATGCAGAAAAAATAGGACTCAAGAGTATAGCAGATGTTTTGCATATTTCTCCAAACTATTTATCGGACTTGTTTCGCTTACATTTGAAAGATAATTTTTCAGATTATCTTTTTAGCTTTTCGATTAAAAAAAGCTTGTTTGTTTTTGGAGTTGCCACAATATAAAGTGGCAGATGTTTCTCAAATGGTTGGGTTTAAAGACGCGACTTATTTTTAGTACAGTATTTAAAAAGCATACAATGCTACTCCATTAGAGTACAAAAATACTGCAAAAAACTATATTAATGATATTTTTTTCGAAAAATGTATACATAATATATGTAAAATAAATAAAAAGTGATAAAATATATGTAGAAAAACAAATAAAATCAGTAACTTATCATATATTCAATAAAAAAACAAAATAGATATACTGTTCATAAATACAAGTACAGAAAAAAGGAGGGTTACCTTATGAAAAAGAATCGTTTGTTTTTTTCTGCAACCTTAGCATTATTGGCATCTATGATGGTTGCTTGCGGCGGTGGAGCTGCAAAATCTGAGTCGAAGGTCGAGAATGGTGAACAACAGAATGCCGAGAAGACAGATTCGGAATATTCCGGCATGAAGATTGTTTTAATTCTTCCCGGAAGCATAGATGATCAGAGCTGGAATGCCAGCAATAATGCCGGAGCAAAACAATGCGATAAAGAACTGGGAACCAAGATTGAGGTGGTTGAGTCTGTTCCTGTAGAGGAATTTGAGCAGACCTTCACAGAATACGGTGAAAAGGGATATGACCTGGTAATGGCTGCCGGAAGTCAGTTTGATGAAGCTTGTGCAGCAGTAGCGCCTCAATATGAAAAGACAGTTTACACCATTATCAATGGAACCAAGAGTGATTCGGATAATATGGTTCCGGTTTTCCCAAAAGAATATGAAGGTTCCTATATTGCGGGAGTCATTGCCGGATACACTACGGAGAATGGAAACTTTGCAACTATGGGAGGAGAGTCTAATCTGGCCATGGTACACCTTTTGGATACTTATGAAGGGATAGCTGTGGCAACCGCAAAAGAAAGGGGATTAGCTGATGCAAAGGCAAATCGTTCATTCTTGAATACCTGGACCGATGTATCAATCGGAAAGGCAATGGCTTCACAAATGATTGATAATGGCGCTGATACAGTGTTCTGCTACTCCAACGAGGCGACTTCAGGTGCAATTCAGGCAACAGCTGAAAAAAAGGCAAAATTCGTAGGATTTGCAGCGAACAAGAATGAGGAAAGTGATTGTGTAGTGGCATCCGTAAGCATGAATTGGGCCAATGTATATCCTTGGATTATTAAGGGCATCAAAAGTGGAGAATTAAAAGGTGCTCAAGAGGTGGGGAGTAAAAGAAGGTGTGTTTGAAACTATCTTTACTGACCAGTGCTCTGAGGAATGTAAGAAGGCAGTTGAGAAAGCTACAGAAGAAATTACAAATGGAAAAAAATAGACTTTAAGCAGTATTTTTCTGAATAGATTTATAAAAAGGCAGTGTTAATCTAACGCTGCCTTTTTCATAAAAATCTTAGGAGATGCATTATATGGGGAAAAAATATTATTGTTGAATTAAAACATATCAACAAACGTTTTGCCAAGGTTTTGGCAAATGATGATGTATCTATGGTGATTAAAGAGGGAGAAAGTGAGTTGCTCTCTTAGGGAGAATGGTGCCGGAAAAAGTACCATCATGAAAATCTTATACGGACTTTACCATGCCACAGAAGGAGAGATTTTCATTAATCAGAAAAAGGTAGAAATTCGCTCTCCTAAAGAGGCGATGGCTTTGTGGAATTGCTATGATTCAACAGCACTTTTCCTGAGTAGAGGCACATACGGTTACCGAGAATATAATATTAGGGGCATTGCAAAGGTAGGATTGATTTCATAGAAAAAAAGAAAAAGAGATTCAAGCCCTTGCTGACCAATATCACTTTGATGTTCCTGCAGGGAATTGGTGAAGAATTTGACGGTTGGTGCACAGCAAAAAAGTTGAAATTTTTAAAAGGCACTCTACCTAAATGCAAAAATTATTATTATGGATGAACCCACAGCAGTACTTACACCCCAGGAAGCGGATGTGTTAATGGGATTTGTCCGAGACTATGTAGCGAAGGGAAATTCGATTGTCTTTATCACCCATAAGATGAAAGAGGTTTTAGAAGTATCGGATCGAATCATTGTACTGCGAAATGGAAAAATAAGTGGAACGATAGAAGAAGGGAGATTCGGACGGTTAAAGAGTCAGAGTTAGTCAATCTGATGATTGGACATGACTTGGAAATTATAAAAGCGCCAACAATGACGGGGACAGATAATCGGAAAAATAGATTAGAGGTAGAACATGTATCTTTAAAATCTAAAGATAATATTCCATTACTGGATAATGTTTCATTTTTCGATTAAAGAAGGAGAAATTCTTGGTTTTGCAGGTGTTTCTCGAAATGGACAGCAGGAACTTTGCGAAGCGATTTATGGTGCAAGAAAAACTTCATGCAGGAAAAGGTGATTCTTGACGGAGAAGAGATTAGCCAATTAGCGGTAAAAGAAAGAATCGAAAAGGGAATAGGATACTTAGCGTCGGATCGTTACAGGTATGGAATGATTTCCGGAATGACACTCTCTGAGAATATTCTTTTAAAAAGCCAGTTATCTTAAAAACTGGGTTAAAAATGGAATCATAAAATGGAAAAGAATTGAACAATTATACGGAGAATATTATTCAGGAATATAAGGTTAAGGCTCCTGACCATGAAGTTGTGATTGGTAGCTTGTCTGGGGGGAATCAACAAAAAGTTGTCGTGGCCAGAGAAGTGGATAGAGGAGAAAAGTTGATTATATTTGATCAACCTACAAGAGGCTTAGACCTTGGGGCGATTAACTATGTACACAAAACCATTATGAGAGAAAAGAGTAAGGGAAAGAGCATTTTACTGGTATCTACAGAGCTATCGGAAATCTTTGCTCTTTCCGATAGGATTGCTATTTTATACAAAGGGAAAATCATGGGGATTTTTCAAAATGGAGAGCTTAGCACAGAACAGATAGGATTGTTAATGGCAGGCTATGAATTGAAGGAGGCGTAAATGAAAAAGAAAGAGATTCTTTGTGATTTTTTACTTTGGATTCTTTTCGCAATCCTTTTAGGTCTGACAATCAGCTTTAGTTTTTTACCTTTATTATCAGTGAATCCTTTTCAGGCTCTTACGGTAATGTTTTCAGAAACATTTTCCAGCACATATAATATGGGAAATATTCTGATTAAAACGGCTCCTCTTATTTTAACCGGTTTGGCTTTTACGTTCACCTATAAAGCGAATCTGTATAATATTGGAGCGCAGGGGCAGTTCTATTCCGGCTGCATTTGTGCATCGGCAGTATCTTTAGCACTGGGAGGGAAACTTCCAGGACCAATTGTAATTCTTTTGGCAGGAATGGCTGCTATTTTGGGCGGTGCTGTTGTTGGATTTATAATTGGATTTTTAAAGGCAAAATTCAATGCTAATGAATTTTTGATTAGTATGATGTCCACCTATGTTATCCAATATGTTATGCAGTTATTGCTCAGAACCAGTTTACAGGAATCAAAAACATGAGTATTTGAAAACAGACTATTTGGATAAAAGCACCTGGCTGCCAAAAAAATCATTCCGGGCACCTCTGTTTCCTTGGGAATTGTGATTTCTTTGCTGGTTGCGGTATTGGTTTGGTATGTACTTTATAAGACTTCTTTAGGATTTAGAATTCGGGCAACCGGTTTAAATCAGGATGCTGCCAGAATGTCCGGAATCAGTCCTCAACATCAATATATGCTTGCCTTCGCCATTAGTGGTGCTATTGCAGGACTTGCAGGACTGAGTGGAAATCAATGGAATGCAGCATATGCTTCTTACCGGTTTTGATACGCAGATAGGATCTTACGGAATCGGAATCGCTATTTTAGCCAATGCTCACCCACTTGCGGTTGTACCGGCTTCTCTACTATTTGGCTTTTTGCAAGTTGGAGGAACGGCATTGGGACATTCAACGGATGCTCCTGCCAGTGTAATTGATCTGCTACAGGGTTTTGTAATGCTCTTCGTGCTTATGTCTTTCTACTTTAGAAGAAAAGGCTGAATTAAATAAGCTTAAGAAAAAAAGAGAATCGTGACAGAGGAGGCCTAGAATGAACAATATAACAAGCCTTTTGGCAAGAGCATTTTTTATGAGTACCCCTCTTATTCTTGGTGCGCTTGGAGAGGTGATTGCAGAGAGAACAGGAATGATGGTTACCGCTGTAGAGGGAATATTTCTCATCAGGGCATGGGGAGGATTCATAGGAGCATATATTAGTGGGAATCTATATCTTGGTTTTTTGCTGGCTATGGTGTGTGGCCTCATGGTTGCGCTTCTCTATGCTTTAACCACTGTATATATGAACCAGCATCAAATTGTAATGGGAACAGCAATTTCCATTTTAGTAACAGGGTTTTGTACTTTTTTCTATCGAGTTATTTTTGGCATTCAGACTACCCCTTTGAAAGTAGAGGTGCTTTCCACAATACAGATCCCTATGCTAAGTCAAATCCCTTTTATTGGTAAAATTCTATTTTCCCAAAATATTATTACCTATCTGGCATATCTATTGATTCCGATTATTTTATTTGTGATGAATCATACAGCATTGGGACTTACCCTTAGATCCTGTGAGAGAATCCGGAAGCCGTTGATACCGCAGGAATAGATATATTAAAGATTCGTTTTACGGCAGTAGCGTGCTGGTTGTCTGGGAGGGATTGCAGGTGCGTACTACTCTTTATGTAATGTGGGGATGTATACATCTGAAATCATCAGTGGTCGCGGTTGGATTGCTTTTGGAATTTGCTTTTTAGGAAATTGGAATCCGGTAGGGGCATTGATTTTCGGCACTGTATTTGGCGTATCAGAGGCTGATTGGAGTTTATGTAAAAATCTTTGAGGTATGAGTACCATGCCCAGTGAACTCTTTAGTGCACTGCCTTATGTTTTAGTGATTGTTCTAACGGTTTGTAGGAAAGATCTCAGAGCGCCAAATAAGCTGGGACAGAATTATGTGAAAGAGAATTAGTGTATAGAGTTTTTGGTATCTGTATCATACCAAAGCATTTGCTTGGTACAACAATATTTTCATAACAAAGGAGGATATGGTATGAAAAGAAAAGAACGTCTATTTCTAAGTCTTTCACTTGCGGCAGGAATGGCATTGTCCGCATGTGGCGGAGCTGCACAAGAGGCCAAAGATTCTGCTTCACAAGCTCAGATGGAGACAAAAGAAGAAGCAGGGAAAACAGAAGAGACAACAAATGGAACCGGAACAGTGGATAACCCTGAAGAGGTTACTGTTCCTGCGGGTACTTTAAGCTTTTGGTCCTTATTTACCGGAGGAGATGGAGATTGGTTTAAACAAATAAAAGACCAATATAATCAAACCAATCCTAAAAATCCGGTGGAGATTATTACGCTTGTCTGGGATGATTATTATACGAAATTACAGACTGCTGTAGCTGCGGGAAAAGGCCCGGATATTGGTATCTCTCATGTTTCAAAACTATACGAGCTTTCCCAGAGTGGTGTTGCGGAGCCATTAGATGATTATTTGAAGAAACTGAACATTGATTTATCAAAGGACTATCAGAAATCAGTCTTGACTCCGTAAGCATTGATGGAAAAAAATCTATGCCATTCCTTTTGGATACTCATGCTGAGGTAATGTATTACAACACCAGCCTTCTGGAAGAAGCGGGAGTTACTGAAGAGGAACTTCTTAATGTGAAGGATATGGAGGGATTTAAGGATATTTTAAAGCGATGCAAAGAAAAATTACCTGCTGAAATATCTCCATTGGGATTAACACAGTCCGGAGATGATCCCTTTAGAACTTGGTATGCAATTTATTTCCAAATGGGTGGAACAGATTTCATCAATGCAGAAGGAAAGAATACCTTAGATGTAGAGATTGGTAAAAAAGCACTGGAGGAACTGGAAGTACTTTATAAAGAAGGCTATATTCTTCCCGGTATCGATGATAGCCAGGCTTTATTCCAATCCGGTAAAGCGGCTATACTTTTTGGCGGCACTTGGTTAACCGGAGCGTACGAGCAGACGGAAAATCTTAAGTTCAATAACACAACTTTTCCACAATTATTTGGCGATAAGCCATATTGTTGGGCAGATTCCCATACTTTGATTCTTCCCAAAAAAGAAAAAAGAACAGAAGAAGAGACTTTGTCTGCAGTTCAATTTATGGTATATGCGTCAAAAGACGGAGGTATCGTTTGGGCAGGATCCGGACAAATTCCTTCTGCAAATGAAGCTAACCAGAGTGAAGAGTATAAAAAACTCAAAGGATATAATGTGATTTCTGAGTTAGAGTATGCGAAAATATGCACCACAGAGTGAACATTATTATGGCAGGAATGAAAAAAAGATTTGATGGATGCAGTAGGCGCATATTTAACAGGAAACAGTTCCTTAGATGAAGCCGGAGCTGCTCTTAAAGAGGCTGTGGAAAAATAATTTGGATTAAACGTAAACCATCAAAGAATAGTAGGTAAACTATGAATAGATTGCTATCTGCTCCATATAACAAACATAAAATAGGGAAAAAGCAAGCTGTGGCAATATTATTTATTATGCCTTTCTTTCGTGCTCTATTCTATCTTTACAATCTTCCCTGTTTTTTTCAAGGGAATATATGTCAGTTTATGCAATTGGAATTTGATGGGAAAAGACCAGTTTTGTTGGTATAGAAAATTATAAAAAAGATGATGCAGGATAAGAACTTTCTACTTATCCTGCATCCACTACTGAAAAATTTGTGATTTTTCTGTACCATTCTTGGTTATTTTATCATTTATCCTTGCATTATTGGCAAACAGAGCCGTTTGCTTTCCGACGCTTTTTAAGGACGGCGTATTACTTACCCGGAGTACTATCGGTTTCTGTTGCCTCTTATTTTGGCCAGTTTTGTTTTTTGCGCCTTACCGTGGATTACTAAATGGCCTTTTGAGAGTCTTTGCCATTTCTTGAATGGTCAGAAGGAGATTTTATGGTTACAAGATTCTAATAAAGTGTGGTTTAGCTTAGTGGCTATGACTTTTATGGTGGACTATAGGATTTTTCTATGTTGCTATACTTAGCTGCTTTACAGGATATACCGGAGGTTTTGTATGATGCTGCAAAAAGTAGATGGTGCAGCACCGCTCCAAATATTTTTGGAAGATTACTGTACCACTGTTAAAACCAACAATTTTTCCTTGTGATGATGCTCCAAATTATTGCCAGCTTTAAAAGTTTTTGGACAAATTCATTTTAATGACAGGTGGAGGACCGGCTAATACTACCCGTTCTTTAATACAATACATATATCAACAAGCATTTGAAAAAGAATAAGTTGGGATATGCTTCTGCAATGTCGTATTTCTTGTTTGTTGTTTTTATGTCTATTGGTATTTATTCAAAAGACGCTTTGGAAGACAAGAGGAAGGTTGAGTATGAGAAATAGAACGAAAACAATACAAAAGCAATCTTATTTCTGCACTTTCCTTACTTGTCGCTTTAATTATGCTTTCTCCGATTATTTGGGGGACTGTTTTGTTCCATTCAATACGAAGGAAAAGCAATTTCATAATGTATTTTCTTGGTTTACACCACCCTATACATTACAAAGAAAAATTATCCTCAGGTTTTTATTGAAAACAGGAGTGTTTCGATGGTTCTGTAATAGCCTGATTGTCGCTATGGTGACTACTGCATTGTCTGTTCTTGTGTCTACATTAGCGGCGTATAGCATAGCTCATATTTCCTTTAAAGGAAGTGGCTTTTTCTATTTTTATTTTCTTATTGGAATTCTGGTTCCCAGTGAGGCAACGATTATTCCTTTATTTGTATTAATGAGCAAATTAAAGCTAATTGATAGCTATAGCGGTTTGATTTTGCCATCTGTGGCCAGTTCCATGAATTTTGTAATCACTTATAGCTTTTTTAGGTCACTACCAAGAGAACTTTTTGAGGCAGTACGAATCGATGGAGGTGGGGAATGGATAATTTACACTAAAGTCGTCCTTCCGCTTTCAAGACCAATCATTGCGACGATTGCTATCATGAGTTTCATCGCAAGTTGGAATAATTATATTTGGCCACTACTTTGTGTATTTAGCGAAAAACTATATACGCTACCTATCGGCATTCCGACGTTGATTAAGATAGAGAGGCCCGATTTTGTCATTCCAATGTGTATAAACATGGTAGCTTCTTTTTGCCGATGATTATTTTATATCTAATATTTGAAAAGCAAATTGTTCAAGGAATTAGTACAGGTGGTATCAAAGGATAAAGGAAAAGGAGAATAGCATGAAACATATTGAAAATTATCCCAGACCACAATTAGTAAAGAGACTCGTGGATAGAACTAAATGGGGAATGGGATTTTGCTTTGACAATGAAAAAAACTCGGGAGAAAAAGCCATTGGGAGATGGGGATACCACTAGCAGAAAAGAGAAAAATTTTTAGTTCCCTTTTAGTCCGGAAACAAAAAGAAAGTGGAGTACATATTCAGAATCATTCAGGATATTTATGGTATCAGAGAATACTGCCTGTTAAGAAGAAAGAACTGGAGGGAAAACGATTTATTCTGCATTTTGAGGGAGTAGATTATTGGAGTAAGGTTTATGTTAATGGAAAGCAAGTTGGGCAGCATTGCGGTGGCTATTCTCGCTTTTCTTTTGATGTGACTGAGTACATTGAAGATAAAGAAAATGTATTGACTGTTTTGGCTATTGACTCTTCGAATATGGAGCAACCTAGGGGAAAGCAAAGATGGGAACAGTATAGTTATGCTTGTTGGTATGTACAAACTTCCGGAATTTGGAAAAGCGTTTGGGGAGAAGTCGTTAATCAAATATATATTAAAGATGTTAAAATCACACCACACCTATATGAACATACAGTAGAAATAGAAGGGACTTGTTGAAGATGCTTGCTTGCTTTCTGTTGAAACAAAGCAATCTAAATGCCAGTTGTTTGCCAATGTGAAAGTGAAGTATCAGAATATAGATGTGACAGAGCTTCAAGCAGTAGTTCGAGAAGGAAGATTTAAGTTAAAAGCCTATTTGGATAATCCTGCTATAGATCCATTCCTGGTGAAGAGATGGAGTCCCCAAGAGCCTAATTTGTACGATTTGGAAATTAAAATCAAGGAAGGAGATGGAGTTTTGGACTCCGTTGACAGCTATTTTGGGCTTCGAGAAATAAGGATAGAAGAGGGCAAGTTCCTACTAAATGGATGTCCATTATACCAAAGGCTGATATTGGATCAGGGTATTGGAAGGATACAGGATTAACACCAAAGGACGAAGAAACTTTACTACATGACTTGCAAAAGATTAAAGAAATGGGCTTCAATGGAGTAAGAAAACACCAGAAGATAGAGGATGAGAGATTTCTTTACTTGTGCGATACCATGGGTATATTGGTATGGAGCGAATTCCCATCAAATTATTGCTTTAACCAAGAAAGTATTATAGCTTTTACAAAAGAATGGATGGAGGTGGTAAAACAAAATTATAATCATCCCTCTATCATTGCCTGGACACCTTTTAATGAATCATGGGGAGTATTTGAGATTGAAAAAGAAAAAGCGGAACAGCATTTGACCGAAGGGATATACTATTTGACGAAATCTTTGGATCCATATAGGCCTGTAATCTCTAATGATGGTTGGGAACACAGCAAAAACGGATTTGTTGACACTTCACGACTATACGGAAAGAGGTGAAGATTTCTTCAATCGATACAGCACTTTTTATAGAGCAAATGAAGACTACGGAAGAATATCATTGTGGATTTAAATCAGCTTTTTCCAATGGGTATCAATATGATAAGCAACCAATATTGCTCACTGAGTATGGTGGAATAGCTTTTTCCACAAAGGAAAAAGAACAATGGGGATATGGCAATACTGTAGAAACAGAAGAAGCATTTTTAGAAAGATATGAATCCATAACAAAGGCCATAATAGAACTTCCATTCTTCCAAGGTTTTTTTGCTATACACAGTTAACAGATGTGGAGCAGGAAGTAAATGGACTGTTGGATGAAAAATCATGAATATAAAGTGTCCCTGAGGCGATTAGAAAAATTAATCTTACTAGGCCATCTGATGGAAGGTTAATTCATTTATTTGACTAAGATATAAAATGTTGGATGCTGAAAAAGCACATTTACCTCTTGGTAAGTGTGCTTTTTGCATATTGTAGAGAGTATTGTTATCGCTGTATTTTTTATTTTAAAATCTCCGGCTCCTCCGTTGCGATATAAGCTTCCAAACTATTCTTATCCACCAGGGAGGGAGCGGCTCCTTCTCTTGTGACGCTTAGTGCAGCTGCGTAAGCTGCAATACGGATAGCCTGATCCATAGGATAGTCTAGAAGAAGATAAGAAGCTAGGGCGCTGATAAAGGCATCGGCTGCTCCGGTGGTATCGATTGCTTTAACTTCCTTGGCGGGATACAGTCCTAATATTCCTTTTCCTTTGGCGAAAAGTCCTTGTTTTCCCAGTGTTATAATCACCATATTTGCCCCTTTTTTTAGAAAGTAATCGGCACACTGTTCTAAGAGGGCTTTATCGCAAGCTTCTTTTGCCTGCATTTTCTGTAGCTTTTTGGAAAGCTGAGATTCTTCCGTAGATAAAAAGAATCTGTGCCTCCTCTAAATTGGGGAGGAAGATATCCGTTAAGGCAAGGATTTCTGAGTCTATTTGCCTTATGGAGGAAGGCTTCAATAGGACAGGGAGCTTGTGGCTTTTTGCTAAACGACAAGCGGTCAAGATCGTATCCTGCGGAACTTCAGTATTTAGAAGGCATAGATGACTGTCTTTGAAGATGGGAAGTGCCTCTTCACATGTTTCTACTGACACACTCATTGGCTTTCGGAAAGGATGGAGACGATGGAATCTCCGCTGTTGTTTAAGAAAAATATATCCTTTGCCGGTTAATTCTCCATGGACACGCTTCAAATAGGCGGTATTTACCCCTGCTTGCTTTGCACTTTCGTAAATGGTATCTGCTTCCAAATCATCTCCAACAAGCCCTATAATGCTGGCGTGATGTCCCAATTTGCTCACTCCGATGGCTTGGTTCATCCCTTTTCCTCCTAAATAGTTGGAAGAATGACTGGTCTTGGCTGCCATTCCCGGGCTGGGAAGCTCTCGAAAAAACAGGTAGGAATCAATATTTACACTTACCAACACAAGAACTTTTTCTTTGAGTCATGGCAGGGGCGGAAATAGATTTCGGCAATATAGGTCTAAATGAGGGTAGTCTGAGCCTGTCGGTACTTGCGAAAAACAAGAGAATCGCAGTTTTTCGCTTAGTAACCGATACGTGGTGAAGCTAGGGAGAGCGTGCCCCAAATTTAGACCTATATTGCTTAGAAAACTATTTTGATTTTTACAGCCCTTTTGTGTGAAAGAAGTACTTTTGGAAGAGGTTTTTCAATCTTTCATTTTGTGAATTAATCCCTTATACAAGGATGGGATTTTCTACAAAACCACCGATTTATTTTATTCTAAATCTACAAATCTGTTTATTTCTGTGTATATTTCATTGACGTTTGGATGCCATACGTTTATATTATTCCTTGAATAAACAAGAAAGAACATACAATAAACATATATTAACACAAATTAGCACATACTAACAAGCTTTAAGAACTAGCAACTATCGGAGGAGAAGAATGCCAAAGTGTATTGTCATCGCAGATGATTTAACTGGGGCAAATGCTACAGGAGTTTTTGCTGAAAAAATGAATTACAGCGCCTATACGGTTTTGAATGCGGAGCGTTTAGAGCTGTCTATGCTGGAACATTGCGACTGCCTTTTATATCCCTACGGACAGTAGAGGATTGATCAGGATCTGGCGTATAGAAGAGTTTCCAATGTTTGTAATTTACTGAAAAATGAAGATACCAAGGTTTACGGCAAACGGATTGACAGTACTTTGCGAGGAAAACCTGGGGGCGGAAAGTGGATGCCATGCTGGAATCCCTTGAGAAGACTAGTGGCTATTGTGGTGGCATGCTTCCCCACATCCTCCCGTATTGTTCTCGGAGGCTATATGTTGGTGGAGGGACTTCCGCTTCATAAGACGGACATTGCCATTGATCCGAAAAACGCTGGTGAATAATCCGGAGGTGGCAGAGTTGTTCTGAAAGCAGAGCAAATACCCATTGCCTCCATTTTGATGAAGGATTTGCTGCACGGAAAGCATTATCTTGCGGATTGTATGAAGAAGCTGGCGGATGAGGGCAATCGTATTATCGTGGTGGACTGTGTAAGCCAGGAAGACATTGATTTGATTGCGGATGCGGTGGAAACCTCCAAGCTTAAGGTTTTGGCGGTGGATCCCGGTGTGTTTACAGCAAGCCTTTCGTGAGAAAGAGAATTCCTCCCACAGAAAAGAAGGAGAAAAACAAGGTTTTGGCTGTGGTAGTAGTGTAAATCCCCATACGCGACTTCAGCTGGAAGAGCTGTGGCTTTCCCAAAGATGCAAGAACGTTTTTGTGGAAACCAAGGCGCTTTTGGAAGGGGAAGAGCAGTGGGAGCAGGAGGTCCAAAGAGTGGTGGATGCCATTCTGAAGGATGTGGATAAGGATAGAGTCTTCACGGTGACAGGGGACGGTATCTATCCGGAAAACCGTGTGGATCTTGGAAAGCTTGCGGAAAGCAGATCCTGTCAAATCGAAGAAATCAGCAATAAGATGAATCTGGGACTTTGCGGAGATTGCTCATCGAATCTGTGAGCGGGAAAAAGAGCTTTTAAGGAATATACAGCAGTGGTGGAGATGTGACGGTTTCTATTTGCAAACGATTCCAAACCGCAGGTCTTAGTTTAAAGGAAGAGGTTTTACCCTTGGCAGCTCACGGGGAAATGCTTCTGGGAGATTTCCCGGGAATGCACATGGTGACAAAGGGCGGTAGCCAGGGAGGAAGAGATGCCATTATTAGTTGTATTTCCTTCCTGAAGGAAAAAGCTCTTTTGTATAAAATGGCAGATCTAATAGATTTTACAAAAACAAGATTTATCGGTTTCAGAAGTGAAAATAATGAAAAAGAAGGAGGATAAAATGAAGAAAGCAGTAATTGCAGTACCTATGGGGGATCCTGCAGGAATCGGTTCGGAGATTGTGGTGAAGGCTGTATCCAAAAAGGAAATCCAGGACATTGCAAAGGTAGTGGTCATCGGAGACGGAAAGATTTTTGGAAAAAGGCGGTGGAAGTCTGTAAAAGTTCCCATTCGTTTGCATCAAATTGAAAAAAATAGAGGAATTGGGAGAGGAGAAGGACACCTCTACTATATGCAGGAGGGCGAAATTTCCATGGCGGACTTTGCCTATGGAAAGGTAAGCGCAATGTGTGGAAAGGCTGCATTTTCCTATATTAAGAGATCTATCGAGCTGGCCAATGAAAGATTGGTGGATGCGGTGGCTACCACACCCATCAACAAGGAGTCTTTAAAGGCGGCAGAGGTGCCCTTTATCGGTCACACGGAGATTTTTGGCTCATTAACCAATACGGAAGATCCTTTGACCATGTTTGAGTGTAACGGCATGAGAGTATTCTTCTTAACCAGACACGTTTCCCTTCGGAAAATGCTGGACATGATTACCAAGGAGCGCATCAAGGATTATGTGAAGCGCTGTCTGGAGGCTTTGAAAAAGCTGGGAGTTACAGATGGAAAAATGGCCATTGCCGGCCTGAATCCTCACTGCGGAGAGCATGGCTTATTCGGAGACGAGGAAGTAAGAGAGATTATGCCTGCGGTGGAAGAGTTGCAGAAGGAGGGCTATCCTGTGGTAGGACCTATCGGAGCGGATTCCGTTTTCCACCAGGCAGCACAGGGAAGATACAACTCCGTATTGTCTCTTTATCATGATCAAGGGCATATCGCCACCAAGACCTTGGACTTTGACAGAACGATCGCTATTACCAACGGTATGCCGATTTTAAGAACCTCTGTGGATCATGGAACCGCATTTGACATTGCCGGAACCGGTATCGCAGACAGCATCAGTATGGAAGAAGCGATTCGACTTGCGGCAAAGTATGCAGAGGCTTTTAAGCACTAAAAAGAACAGAGCGAAAGTACTTAGTTCTATAAAAAGAGGAAATGTAAGAAAGCTAAAACACATAAAAGAGTGAAGCGCATAAAGGAGTTGAAACACATAAAAAACCGGTTTTGTAAATAAGCAATTGACAACGAAGGGGAAAAGTAAAGTATTTTTCTAAAGAGGAGTAAAGTATGGTTAATGGTTTACATGGAGAGCAAATGCTCCTGGGCTTAGCAATCGGTATTGCTTTGCTGATTTTCATGGTATTAAAGACAAAGATTCATACTCTTTTGGCTCTGATTATCACCACCATAGTGATTGGTGTAATTGGCGGAATGCCTTTGAACACCATCACCTTGGAAAATGGAACGAAGTTCGGTATTTTGCAGTCTATTACCAGCGGATTTGGAAATACCTTATCCAGTATCGGTATTATTATTGGCTTCGGCGTTATGCTAGGAGCAATCTTTGAGGAAACAGGAGCAGCAAAGCGAATGGCTCTTTGCTTCTTAAAGGTATTTGGAAAGAATAAGGAAGAGGAGGCTTTTGGCTTTTACCGGTTTCCTGGTTTCTATTCCCTATCTTCTGTGATTCCGGCTTCATTATCCTGTCCCCTATTACAAAGGCAATTTCAAGGTTACCAAGAAATCTCTGATTTCCTTAGGCGTGGCTCTTGCAGCAGGTCTTGTAATTACCCATACCATGGTTCCTCCTACACCGGGACCCCTGGGCGTTTGCGGAATTTTCGGTGTGGATGTAGGACAGTTTATCTTATTGGCTTTGATTCTTTCTATTCCCATGACCATTGTGGCGATTCTTTATGCCAGAAAGTATATCGCTAAGAAGCTAAACTGGGTTATTAATGAAAATGATGAGCTTGTGGAGGCACAGGCGGGTAGCGTAGAATCCGGAAAAATCCATTGAATTGGGATCTGAGAATCTTCCTTCTACATTTTCTTCCTTCCTCTCCATTGTTTTACCGGTCATCTTGATTTTAATGAATACCGTATTTACAGCAATGAAGTTAACAGACGGATTTTTCCATATCCTGATTTTCCTGGGACAGCCTATCGTGGCGGTTGGCATCGGATTATTAACGGCTATTTTCATTCTTGGTAAAAATATGAGCCGTAAGGATATTCTGGCTTCCATGGAAAAGGGAATGATGTCTGCAGGAATCATTATGCTGGTAACCGGTGGCGGTGGAGCATTGGGACAGATCATTAAGGATTCCGGTCTGGGGAACCTATAGGCAGAGGGCATCACCGCGATGAATGTACTCGATTATCCTGCTTTCCTATCGTTATTTCCACGGTAATGCGTTTTATCCAGGGTTCCGGAACAGTAGCCATGACTACTGCGGCAAGTATCTCCGCACCGATTATCCTGGCTACCGGAGCGAATCCTGTGGTTTCCGCCCTGGCTTGTTGCGTAGGTTCCTGCTTCTTCAGCTATTTCAATGACAGCTACTTCTGGGTAGTAAATAGAACTCTTGGCGTAAGCGAGGCAAAGGATCAGATTCGTGTTTTGATCATCACCACAACCATTATCTGGGCAGTAGGGATGTTTGGAAGTAATTATCCTTAGCTTTATTATGCACTAATTTTCCGAGGATAAATGTTTGAGGATAAATGGCTTGGTTTCTTTCGGAAGCTAAAGTCATTTTTATAAAATATGCTAAGATGTTTTCGGAGAAAAGGACCGTAATGAGCTAGGGGAGAAATCATGAAAAAGAAAAAGGTGTTATCAGGAGAACGGCAGCAAAGCATTTTATCCATTTTGGAGAAGGATGGTTCTGTTTCCGTAGATGAACTGGCTAAGCAATTTTCTGTTAGCGGAATGACCATTCGGAGAGATTTTAAAAATATCTGGAGGAAAAACCGGATAGAGCGTTTTTCATGGGAAATCATCTTACAGGGATGAGGTGCTTTATCAGGAAAAAGAAGTGCAGAATATTGAGGCAAAAAGCGTATTGCCCAAAGGGCTTTTTACCGTATTAAAGATGCGCAAGGTGATTTTCTTGGATGCGGGAACCACCAATAGGGAGCTGGCTCTGTTGCTAAAGGATAGAGAGGGATTGTCTGTGGTCACTACGGATTTGATGGTTGCCGGGGTTTTGCAAAGTGGAAAGGGGAGGATTTTTTTCTGCGGAGGAGAAATCCAGAAGAGTACCGGCTCCGCCCTGGGGAGCTATACAGTGAATCAATTGAAGGATTATTCCTTTGATATCGCCTTTTTAGGGGGCTTCCTCCATCAATGACAGGATGGAGCTGAGTACCTACTTTGGAAAAAAAGTGGCTTTTAAAAAGGCTATTCTGCAGCAGACCAAGCGGGCAGTTTTTATTGGCAGATGCCAGTAAGTTTGAGAAGCAGGCGATGATGAAGATTTGTTCCATTCAGGAATTTGATACGTTGGTGACGGATAAGGCATTTTCAGAGAGGGAGAGGAAAGAACTGGAGAAAAGAGGCGTGGAAATTATAGGGAGAGCAGAGTAATGAACATGAAGGAAAAATATTAAGTGCGTGGATTATGGAGGAACATTTGACAGAAGGAGATGTCAAATTAAAGGATACGGCACAGTATAAAAAGAATTTATGAGCCTTTAGAACAGGGGCTTTATTCTTTTTTTATGGAGGAGATGTACAAGGGGAAAATATCGGAAAAAGGAGGGATTGTTCTCTATTTCGATATTTTCCCCTTTGAAAAAGTTGTCAAATATCTGAAAAAAATACTTTTCGGTTGAAGGATTCTGTAGAAAGTATCCCCTCATCTCATAAATTTAGATTTGCTCTTTATTTTGACCGTAATCTAAATTTTTAGAGGAGAAATTTTTTACTGCCAGTGCTTATATCCTTTGGGGAAAAGAAAATTCCAACAGAAGAAGAATTTAAGAAAAAAGAGACAGAACATCGTCTCTTCTTTAAACAAAAATTTCAAGAATTGCCGGAAGGAATAGAGGACAAAGCGAAAGAATTTCATCAACTTATGTCTTTCTTTTATAGGGACAATATGGAGGGTTCGAGAATTGCAGATATACCTTGATTGAAAAATAGAGAATCCGACATAGTAAATCTACATTCATTTTTGTAGAAGATTTAGAAAAAGCGAAGAAAATTTCTTTTTCTAATCTGGAAGCATATCTTTACGGAGGAAGTGCAGAGAAAAGAATCAACCTAGACAGTAATAACAAGTCAAAAGAGTATAATCCTCAAATTTTTGAAGATATATTGTCACCGAAAAATTATCCTTTAGGCAGATTTCAGTAATATAAGTATGCACTTTCTTTTATGCAACAAGTGGCAGTGAATTTAACGATGTTGGAAGATAAACAGAAGATGCGTAGCGTAAACGCACGCCAGGAACTGGGAAAACCACATTATTAAGAGATGTTTTTTTGCAGCCTTAATCGTTAGACAGGCATACGATATTGCGAAGAATAAAAGAGGTAAAATTACTTGGAGCGAAGATACTATATATACGCAATATGGTGGAAAAAGTATTGGCATAGGAAAACTGCCAATATCTTTGGCAAAAGATAGCATAATAGTAGCGAGCTCTAATAATGCCGCTGTACAAAATATTGTGAATAAAACTCCTCTTAAGGAAGAGCTAGATCCTTCTTTTGCAATCTGTTTTTAGATAAGGCGGACTATTTTTCAAGAAATTGCAAATACCAATTACAAAAGGAATATTTCCAAGGAGAAGATGGGAAGAAACATGCACATATCATAGTTGATTCTGTTCAAAAGGATAGTGCTGGGGCTTGTTTTCCATGGAAGGAGGAAAGGCAGAAAAATGTTGCAATAATTCTGCTAAAATTGGAAAAGCTTTGTCAGTCTTTAAAAGAGCTTGAAAGAAAGGAAAATGTCTATGAAGATTTTCTTTCTCTCTATCAACAGATCGAAGGAATAAAAACAAAAGCAGAACAGAATTTTTCGCTGTTAAAGCTATACCAAGAAAAGAAAAACAATTCGAGAGAGAACGACAGAATTTTTCAAAGGAATAATCAGGAAAAATACCTGTTTAAGTCTTGAAAAAGAGGAAAAGGGAAACAGTATTGTTATTTTTACAGGATGAATTAAAAAAAGCTAGAACATCAGCAGAAAAGAATTGTGGAAAGAATTGAAAAAAAGAAGGAAGAAATAGAGTATCAAAAACAATACAGGCATCAGTACAAGCTGGAAAAACCCGGTTTTTACAATGCTTTTTCTCCTTCTTTAAGGAAAGAATATGATAATAAGTTACAAGAAATTACAGATTATTTATTGGCAATGAATCAGTCTTGGATTAGCTTAGAACAGGAATTGAGGGATTCTAGGAAAAATCAAGAGGAATCTGAGAAACGAATTCATGTTCTGGAGGGAATTATCAAAACACGAGATGAAGAATATACAACATGGCTAGAGGAAGAGAAAGCTATGATTACTCGTAAGGAAAGAGAGCTGGAAGGATACAGAGTCAGTATTCAAAGCTTAAAAATCCATTGGATTTTTCTGTTTCGTATGAAAAGCTTCAACTTTCTGACTTTTGGTTCGATGAGTCTTTTCGTGAATTACAATCCAGACTGTTTATACTGGCCTTAGAAGTGAGAAAACAATTTTTAATAGAAAACAGAGGCAATATTCTTGCGGCCAAAAATATATTTGAAAAGCAGAATGAATACATACAGAAAAAGCATCTTATTCGGGAGGCGTGGAACTGGATCAATATGGTTATACCTGTAATTGGAACCACCTTCGCTAGTCTGTCCAGAATGTTGAAAAATATAGACGAAAATCAACTGGGTTTTTTATTTGTTGATGAGGCAGGACAAGCAATTCCTCAAGCTGCAGTAGGAGGAATTTTTCGTGCACGTAAAGTCCTTGTTGTGGGAGATCCGGCGCAAATTGAACCTGTATTACCTTTAGACAGTTCCATCATGAATTTGTTGCGAGAGCATTATCAAGTAGATAAAAAATACATAGCGGAAGAATCTTCTGTGCAATGTCTTGTGGATGATGGCAGTATACATGGTTATTGGAAGGGAGATGAGGATTCAGAACGAAAGTGGATTGGTATTCCTTTGTGGGTTCATAGAAGATGTAACGATCCTATGTTTTCGATTTCCAATGCATTGTCATATCAAGGAAATATGGTGCAGGGAATTCTAAAGGACAATATAGGAACAGCAGAGTGGTTCGATGTAAAAGGAAAAGCGATAGACAATTATGTAAATGAGCAGGGAGAATTTCTAAAAAATAAATTGCAGCAGATGATTCAAGAAAATCCGGAGATTGTAAATCCACAGAAGCCGGATCAGGTGTATATCATTTCTCCTTTTCGAAATGTTAGTAAAAAGCTTGCGGACATTTTAAAAGATATTGGCTTTACAAGATATGGAGACAATCGTCAGGCTACAAATGTAGGAACTATCCATACCTTTCAAGGAAAAGAGGCGAACACTGTATTTTTGGTTCTTGGTGCAGATGAACAGAGTAAGGGTGCAGCAAGATGGGCGGTTAGCAAGGAGAATATGATGAATGTTGCAGCGAGCCGTGCAAAGAAAGAATTTTATATCATTGGAGATAAGGATTTATATCAGTCTATAGGCACAGAAACAGTGCAAAAGACGATGAGAATTATAGAACAATTTTCAGAAGGAGTTTCTTCTCATGAGTAAAGAGGAAAAAGAAAAAATAAAGTATTCGTCAAAACTATTCCTAGCTCGTGCCTATGAAAAGGCACATTTTTCTGAGATCCAAAGACAGGAGCGACCAGGCTTTCATTTAAGTCCTGCAATAGGCTGGCTCAATGATCCAAATGGTTTCTCTTTTTACAAAGGGAGTATCATCTTTTTATCAATACAATCCTATAGCACCAGGTGGGATGCGATGCATTGGGGACATTGGACTTCCAAGGATTTAATCCACTGGGAATATCACGAGGCAAGCTTTGCACCGGATGAGGACTATGAAACCGGGGTATTTTCCGGAACAGCCATTACGGATAAAGACGGCTCGCATCTTATCATGTATACTGCGGATTACACCAAGGCTCCGGATTATTCTACGGATTTATCCGGGAAAAATGGCGTTCGCAGAGAAACCCAGTGCATTGCCAAAGGGGATGGGAGACAGTATCAAAAGTATGAGGGAAATCCGGTGATTTCAGAAAAGGAGTTGCCGGAAGAATTTACGATTGAAGATTTCCGTGATCCGAAACTTTGGATTGGAAAAGATGGAAAATACTATGCGGTAACCGTAGCAAGAAAGAAGAGTGATAATTTTGGAGCAGCTCTGCTTTTTTCTTCGGAAAATGCTGTGGAGTGGCAGTATTTAGATACGATTAGGGAAAATGACGGAAGCTTCGGTGGGATGTGGGAGTGCCCGGATTTCTTTTTCTTGGAAGGCCGTCCGGTGCTTTCTCTGTCGGTCATGAATATGAAAAATACAAGTCCCTTGTTTAGGAATGGAAATTGTACTGTTGCTTTTGTGGGGGAGGAGGCCAAAATAGAGCCGGAGCAGGAAAGTATTGTAGATTTGATAGAGAAGACCATGAAAAATGCCAAGCCCCAGGCTTTGGATTTAGGCTTTGATTTTTATGCGCCTCAGACCATGGAGAAGGATGGACGAACAATCATGGTAGGGCTGGATGCAGGCTCCTGAAGCCGGTGGAAATGCTCCGAGAATGCTTTAGTGGTATGGGCAAATGTCTTTTCCCAGAGAGCTGTTTTTCAATGGAGATAGACTGTGCCAGCGTCCTATTTCGGAAATTCAGAAGCTTTATATAGATACGGTAGAGTTGGAGATTTTCTGCGAGAAAGAAAGAAATGCTTTGCAGAATTAGAGGGAAGTTACTGGATCTTAGTCTAAAAGATTCCCGCACCGAAGCACAGCTTTGAGCGTAAGGATATCTTCCAAATGAAATTTGCAAAGCAGGGAGAACTATGTCCTCTGTACTTACGATTTTGTATCGGGAATTTTGACTGTGGATAGAAGTCATGCAGGAAGATCACCAGCATTTGTGAAGTAAGAAGAATTTACGTGGGATGTTCGGAAGAGCTTTCGCTTAGATTTTTTGCTGGATCGTTTTTTTCCTTTGAGCTTTTCGTAAATGATGGGGAACAGGTTCTTTCCGGTACCCTTTTATGAGCTACCGGCAGAGGCTAAGGAAATCAGCTTTCAAGGAGAAGGGATTCATTTACAGGTAGAAAAGCATGGCTTAAAAGAGATTGAGCTGGGGGCACTGTAAAGCATGTATGATAGTAGAACTGACTCTACATTAAGTTCAGTTCACGAAAGAGTTTTTTTCTGTAACGTTTATCCTTGGAAGCTTTTTTTGATATCTTCCAGTCTACCGTTTTCCGCTAAAATACCCATTAATTGTGCTAACTTCTCACTGCCTTCTTCTCTTCCTTCTTCCAGGGCAGCTTGGCGATAACGTTCTAAAAGAATATTCATATTTTTGTCTCCTTTCTACATAAAGTCGGTAGATTTAAGTTCTGCTACTCTATTGGACAGTATTGTCGAATGCATTCGCTTGGGATCGTTGGTATGAAAATCTTCTGCCAGCCTTCCCAAGCTATCATTTTCTGTTTTTGAGGTATTAAAGTATATAATATAAGAATCATCATCAAACGGCTTACCATTTTCTTTAATGATTCTCTCAATATGATATACCTGTAGCTTTTTGTTTGAAAAATATCTTTAGCTGTAATAAATATAACATAAGTTTTGGGTAATTGGTTGAAATTTTGTCCTTTCTTAAGAGAATGAATATCTATTAGACTGGTGTGAAAATCTGGCCTCGTTTAGGGATTGCCTCTTGAGGATCATTTTGAATTTCGATGTTGTATAGATTATGTTCCTTGTCCTCGCAGAAACAATCCAAAACAAGAGAATGCCCATGAACATTGGGAATGTCCTTTTGAATGCATTGTTCCTTCAGGTGTAAGAGAATCATTTTTCCATAATAACTTGTAAAATGTATTCAGTGCATCGTTTATCTTGCAATACAATTTTTGATAAAGATATCATCCATCAGAGTTAGGGAGGATATTATGGCTTGTTTTACTTCAGGCTGAGAGCTTGATTTTTAATATATGTTGCTTTTTGAATTTTTCAGAATTATTTACTTGGGATTTCGACATAAGATTCTCCTTTTTAGAAATAGGGCATCAAGAATAGTCTTAGGAAAAAATGAGAAGAATAGACAGAATAATGTAGTGATATTATTGTAAAGGAGTCAATGTAAATATACTAGACTCCATATTCGGATAATATCCGTTAATGGATAAGGCTTGCAATAAAAAATCTCCTCTCATCCTGGGATAATGGACGAGAGGAGATAGTGGATTGTTTCTCCGTTGCTTTTTCCAATCTTTAAGATTGTATCAGAACCGGCATGCGATGACATTAGCCAAGATTAGCCAACATATAGCATTCCTCGAAAGAGTTCATTTTCGTCTTTGCCATTGATATTTAAAGTCCAATTCTGCGTATCTCTTTCAATTGGTACTCGGTAGCAAGTTCCATTGTATTGGAATTGACTAAAATCATTTAGATTAAAAATACTGAAGTCCTCATTTCCTACATTGTCTATATATCTTTCATCAACAATGCGCATATCCATGTAAGAGGCATTATCCGTATACATCAGTAGGAGATAGGAACCGGTGGGGATAGTTCCTTCTTTTAGCGCATTTCCATTTGCATCTACTTCTTGAACCGGAACATCTTGAATAGCCTGGATAACATGATTGCTGCTTATTTTGTATCGGTTTCCATTGGGTTTTGGATAAGCTTCCGCATCAATCAACCAGTCTATTTTCTACAGTATTGGTACTGAGAAAGCTGTTGTCTTCGCTCCGCAAAACCCTTTAGCATCCGTAAAAATTTTCCTTGAGAAGATGCGTATATTCGATATTGTCTACATTTTTAAAGTAGTATTCTCTAGCGGATAGGTCGACATTCCAGTTTTCCTCCGGTTTTAATTCCATAGTGGAGAGGTCAATTCTATAGAGTAAAGTTACCCCGTCTTCTTCATACTTAAAGAGGTAAATGTAGTATTTTCCGGATTTTTGAGAAGATATGGAGTTCCGTCAATGCCTTCCACAGCTCCACTTTCTCTACTGCCGGAAACGACGGAGATATCCAAATAAAAACATTCCTCTTCTTCCTGTTTTTAGATAAACGGGCTCCCGTTTTTCCGCTTCCCTCCACATCTAAATCCAGATACATATTGTCAAAAAGTGGGATTACATAGTCTTCTTCCGTCTTTGTATATTCTTCGGCAAATATATTCTTCCCTTCATCAAAAATATACGGTAAGAACCTTGGGGGACTTAAGAGACCTACTGGTAAGATCGATATTGAATGTATGGAAACGCCCTCCGCATTTACTGTCCAGGTAAGTTCATCTCCCTTCTCTTTTATACTCTGTACAAGTGTAAGAGGAAATTCCACCACTGTACCTGCGGATTCTTGCGCTCTTTTTTCTGCCAAAGCAAAGAAGCTGTCCCTGTCTTTTACCACATCGGAAAAAGCCAGTCGTTTTCCGCTTTTACTATCAAAATTCACAGAATAGTACTGATACTCACTTCCGCTTCCGGTGTAATCTATGGATTTGGAATTTAAAATGCTGACGATGCTTTTGTCTGCGCGAATAACATCACTATTGGTCTTTACTTCAGGAGTATTTCCTAAGTAGTTCGCCACATTCCTTTTAGCCTCTTCTGAAGTATTAGCGATATTTGCCAGTTCCGCAAAATCCTTTTGATATAGGTCTTCTACTTCCTTGTTATAATCTTCAAAGGCCTTTCTCAGGACATTAAATTCCTCACCCTCTTCCTTCAGGTGTAACTTAGTGCTTTCTATACTATAAAGATAATGATAGTTTGCATCTGTGTGCCTTTCTCCGATTTCTTCTAAAAAGGATATGAGCATTCCTATAATCGTGCTTTCAGCTTGTGCTTCTTTTTCTTCTCCGCTGTCCTTTTGCTCCTCCTGTGAATCATCGGATTCTGCCCCTGTTTTGTCCGTCCCGCCAGCTTCTTTTTCTGCCTTTGCACAAGACAGGAAAACAAAGCTAAGGAGAAGGAATAGTACTAAAATGAATTGTTTTTTTGCTTTCATTTTGCCCTCCTTGCCTTTTCTCTTTAAGAGATTTTACTTATCGTCTCTGTTTTTGTTCCGTACTATTCAAACATTAATTTTTACTATTTTTATCATGCTTTGTTTTCGTTTCAATATGATTTGAGGAGTAGATGGAATGTAGAGCGTATAGGGACTGAGGAAACTTAGTTGCGCCGGCAACTCAAGGCAAGAAAAGATGGTTTTTTTATATACTTTTTTCAGTTCTCCATACCCTCTTTTTTTCCATTTCCTCATAGGGAATGAAGCGGACAGAAGAGGAGTTAATGCAGTAGCGCAGTACTTCCCAGTTCTTTTGGGATCGTCATTAAAGACATACCTAGATGGTAGTCTCCACCTTGAGAACGGACTTCTATTCTACGCATTCCCAGACTGTTGTCTTCCAGGTAGCGGATTACTCTCCGGCAATAGGGTTTTGCAAAGCTGCCCAGCCGCAGGCGGAGGAAACTTGTCTTTGGAGGAAAATAAAGGCTCTCCGGTGGCTCTATCTACATAAAGCCCCTTAGCATTTGTATCCCAATAGACATTTTCAAAGGGGCGGTCTGTAGCACTATTCACCAGCACATTGTATTCGTCTTTTGTCAGCTTTTCCTGTAGTTCTTCTTCGGAAAGAGGCTGATATTGTTCCGAATCAATCAATGGCTCATCCGCCAGGGCAAGGGAAATGTGACAGTAGCCTCCCGGATTTTTGTTCAGATAATCCTGATGGTATTCTTCCGCAGAGTCAAAGGCTTCCAAGGGAAGCACTTCCACTACCAAAGGAGAGCTGTACTGCTCCTGCTCTTTTTTTAGAGCTTCCAGGATGATTCCTTTGTCCTCTTTTTCTACATAATAGATACCGGTGCGGTATTGGGTGCCCACATCATTTCCCTGCTTATTTAGCTGGTAGGGTCAATAATGCGAAAATAATAGCGCAAAAAGATTTTTAAAAGGCAGGCGCTCCGGATCATAATCGATTTTTACGGTTTCCGCATGTCCGGTATTATTGTGGCAAACCTCGTTATAGCTGGGATTTCTGCTGTTTCCGTTGGCATAACCGCAACAGGTAGAAAGCATTCCCGGAATTCTTTGAAAATAGGCTTCTACCCCCAAAAGCAACCTCCTGCAAGATATATGGTTTTCTGCATAGTAACCCTTTCTTATCTGGTAAGTTCATCATGAAATAATCTTGTAGCATTGAAATTAAACTTAGAATATTTAGTAGAATATTTGCTAAAAGAAATCATGACTTTGATTTTTTTAGTATTTTTACTTTAGCACAAATGAGATGGCAATCTACAAAATTCTCCCATGATTTCCGGGCTTTTTAGATTTGTATTTCGAAAAGGAAAACAATGCTATAGTATAGGAGTGGTTAGAGAATGATATTTTGAGAGATACAGAAAATAGAGATACAGAAAAATAGAGATGCGGAAGCCGGATATGTATGAACCGGAGGTGCAAAAACCGGGGATGTAGAAGCCGGCGATGCAAAAAGCAGCGATGTTGAAACCGGGGATGTAGAAGCCGGATATGCGGGAAGCAGAGATGGAAAAATAGGAATGGAGAATATAGGAATGGAAAAAGAACTGAAAATATCGTCCTTTTTCCGTAGAGGGAAAGAAAGCGACACTGTATCAACCGCTTGAAAGTATGGTGGAGAAGAATTTATATCAGGCGAATACAAATATCGGACTGAATACAAATGGTCAGACTATGGAAGCAAAAGTTTTGGGGGAGAAATTACCAGAAGGCAAACCATCAGAAGACAAATTATCAGAAGGCAAATCATCCTCTCCTCTACTGATTCTTCATTGCTTTTCCGAAGAGGAAGAGGCGGTAGTCAGCTTTTTAAAAAGGGCAGGAGTACTTTTAGCTTTCCCCTTCTTTGTATCAATAACTTAGATTGGCAGAAGGACATGTGTCCCTGGAATAGTCCCGCTTTAATTAATACGGAAAAGGACTTTATCGGCGGGGCGGATGAATATTTGTCCCTCTTAGAAAAGGAAATTATGCCTAAGGCTGTAGAAATTTTTGGAAAAGAGCCGAACTATTATGCCTTGGCAGGGTATTCCTTGGCGGGGCTTTTTGCCTTATATGCCGGATATCGAAGTTCTTTATTTTCTCGAATTGCCTCTGTCTCCGGCTCCCTTTGGTATCCGGACTTCCTTTCCTTTGCCAAGGAGAAGAAAATGCTGAGCAAAGCGGAGAAGCTCTATCTTTCCTTGGGAACAGAGGAAGCGAAAACCAAGCATGCCGTCCTATCCACCATAGAAAGAAAAACCCGGGAACTGGTAGAGCACTACCAATCCTCGGGCTATTGTGTGAATTTTGAGCTAAATCCCGGAAACCATTTTTGTGAAGTGGAGCAAAGGATTGAAAAGGCAATCCGGTGGATTATGAAAGAGTGATTATCTTTTTATCCGATAATTTCCGAAAGCTTTACCTTTCTGTCTTCCATTCTGGACTTTGTGCAGGCATCCGCTGTGGCAATAGCGGCTCTTGCGGCTTCTCCGGTAAGCAATGGCTTATATTCGTCACTTACTTCCTTGCCGTGCATTATACCATTGAGGAAGGCCATTTCCTTCTTCATAATGCCCTGTAGCCATAGTGGTGGCTTTCTACCGGGCTTACCGTATTGAATGGCACCGTCCATTTCTGTGCCGTGGTAAATGCGGGTTCTGTCCTCATCTTCTTCTTTGCTTTCGTGAAGAAGGAAATGGCTTTCTTTTCCGTCTACCTTCAGGGTGCCGCCGGCATCAAACATATCCAGCTTGATGGCTCCTCTGTACCCCTGAATCAGCAGGTAATGCTCCGGCCAACGGAAGGCGGAACCCCATTCCATCACAGCATAACGGCCATCCTTAAAACGGGCGGTTATGAAAATCATGTCATCCTCATCACCAAAGGCCTCGCCTTGGTGAGCCACATTTCCGGCTTCCATAGTAACTTCTTCCGGCATCCCTCCCATGAGGAACTGGACGCAATCCAGCTCATGGATGTGGTGATAAAGGTGTCCTCCGGACTTTTCCCGAATTTTCTTCCAGGATACGGACTCCTGCACATCTTCCCATCCGTTTCTGGCGGAGTGGCAGTAGAGAACCTTTCCGATTTTTTTCCTTCGTTAATCAGTTCCTTTGCATGGTGTACTCCATTGAAGAAGTTCATGATATGTCCCTGCCATGAAAATCACGTGATTTTCTTCGCATGCTTTTTACCATTTCATCACAGTCTGCGTAGGAAAGGGCGATAGGCTTTTCACAAAAAACATTCTTTCCGTGCTTTGCAGCCAAAATTACCGGCTCTTTGTGCAAATAATTTGGGGATGCCACAATCACGCAATTTACATCCGGTCTGGATACAAGGGATTCCAAGCTTGCTTCTGCGTCGCAGGATAATTCTTTCGCAATAGTCTCTCCATTTTCCGAATCATATACGGCAACAACCTGTGCATCTTCTTGTTCTTTCATGATACGAGCCAATTCTGCACCGAAATAGCCCACACCCACTACGGCATAATTAATCATATTTTATTCCTCGCTTTTTTATCATTTACAAGAACTTACTTTACAGCTCCTTCGGACAGTCCTCCTGCAATCTTATTCTGAATCAGGCAGAAGAAGATAATGGAAGGAACTACTACCAATGTGGAAGCCGCCATCATATCGCCCCAGTCCAATATTTCTGAACCGTTTAGAGAGCGAAGGGCAACAGCCACAGTCATCTTGGAAGTATCATTAATCAGAATTAAAGAGTATAGAAACTCATTCCAAACATTGATAAAGGTATAAATGGCGGTGGCTACGATACCCGGTGCCACCAGAGGGATAACTACTTGCATAAACACCTGAATTTTATTGGCTCCATCTATCTTTGCGGCTTCTTCTATTCCGATGGGTACAGTTTTAAAAAATCCAACCAAAAGCCAAACCGCATAGGGGATACTGAAGGAAAGGTAGACCAGTACCAATCCGATTCTGGTATTGGTCAGTCCCAGCTTTGCCATTACGATGGAATAAGGAATGGCTAAAAGGATGGGAGGGAAAATGTAGGTGGTCACCAAAACCTTCGATAGTACCGTTCCGATTTTAGGGAAGAATCGAACAATGCCATAGGCAGCCAAAGAGGAAATTGTGATGGCAATTCCGGTTGTGGCTAAGGAAATAATGACACTGTTTCGGATATTCACAATGAATCCCAAATCAAAAATCACATGGCGATAATATTCCAAAGTTACTACCTTCGGAAGAAAGGCTGTGGGATTCCCGGTTAATTCGCCCTTTCCTTTAATGGAGGAAATAATAATCCATAGCAAGGGAAAAATGGCGAAGAAACAGAGGAGCAAGAGGTAGATGTGGCTGATTAAGCTCGCAAAAATATTTCTTTCTCATTTATTTTCCTCCCTTTCCCAGCAATTCATAATGGTGAAGTAGATAATGCAAACACTCATTAGGAAAAATAAACAGCAGTACTGTTACAGCAGAGGATTTTTCCAAGCAGCTTGGTTCCCCAACCCATTTCATAGGCATAAAGGGGACGGTTTGCGTGCTTCCGGCAGGTCCTCCACCGGTAATCAGATAGATTAAGTCGAAGTTATTGAAAATCCAAACCGTTCTTAAAACCACCAAAAGTCCCATAACCAGCTTGATGTGAGGAATGGTGATGTGTTGAAAAGACTGCAAGGCACTGGCACCATCGATTTTTTTGCGGCTTCATACTGATTCTGTGGTAGCAGTTTGTAAAAGCAGATAAGACATTGACCATAATCATCGGTGCTCCGAACCAAATGTTGATGAGTACCAGTACGATAAAAGCCAGATTCTTTTTCTGTGAGAAACTGTGGAGCGGTTTTCGTAAATTTTCCATTTCACCAAAAAGATTCGGTAAAATGCCATAGACTCCGTTTAAAATCCAAGTCCAAGAGAAGGCGATAACGATGGAAGGGAAGGCCCAGGGAATAATCAGTAGAGTTTTATACATCCCTTTAAAGAGCTTTACCCGATTTAAGGCCAGAGCAGCAGTGAAGCCTACCAATATCTGTCCCAACAAGGAAAAATACAGTCCATTTTAAAGAGTTCAAAAAGGCTGCCCAAAATTTGGGATCACTTAGAATATCTTTATAGTTTTTCAGTCCCAGAAAACTGTATCTTGGTCGAATTAGATTCTTACTGGTCATACTGAAAAAGAGACTGGAAAAATGGGATAGACAAAAAGGGCGGCTACGACAATGACGGCAGGAAGTACAAACAACCATTTCGTATAAGATCTTGTCTTCATTTTCTGACCTACCTTTCTAGTTTGAGAGGCTGCAAGAAGAAATCTTCTTGCAGCCTTTTCCGAGAAGAAAAAAAGATTATTGCGTAGCAGCTCCATTGCTGTTTAACTTATCTTCAGCTTCTTTAGCGGCTGTCTTAACATCTGTTCCGTTGGTAATGATATCTTGGAACATTTCTTCAATCACGTGCTGGTTGGTAAGGATACCCTGCCTGTACGCTTTCATCCATGCTCAAATCCGATAGCTGTTCCGCCGGGAATCTGGGAAGAAATCACTTCTTCCGCATGGGCAAACTTCTCAATAGTGGGGTCATCTTTATACGCTTCGGAATCCTCGATTCCCTTGATTGCCGGAAGCATTCCAACAGGAACGGAATGAAGGAATTTCACATAGGTGTCTTCTTCATATAAGGTTTTGATAAAGGCTTCGCAAATTTCAGGATGCTTAGAGTTCTTCCAAATAACCAAAGGCTGGTTAGAAGTGGTAATCCCTTCTGCTCTGTACCCTTAATAGTCGGAATAGGATAGCAGTCTACGTAATCCAGTAAATCCGGAGAGTTTGCCGCTACACCGGAGATTTGGAATCCGGAGTTAAAGTCAAAGGCGGTCTTTCCCTGATAGTAGAGGGTAGCCTGATCCAGTACATTGTAGTTAATGGAATCCTTTGGAGAGCAACTTATAGACCTTCAGCCAGTAGTTGATTCCTTCTATAGCTAAATCACTGGTAAGATTCGCTTTTTAAATCATCCGTCAGCAAGCTTCCTCCGGCACCCTTAACATAGAAGTTCAGGAAATTGGTACTGGAAGTCTGTAGAACCACAGGGGAAGGACAGACCGTAAATGCTGTCTTTTGTCAGCGTTTTGGCTTCTTCATAAAGCTCATCCCATGTCTTTGGTACCTCTAAGTTATTTTTTTCCAGTAAATCCTTACGAACCCACATCACCATGGCGTGAGAATAGAGAGGCACAGCATAGTTGTTACCATCTACGGAAAGTTCATTTAATGCATTTTCATAGAATTTATCCCGTCCGATATCATCAATCAATCCGTTCAGCGGAATAATAGCGTCGGAGTTAATCATTTCGGAAACTTGACCAACCAGGGCGGTGCTCATGTCGGGCACATTGCCGGAGGCAAGTCCTGTGGTCCACTTGGTGTAAAAGTCATTCCAGGAAAAGGTTTCAATCTTGATAGTAACCTTTGGATGTTCCTCCATGAACTTATCCGCAGCCTCCTGAATGGTTTCCAATCTTACTCCCTGGGCAAAGGAATGCCAGAAGGTGATATCTCCTTCCAATTCAGCATTAGCTTCCGCCTTTTCCTCACTGCCCTTTACTTCGCTACTCTTTTGCTCCGGAGCTTTACTTTCCTCCTTTGTGGCACTGCTGCCGCATCCGCTCAGAGCTGTGCAAAGCATTGTCAGACTCAGCATAGCGCTTAAAATCTTTTTTCTCATAAATCGTCCTCCTTATTAATATGCAAGTGCTATAGGGGAATCCTAGGGCATCTTGTTTGCAAGTTCCTTTTGGGACTTGCAATATTTCTTTTGTGTATAATAACTGATTAATTTGTATGATATAGGAAAAATAGACGATTCCATAGAAAATAGACTTAATAATAGCATTTTACACTTGAAAAACAGAATTTTTTTACTATCAATAAGATATATCTTTTGCAACCATATTCAGATAAGAAATATTTTTATTCTTTTGCAATCTGACGGTATTGCTTTGGGAGTACAGCCAAATGCTCGTTTAAATTCACTGAATAAAGTAATTGGTATCTTCATAGCCCAGTTCATAGGCAATATCGTTGATGTGAAGGTTGGAAACCAGTAATTTTCTGGCAGCAGTGGTAAGTTTTAACTCTTTGATATAGACCATAGGGAGACTTTTCCAAGCTGGGAACTGAATAGAGCCGTAAATCTTTGCTTGCTTAATTCCGCCATTTCCGCTAAAACGGGTAGGAGAATATTTTTCATTGGGATGTAAGAGAATATAATCCACTACTCCCTTGATGCGAGAATCCATTCCGGTACCGGATTTTTTTGATTTGATTTCTGATTTTTGCTAAGTCCTGTTCTTCTGTGGCTTCTTTTTTGAACATGAAGAAGGCTGACTTTGAGAAGATAAATTAGATGAGTTTTTAGCTTGTTCTTCTATATCATTTTTAGTATTCAAAGAAATAGGAGGAAACTCTTCTTGCTTTCTTCCGGATTCACTTTTGGCAATGAGAGAGGCAATCAATAGCTCTAAATACCCCCTGACAAAGAACATCTTAGCGGGACTGTTTTTGACCCATTGATACATTTTCATCAAAAATAAAAGCTTTCTCCCTTACCTCCATAATCTTCGGCAATGATAATAATCCCCAGTAAGTCCCCTCCTTCAAAAAACACAGAACTGGTAAAACGAATACTGGTGAAGGAAAAATGACTGCTGGTGGCAAAGCAGGAGAGCTGACTCCTTTGGGGATATAGATGATTTGATCCTTTTTACAGAATACCCTGAGAATCTATAAAGAAGCTGGCTGTTCCGGATTCAATGTAACGGAGCATGTTGTAGGAATACTGCTTTCCGGGAAAATCCAATTTCGTCCGAAGGAATAGCGATCAATATATAAAAAGTGAAAAATGAATATTATCAATAGCGCTGTACATAGGATGCCGTCAACTTTCTGTATATTTTCTATAGGAATAGGAGTTGCCTGGTTCAAGTGTTTTTCAGTATAAAGGCTTTACGGAAGAAAAGAAATAGAGCAAGGATGAATTAGTACACTGGCTGTTTTATTTTATCTTCGTTATAATAAGACAGTATATTTAGTTTAGAAAGTAGAGTAGTGTAAATGAAAGAAGAAATCAGAGTAGAAAAAGACCCGTAAAAATAAAGGGAATCATTTCCATAATCCTTTTCTGCGGCAGGCTTTGCGGGAATGGCTTTTTGTGAAGCTTTCCGGAGATCTGCCTACCATGCAGAAGGCAATGTTTCGAAATTGTGTGGCGGCTTTGATTGCCTTTTGTGATGATGCGGCAGCAGGGATTGCGTTACTCTGTCCCAAAGGAGCTTCGGATTCCTTTATTACTTCGTTGCTGTTTTGGAACCTTGGGGATTCTTTGTAACTTCTGAGCCATTACGTATCTGAAGCTGGGAGATGCCAGTATTTTACAGAAAATGGCGCCCTTCTTTGCCATAGTGATGTCTATTTTTATCTTTGGGAGAAAAACCCAATAAGATGGCGATTGTTTCCGTACTCTTAGCTTTGCTGGGAGCAGCCTTTGTGGTGAAGCCCGGGCAGGGAATCGTGGGGCTTCCCGCACTGGTGGCACTTTTTGGTGGGTTTTCGGCGGGAACGGCCTATACCTTTGTCCGCAAGGTAGGCTTAGGTGGCATGAAAGGCCCGGTAGTGGTTTTTTCTTTTTCCATGTTTTCGGTGATGGTTTTGCTTCCGTTCTTTGTGCTGCAATATAAGCCTATGACTGTGCAACAGACCATTCACTTGATTTTGGCAGGCTGCAGTGCGGCGGTGGGACAGATCTTTGTGACCAAGGCTTATGCCTATGCGCCGGCCAAGGAAATATCCGTCTTTGACTATTCTCAGGTGCTCTTTGCGGCTTTATTGGGCTTTGTGGTCTTTGGGGAAGTTCCGGACGTTTATAGTTTTGTGGGCTATGCCCTCATTTTTGGAACGGTCTTTGGAAATGGAAGAAAGCTTAAAAATTTGTTGCATTTGCAACAAACGCATCTTCTGTATTGTATACAATAGACTTTGTAAGAAGGATTTAAAGATGCAAGCCTCTTATAAAGCTAAAGTTTAAAGCGCTTCCAGAGCAAATTTTTTAGAGCTTAAAGAGACTTCAAGGGCAATGTTTTTAAAGCTTAAAGCATTTTCAAAATCAAAGTCCTTCGGCAAAGAAAGGAGGCTTATGAAAGAAAAAGTCGGAGAAGTGTTTTCCATAGCAAGAGAGAATCCACCGGTACGAGGCTGTACCGTATCCAAGCAGATTCATCCGGGAGAAAACGCCGTCATTTATTTTTCCATGGCAGAAAGGACGGATATCAGTGCAGAGCTTTACTCCTATCATAAGTTACTTTTCGTAGCGGAGGGGGAGATAGAAGTTTACGGAGAAGGAGAAGGGAAGTTCCTTTCCAAGGGGCAGGCCATCCTCACCCCGGTGGAGAAACCGGTGGGAATCCGTAGTGAAAAAGGTGCAGTATACACAGAAATTTCCATAAGGAGGGAAGATTTTATGAATGAATCGGTAAAAAGCAGGTGAGGTTTTTCGTTTGGCAGACTTGCTCCCCTATCAGGAGGGCAAGATTGTGAACATGGATTTGATGCACAATGAGAAAATGAAGTTTGTGCTGATGTCCTTTGCCGAGGGAACTGGTCTTTCCGAGCACGCAGCTCCGGGAGAGGCTATGGTATTTGCTCTGGAAGGAGAAGCAGTAATTCAGTATGAGGGCGTGACCACGTGATTCATGCCGGAGAAGAGTTCCATTTTGCCAAGGCAGGTCGACATGCAGTAACAGCAAAGGGAAATTTCAAAAATGGCTTTATTAATCAGTTTGGTATAAGAGAACATATTGAGTACATAAGAGAATTCTTTGGGAGAACAAGATGAGAAAAGCAGTAAAAGGAAATGTCAGTTGGATAGGCTATATCGACTGGGAATTACAGCATTTTCATGGAGATGATTATTCCATTATTAATGGTTCCAGCCAAAATGCCTATCTCATCGAGGAAGAAAAAGACGGTTTTGATGGATACGGTTTGGACTCCTCATCGTTTTGACTTTTGTGGAGAATCTGAAAAAGAAATTGATTTGAAAAAAATTGATTTCATCGTGACAAATCATGGGGAGTGCGACCATTCCGGCTCTCTTACCACTATTTTGGAGGAGATTCCGGATGTGCCGATTTATTGTACAGAAAATGCGGTGAAAAGCATTGAGGGGCAGTATGGTAAGAGGGGCTGGAATTTCCACGTGGTTAAGACCGGAGATTCCTTGGATATCGGAAACGGAAAGAAGCTTATTTTCCTGGAAATGCGGATGCTCCACTGGCCGGATTCCATGGCAACTTTCTTAACCGGGGACAATATCCTTTTCTCCATGGATGCCTTCGGACAGCATTATGCGGTGGAGGAGCTTTTTAATGATAAGGCAAATCAATGCGTTCTCATGAAGGAAGCCATGAAGTACTATGCTAATATTGTGGCCCCCTTTGCCCCGATTTTACGGAAAAAGCTGGAGGAGATTACGGCTTTAAATCTTCCTATAGAGATGATTGCTCCTTCCCATGGCGCCATCTGGCGGGATAATCCCATGCAGATTGTGGAAAAATATGCGGAATGGGCTCAGGATTATCAGGAAGATCAGGTGACGATTGCCTTTGATACCATGTGGGAAGGTACGACAAAGATTGCCTACAGCATTGCGGAGGAGATTCATCGGCAAAGTCCGGATACTGTGGTGAAGGTTTTTAACATTTCCAAGTCGGATAAAAATGAAGTGATGACGGAAATCTTTAAGTCCAAGGCCATTGCGGTAGGATCCCCCACCGTGGGGAATTCTGTCTTATCTTCTGTGGCAGGCTGGTTGGAGTTTTTAAAGCAGCTGAAGTTTAAAAAGAAAAAGGCAGCGGCTTTCGGCTGTTATGGCTGGAGCGGAGAGTCTGTGAAGGTTTTACAGGAGTCCTTAAAGGGAGCAGGCTATAATGTCATTCCTGAAAATATTCGGGCGGAATGGGTAGCCAAGGAAGAGGATTTTGCGTCGATTCCGGCGTTGGTAAGCGCATTGTTAAAGGCAGAATAGGAGAGGGAGAGAAGTGACATCCTCTCCTTGCTTTTTGCAAAAACTTTCTATACTAGGAAGGGTGTTTTCTCCACTGAAAATAGAGAAGAAGTCGGCGTAAAGCTTGGTAACAATAAGAAATTTCGTAATAGCTTATAAATGCTGAAGGAAACTAAAGATATAAATTCTAAAAAGAAAGGCTAATTAGAAGAAAAGCATGACAGACGCAATCCTACATCGCAAATCACATCGTATTTTTACTCCTGCCCTCTGTCCGAGGAGGAAATGGAGGCGATTCAAAAATAAAAATTTCTGCAATCAATCTGGAAACAGGACTTACGATAGAGTTTGAAGAAGACGGCGTAGAGCATTTCAGGATTTTCGGAAAAGCTACGGTCTTTTCAAAAAAATGTTCGCAGCTTTGATTCTCTTAAAGGGAAAATGGGGGCTTGCCCATTTTCGGGAGAAAAATCGGTTTCTATGGGGAAGAGCTGGTACTGTTTGTGGAAGAGCTGGGAATAGGGAGCTGCTGGGTTGAGGAACCTTTGACCGAAAGCTTCTGCTATCCGGAGGATGAGCATATTCAGGCGGTAATTGCGCTTGGACACAGTGGAGAAGAGGGAATCGGTAGAAAGCTGATCGGCAGTTTATTCCCTATGAAGAAAAAGCCTGGCATGAACGCATTTCGGACAGGATTCCCACCTCATTGGATTCAGGAGGGATGGAGGCGGTAGCCTTAGCGCCCAGTGCTTTAAATAAGCAAAAAGCCGAAGTTCTTTTATGAGCATGGGAACTTTGAGCTTCCGTGCTGATAACTACTGATATGGACATGGTGGATTTAGGTATTGCCAAGTATCATTTTCTGAAAGGGTAGGAGAGGAACTTTCCCTTTGGAAATGGTGCAAAGTATCAAAAAGAAGAGAATTCTTGACATTCTTAATAGCTTAGGGCACAATAGCATAACGAAGGAAAAACAGCTCCTGCTTTGCGGGAGTTTTTTCTTTGCCTAGTAGTATTAGGGTAAGAAAGTTAGATGAATCCGCATAAAGCGATCATAGAGCGACCATAAAACGACTACAAAACAGTAGTATAGGAAACAAAGTAGTAAGAGTGGATATTGTAGAGTAAAGGAGCAGTAGGGATGCCATTACAAAGTATTGCATTGATTTTGTTTATTCTCATGTATGTGGTGATGATTGTAAAACAGGAATGGAGGCTCTATGCCATTTGGGCGGTGGCCCTCCTTTTTGTGGGATTAGGTATATTACAGAGAAATCCTCTACCTCCTGTCCGTCATTAACTGGAATGTGATTATGATGATTGCGGAACCATGGTCATCGTGTATTACTTTTATTGAATCCAAGATGCCAAACCGCTTAGCGGAGATTATATTGATAAATGTTCCAATGTGATGTGGTTATCATTTTAATGTCCTTATTTGCAGGATCGGTATCCGCCTTTATCGACAATGTGGCTACGGTTTTGATGATTGCTCCGGTGGGGATTGCCATTTGTAAGAAAATCAAGATCAGCCCGGTTCCCATGCTTTTTATCTATTGCGGTATCCTCCAATTTACAGGGAGCGGCAACCCTGGTAGGGGATACCACTTCCATTATGTTGGGGGCTATGCCAAGATGAACTTCATGGAGTTTTTTTCTTTATGAAGGAAAACCCGGAATGTTCTTTTTCCGTAGAGCTGGGAGCCATGGCGACCGTGCCGATTATGATGCTTTTTGTTTAGAAAAATTCCGTCAACCGGTTGAGGCTACGGAAAAACCGAGGTGGAGGGATATTTTCCCAGTATTGCGTTGATTGGAGTGGTGGTTTCTCTGATTGTGCCTCCTTTATTCCCAACACTCCCGGAATTATTAACGATTGATTTGCTGTACTATCGCTGTCATCTGTATGGCGGTGGATTTTCATGTGAAGAAAATGCCGAAAATCTCAAGAAGTCTTTTGCTTTTCTGTGGATAGAGAAACTCTTATGATTTTTGATGGGGCTTTTTCCTTGTGATTCAGGGCATTACCGATGTGGGCTTAATAGACCCTTGCGGCGGAAGGAATCGTAAGCTGGGAGGAAACAATCTTTCCTTTTGTACAGTATTATTGTTTGGGGTTCCGTAATCTTTTCTGCCTTTATTGATAACATTCCCTATGTGGCAACCATGCTTCCCATCATTACCGGTATTTGCCAGCTTTTAAAGATTGAACCTATCTTCTGTATTTTGGACTCTAACCGGAGCAACTTTGGGAGGAAATATCACCCCATCGGAGCCAGTGCAAATATCACTGCGGTAGGAATGCTTAAGCAGGAGGGCTACAAGGTAGGCTTCGGTGAATTTATGAAAATCGGAATTCCCTTTACCCTGGCCGCGGCAGGCACCGGTTATCTTTTCGTCTGGTTTATTTGGAGATAAAAAGCAGGGATTATACAGAATAGAAAAATAATCGCAGTATAGGGTCTGCAAAAAGGGGCAATCTGAGCCCGGTACTTGTGAAATCCGGCGAAGTGAAGAACTATAAAAATCAATAAGTGAAGCGAATAACGCAGTATGGGTCTATAATTGGGGCAATCTGAGCCCGTCAGTACTTACTGAAAGCGAGCAAAGCGAAGCTTGAAGTTAGTACTGTTACGAAGGCGAGGTTAGCGGGAGCGTGCCCCGATTGTAGACCCATACTGCATTAGAGCGCATCTTTAATAAATACAGTCCTTCAATACACAGGATTGAGCTAGCGAGAGCGTGCCCCAATTTTAGACCCATACTGCATTATATTATAAAAGAATTCCTGCTTTTTTTATCTCAGGTATTTCTTCACTTTTTCCCTTCATCTCCGTCCATTTCTTTTTCCATATCTTTTACCAGGGCAATCTGGGTTCTGGCACGATCCAGGTTGTGTCCCGGTCTTTTACTGGAAATAGCTGTCTCCTGCAAGTAGTCGGTAAGGAAACGCATTCCGCATTCCAAAGTCATAATCTTTGCGCCTTCCGGTAGGGAAAAGAATCTTTCTCCCAAAGGGAGCCTTGCATAGCTCTAAAAAGCCCTTGGTATAGAGGGAAAAGAGGGGAAGAGACAGAGAAATTTTGCTCAAATCCTCTTCGTCCTCTGCCCCGGTATTGGCACCAGCGGATGGCATCTCCAAAATCAAAGATGGAAAGTCCCGGCATGACGGTATCCAAGTCAATGATGCAAAGAGCCTTTTCCGTATTGGCATCAAAGAGCACATTGTTTAACTTGGTGTCGTTGTGGCTTACCCGTAGCGGCATTCTCCTTTTTCAAAAAGCTCCAAAGCATAGGGACAAGTCTTTCTCATGGGAGAGGAAAAACTGAATTTCTCTTCACAATCTTTTTCTATCGAATTTATCCTCCTCCACAGCCTTCAGAAAAATGCTGAAAAACGCTGCGGGCTGTCATGGAGTGGGGGATGGTCTCCTGCAATTTTTTTCTGCGGAAAGTCTGAAAGAAGCTTTTGAAAATGCCCAAGGCATAGGCACTTTCATAAAAAGTGCTCCGGTTTTTCTACAAGGTCAAAAGGCACTTACAGTCAGTAATATAGAGATACATTCGGAAAAATTCTTCTTCTCATCTTCGTAATAAAAGATTTCCGTCCTAGTTTTTGATAATCTGCAAGCTTTCCCGTTCTGGATTTTCCGCCCTGTTTCTTGATTTCTTCCGTCATAAAGCGGCAGACCAGGTCTACATTTTCCATCAGTTCCCTGGGCTTTTGTGAAGATTTCACTGTTGATTCGTTGCAGAATATAGTTTCTGTCGGCTTCCACCAAAAAGGTATCATTGATATGCCCTGAACCGTAGGGGCTTTGTAGGATTTTACCTCTCCTCTAAGGCAAATCGGGAAAGGGCATTTTTGCAATTCTTCGTTTGTTAATTTGTTTTTCATAGGACTTCCTTTTCAAAAAAATAGCATGAGGAAAAAACTGCAGCTGTGCGCTGCAAGTATTTCCTTTTTTATCCCTTTACACCGCCTCCGGTTACTCCGGCAATAATTCGCTCGGAAAGGAAGAGGTAGAGTACAAAGGTGGGTAAGAAGACAATGATGACAGAGGCAAACATCCCTGCCCAGTCTCCGGTATATTTCATGGAGTTAATCATGGAGTAGAGTCCAACCGCCACAGAACGCACCTGGTCGGAGTTTCCGAAAATCAGGGAAATGAAGTACTCGTTCCAGACATTGATAAAGTTGAAAATGCTGACAGTGATAATGCCCGGTTGTGCCATAGGCAGCATAATCTGCCAAAAAGCATTTTTCCGGGAGGACAACCGTCAATGGCGGCAGCCTCTTCAAAGGCTCTGGAAATATTGGCAAAAATCCCATCAGGAAAATCGTGGTGTAAGGTACATTGATGCCCACATAGAGGAAAAATCAGGGTGAGTTTGTTGGGAATTACATGATTCAAAATGTCCAGTCCTGCCACCATGGCAAAGAGAGGAAGGACAATCATTACTACCGGTACACCCATGGAGTACTAAAGGCATTTTTGCATGAGCTGATTTCCCTAAAGGAAAAAGCGGGAGAGGGGCATAGGCTGCCGGGGCACAGACTACAACCAAAAAGAAAAACGGAGCTCAGAGAATAAAAGAGAGAGTTAAAAAAGATGGTGGATACATCGGAATTGACCCAGGCCTTTTCGTAATTCTCCCAGTGGAAACCGGAGGAAAGCAATTTATTGGCAAAGATTTCCTTGGTGGTGGAAAAACTGGCTAAAACCACCCAACCCAGCAATATCACGGTGAAGAAAAATCCAAATCAAAAGCAACAGATAAGCAGGGGCTAAACGCAGCTCTTTCTGCCAGCGTATGGGTTCTCTATAAGTTTTTTCTTTGGAAAAGAATGACATATTGTTTCTCCTTCTTGTTTACGTTCCTATTCTATCTTTACACAGACTAGCTTTATGGACTTTTTGAAAAAAATGATTTAGCTATCCTGGATTTAGGAATAAGATTTTTTTATAACGGAAAATACTTTAGAATCTTAGCGATAGTATTTTCAGCAAATCTAGAACTCCAAATCCTTGTCCCGGAAAAAGGCGGTTACAAAGCTGGAAGATTAGGACTACGCAAAGGCTTAAGCAAACCCCCACCGCGGCTCTGATTCTCGCATTTCGCCCGTAACACTGTTTCCCTGCCCGAAAATCTGCATATACATATAGACCATAGGAGTAATGGTCTGGGTGTCCGCCGTTACCGTGGAGAAAAGCTGGAATCAGACGAAGAAGCCTACGCTGCTGACAGACCACATGGTGATATTGGTATGGAACATTCCTTTAAAAAGAGGAAGGGTAATGTGTCGGAATTGCTGGAGCCGATTGGCGCCGTCTAGGTGGCAGCTTCAAAAATAGTCTCCGCTGATTCTTTCAATACCGCTGGCAAAAATCAACATATGATAGCCCACCATACCGAAGCAATAGGCAATCAAAAGAGCCATAAACTTATGGTCATTGGTTTGAGCCATTGAATCTTACCAGCTTGTCCAGATGAAGCATGGTGAAAAAGCTCTTCAATAAGCCGAATTTCGGGCTGTAAACATACTGGAGCCACATGGTGGCTAAGGCTACTGCAGAAACAATATTGGAAGATAAATCATGGCACGGAAAAAGCTTTTTGCCACGAATGCCGGAGGTTATAATTACGGCAAAAGAAGGGAAAAGGCTGAGCACCAGGATTCCCCCTAAAAGCCCAAATCCGGAAGAGATTTCCCATAGAAATCCGGAAAAGGGTGGTGCTTAATAGCTTTTTGATAGTTTTCCAATCCCACAAATTGCCATTTTGAAAAGGTATCCGTTACCCCGTCGATCTTAAAGAAAACTCATACACAAGGTTCTCAGGATGGGATAAAGAAACACCAAAAGAAAGAGAATTGCCTGCAGGACTGACAAAGGCAAATAGTATAGCAGAATTCTTTTTCACTGTAGCCTCCTAGAAAATTGGCTGTGAAAAAGAAGTTTTAGGGCATTTCCTCCCGAATTAGAGGATGCTCTGATTTCCTTTTTCACAGCGTCAAATGTCGTTTTACTATTTCATTACTTCTGTAAATTCTTTACAAACTCTTCAGCAGTGATGCTGCCACCGCAAAGCTTTTGTGAAGTTCTCCTTTAAGATCGGAGTCATATCCGCATTATCTTTCTGCGGAAGCTGCCCATGGATAACGAGTCTTTAAGCTCTCCATAACAGGCTTTTACAGAGGATAAAAATCTCATACTATTCCTTATTGTCGCTGTCTGCAGGAATTCCCAAAGACATCTCGGAAAGCTTCTGGTCGTACTTACCCTTGGTGAAGTAGGTGATTAACTTGAATGCATCTTCAGCATGCTTGGAATTCTTGTTGATTGCCAATACCTGTGTTCGAAGTTTGCCGCTCAACGCCATCTACTCCATTTTCTACTGCAGGATAGCTAAAGCATCCCCACTGGAAGTTGTCGCCGGCAATGTCTTTTACTTCGTTTGAAGCCAAGAGCCGTTTATACATTGCAGCAGTTCCTGCAGCCAATTCCTGGTTCTGCCCTGCTGTACCAAAACATTGGAAGCAATGCCTCGGAGAAATATCCTTCTTCGCAAAAATCTTCGTAAGCCTTTAGCCACTGCAAGAACGGAAGGATCATCCCATTTTCCTCTTTTACAATCTGAGAGGCCTTTCTCATAACCGTTGATTCTGGACAGGTGGTATCCGAAGCTGCTTAAGATATAAGCGTCATCACTGGTGATAGGCGCATAGCCCTTCTCCTTGATTAAAGCACAAGCCTTTCATCCAGCTCTTCCCAGGTCTTTGGTACTTCCTTAATGCCTGCTTCATCGAAGATTGCCTTATTGTAGAAGAAAGCAAATACATTTGGCTGGTAAGGAATAGACTTTAAAGTCCCTCCGCCTACTTCTCTACAAGCCGCGATAAGGCCGGCATTTGCGGTTTTCTCGTAGTCATTTGCCTTTGCCAATTCTTCTAAATCTAAAAGATAAGCAGACCAGGTCTTGTTTACACGGTCGATATCCTCATCGAAAAAGGTCAATGTTGGTTCCGGCATCCAGTGCAGGCTGTAATCCTTCACGGATTCCGGTTCTTCCCTTAAACTGCACATCTACGGCAATGCCGGTATCCTTGGTGAAAGCATCAATTGCTTCTTTCAAAGCCTGTCCCTGTGGCTCTGTAGCCTCCCACATGCACCAGTATACCAGTACCGTCTCCACTCTGTGCGGAAGCATCAGCCTTTGCGGCTTCACTACCTGCCTCAGCCTTTGCTTTCGCTCTTTTCATCTTTCGCACTTTCTTTTGCTTGGCTGCCGCCGCATGCTGTAAGCGCAAGAGCTAAGGATGCCATTACGGCGATGGGGTACAATAATTTTTCTTTTCATTTTTTTCCTCCGTTTTCCGGAAAAATCCCTTTGCTTACTGAGATTTCCTTTTTGTTCTGCTTTCTTCTTATTTTTATGAATTATATAGAAGAAACAAAAAGATGTGTTATTTTTCTAAGTATAGGAGAATTTCCTAAATAATCTTTTATACGATTGTGTAAAAGCATTTGTCCTTTGGCTGCGTGCTGTCCCGGCTTATCATGTTATGTACTTTTCTGCTTTTATTTTTTTGTTATTCTTTTACGTATATAGTTTACAGTTTTTCTGCCTTGTGCCACTGCATTTCTCCGGCTTCCAAATGGATTTCCTGTAGCTTTCCCTTTTCCGTCATAATAGCCGGTATCTTGAGGCTCTTGACTATTGTTTAAAACTGCAAGCAGTCCCTTTTCCGGATAGGCATGCACTTCACAGTTAGGGTTTAGTACTGGTAGAGAGCGTATTCATTTTCCTTACCGCAGCTGTATAAAAGTGCTCGTAAAAAGAAGCCTGGTGTTTTTTTCGGAGAGTAGGGAAGTCCTGCCATATAGATGCCTCGTCCCTTTCCGAAAGCATGGGAAGAAAGTGTACAGAACCGTCGCTATATTCCAAAAATCTCTGTATCTTTATCCGTTGCGTAAATGTTTTTCTTACTCCCCAAAGGAAAGCTCTTCCTGGAGAAGTCTTCCAATAGGAAGTGAGCGGTTTTTTTCCGTTTTCAAAATACTTGTCTGTAGATAAGCTGAAGCCCAGTTCCTTCTCTACACCGAGGACATCGGAAAGCTGGAAGAAGCTGCTTTGATACGGCGTAGCACAGGGTTCTCCCACACCGATAAAGCCGCCACCCTCATAGACAAATTGCCGCAGCATGGTGCAAAAGCCTTCATTTTGCCAGATTTCTCCACCCGCACCAGGAGGTACCTGCATCACCCGCATTCAGGATGACATCAATGTCTTTTGGGATACCATTTTCCAAAAGATCGCTAAAAGAGAGGAACTCCACCTCCACCGCCATACCGGACAGGGCTTCCAATATACCGAAATAGCTGTAAATCTGCTGATAATACAGGGCGTGAGCCACCATGTAAGCCTGCCAGGAGCGAATTTTTTTCCCTCAGGCATTCAGGATACCACCTTTTACATTTGTTGTAGGCCTTCTGCCCCTTTACTTCCTGATGAATTTCTCTAAATTCCTCCGCCACCTTTTCCATGCTGTCCAAAAAAGCTGGGAATTTGTATGCCAGGCTTAAATATCCGCCGTAACCGATGCGGTCAATGGGACTTCTGAAAATTTACCTGTCTTGCACTGATCCAGTTTTCTATTGCTTCCTTTTCAGGATGCATACCGGGGGAGAAGCTGTCCGGGAAGAAGTAGGGAAGGAAACTACTTTCGGTATAACGGACTCCTGGAATGTCGGAAATCAGACGAAGGGTTGCCCCTCCTCCTACACTTCCCACCACGCTGTCTAAGCCGATGGAAGAAAAATATTTTCCGTAGGGCTCTGTGCCGATCCAGTTATCCCCAAGGAACATCATGGCTTCTCTACCTTCCTTATGGCAAAGCTCCACCAGCTCCTTGGCTTCCTTTGCCACAAAGCGTTGAATAAAATCCATGTAATCCAGATAAGCCTTGGTAGGAATGCGGAAGGTACTGTTGAAATATCCCTCATCCACCAAATCCTCCTACTGAAGAGCATAGCCGTACTCCTTTTCAGTCACTTCTAAAGCATCTGTGGAAACGGTGTTTCCATAGCCAAACCAGTCCACATATTTTTTTCCTTTTCTTCATGATTGAAGAGAAGGGTAAAATGGTAGAAAAATGTGGTGAAGCGTACCACATCCGTATCCGGATGCTCTGCCAGCCACTGACTGAGACAGGATTTTGCGAAGTCACCTTTACTGTGGGGTTTCCGAATGTCAAAAGGGATGTCTCCGGGCTTATCTCCCCATTGGTTAGTAATGTGGTTATAAAGCTCTGTGGGATCCCAAAGGGCATATACCAAAAAGCTCAGGGTATAACGATGGAAGGGAATAGCATTTTCCAGAATCAGGAGATAATGGTTTCCTCTTCCTTCTTTTTCTGTTTTTAGGCTCCAAAGGGAGGACTCTACCACTTCCCCTGTACTACGGTCTATAAGCTCCCACCATTTTTCGGATCATGGTCAAAGTCCGGACTTACCTGCTTTGGAAAAGAAGCCTTCCATATAGGGGATTTCCAAGTGGGAGGAATAGGCGGTTAGAGGCTTTGACATCAGATAAAATTGCTGACACTCCTCCGGATGCTTTTCTGCAAATTCATTGTGCCCTCTGGCTACAAAATAAGTGCTGTAAATTTTTACCGGCAGGGTTTTGCTTTTTGGATCCAAGTGTGCTGTCGCTGTCTCTGATGGCATCCGCTCCTAAACGCTCCACTAGTTCCTTGGTTTCTTCAAAAAAATTCTCTTCTCCGGGAAGAGTTAATTGTCCTGTTCTTTTTCCCATAATGCTGCTCCTCTGTATAATTTCTAAATCTACCCCGTATTTTAGTGCAAAAAGCATAAAAAAATGGGAATATATATTTGCATAATTAGCGATTTAATTGGTATAATCGAATAGTATGTCGATGGTAGACGGCATTAGGGGGAGGCAAGTTTAGGGAGGTAAGAATGGATTACGAAAGTGTGTATTTGCAGGATTCTATAGAGATTCAGGAACTGGTATCTCTTCATTATTTTCAATACCATAAAGATTTTTGCTTTTTCCCGGAGAGGCTCATCCCTTTTTGGGAATTTGTTTGTGTGGATTCCGGAGAAATCACCGCTATTGCCGGGGAAAAGGAGATTCCCCTGAAAAAGGGAGAGATTTTATTTCATGAACCCAATGAGTTTCATAATGTCTTAACCAATGGAAAGAGTGCCCCAAGCCTTGTGGTCATCAGCTTTTACTGTCACAGTCCTGCCCTTTGGCATTTTCGCAGAAAAATGTCTTTCGGTTACGGAGCAGGAAAAAGCGATTTTATCGAAAAATCATTCAGGAAGGCGCAATGTTTTCAGCGGAAGAATGGATCAGCCGTACCAGAAGAAGCTGCTTTTTTCTTCTGAGCAGAACTTCGGCGGGCAACAGTTGATTCGGCAGTATTTGGCGGAGTTTTTGATTTCCCTGTACAGAAGATATTTTTCTTTGCCCTTGCCGGGGAGAAGTACGGAGTATTTTGTGGAAAAAGGGAAATCGAAAACGGGAGCTTTATAACAGTGTGGTGGAGTATTTGGAAAGAAGACTGCAGGATAAGCTGACGATTGAAGAGATTTGCAGAGATATGCTTTTGGGACGCTCCCATTTGCAAAAAGCTCTTTCAGGAGGTGGGAAGCATGGGGAGTGATGGAGCTCTTCCATAAAATGAAGGTGGATACTGCAAAGCGAATGATCTGAGAGGGACAGCTAAACTTCACCCAGATTGCGCACTCAGCTGGGCTATTCCTCCATTCATTATTTTTTTCCCGACAGTTTAAAAAAGGAATGTGATATGTCTCCCTCGGAATATGCCCAGTCTATCCGGTCTTTGGCGGAGGAAGCATAAGAGGCAGACAGATAAAGGTATACAGAAGAGAGATATCAGTTTCAGGAGAGCCGATAGGCTCTTTTTTCAATGAGGGAAATCATACAAATACATATTTAAATTTCCTATAATTATGGCGAATTATAAGTTTTCAGAATTTGTCATGCTATACATTTTCGTTTATCCTATGAAAAGAAAAATTTTCTTTTTGACACGAATTTTAAGGCTTGTATAGAGGAAAGTGGATAGCGCAATGTTTGATGTTTCTTATTTTTCTGTAATTCCGAAGATTTTCATGAAGGTTCCTGTAACCCTGGAAATCGCTTTTTAATCGCAACATTTTTTTCCCTGATTTTAGGCATCTTGATTGCCGTTATTTCTTATTATCAGGTTCCGATTTTAAATCCCTTTATGTAAATTTTTGGTTTCCTTTATGCGGGGAACCCCATTGTTGCCCAGCTGTATTTCTTTTTACTTCGGCTTGGCGGTTTACAGTGTCTTGGTAAGAGATATGACACCGATTTTCACAGTACTTTTGTGCTGAGTGTCAATGTTGGAGCATTTATGTCAGAAAGCATCCGAGGAGCCCTGATGTCTGTGGGAAGAAGGACAGAAAGAAGCGGCTCTGTCTTTAGGGATGACTCACTTTCAGGTGGTATACTGCATTGTCTTGCCTCAGGCACTCGTGTGGCTATACCACCCCTCTTTAATGACTTTATCAATCTGATCAAATCCAGTTCCCCTACTTTTTATGCTGGGGGTTCCAGATATTATGGGGAGCAGCCAGAACGGAAGGTTCCCAAAGCTACCGATACTTTGAAGTCTACGGGGCGGTAATGCTGGTGTACTGGGTTGTAATCAGTTTCTTTGATTTTTTCCGGAAAATAGTGGAGAAGCGACTGAAGGAAGCTTACTAGAAAATCAAAGAAAACTTGGCTATCGCTTAAGAGGCGAAACTTTTGTATAGGGAGGAAGAAAAATGAAGAAAAGAATTTATGGATTGCCTTTACCTTTGGCTGCATTGGCACTGAATGCCTGCGGAGGAGCGAAGACCGCAACAACTGCGGCAGGAACAGAGAAGGCAAGTGAGAAGGCTACGGAGGTTGCTTCTGAGAAAGCTACGGAGAAGGCAGGAGAAAGTGAGAAAGCTACAGAGAAGGCAGGCAGTGATAGTGCCAAGGTGGAAATCACCAAGGGAAGAACTGTTCATGTGGCGACCAGCGGTGGCGGAGAGCCCTACAGCTTGATTGATGACAAGGGTAACTGCACCGGTATTGATGCGGAAATCTGGAAAGAAATTGGTAACAGAACCGGTTGGACCATTGACGTGATGCAGGCTACCGGCTCCGGAGCAACCTTTGGACAGGTGGATGCGAAGAGAGCGGATGTGGCTGCAAACTGTTATGCGTAAATGCAGACAGAGTGCAGAAGTATTTGGTTTCCGTACCATATTACGGAGATGCACAGTGCGTAGTGGTTAAGGAAGACAGTGCCATTAAGACCTTTGATGATTTAAAGGATAAGAAGGTTGGCGTATTAAACGGACAGGCAGCTCAGCAGACCATTGAAAGAATGGGACAGGAAAAGGGCTTTACTGTGACCCTGTATGAGGGAGAGAACGGTTCCGCAGGCTATCAGGATGTTCTTTTAGGCAGACTGGATGCCTTTGCTTCCACAGACTCCGCAGTCTATAAGTGGGAAAATGCCAGCAACAATAAGCTTCGTTTCTTGGATGAGCGTCTTTATGCTAATGATGTTGCTTACTACTTTGCCAAGACGGATGAAGGCAAGGCATTAAGGAATGAGGTAAATGTGGTTCTTTCCGAGATGCTGGAGGACGGAACCGTGGCGAAGATTGTAGAGAAATATATGTATTCCGACATGACAAAGAATATCATTCTTACAGCGAGCTTGGATTTACTGTGGAGTAATTAGCTATATCGAAAAGTAAAACAAAATTGAGAACTAAGACATAAGCGTAGGAATAGATACAAGCATAGAAGTAGGGAGGACAATCCGTGGAGAAAGAAGTACTCATAGAAATCGAACATTTGTCCAAAAGCTTTCCGGGAGGCACAGAGGTTTTAAAGGATATTTCCTTAGAAATTCATAAAGGAGATATTGTAGCTATCATTGGCCCCTCCGGAACGGGAAAGTCCACCCTGCTTCGTTGCTTAAATTATCTTACAGTACCCAGTGAAGGAAGGATTCGCATCGGGGAATGTAGGGTGGATGCAAAGTCTCATACAAAGGAAGAGGTATACGCTTTACGGCGGAAATCTTCCATGGTTTTTCAGCAGTTCAACCTTTTCAAGAATAAAACTGCCTTGGAAAATGTTATGGAAGCCTTTAACGAAGGTGCAAAAATGCCCAAAGCTGAGGCGGAAGAAATTTCAAGCGACTTTTTAGAGAAGTAGGGATGGGGGATAGAATGGACTTCTATCCGTCCAAGCTGTCCGGGGGACAGCAGCAAAGAGTAGGAATTGCCAGGGCATTGGCGGTGAATCCGGAGGTGATTTTATTTGACGAACCCACCTCCGCCTTGGATCCGGAGTGGGTAAAAGAAGTTTTAGCCACCATACAGGAAGTAGCGAAGGAAGGGCGTACCATGATTATCGTCACCCATGAAATTTCCTTTGCCAGACAGGGTACTAACCGGATTTTATTTATGGAAGAAGGAAAGATTCAGGTGGATGCCCCGCCGGAGGAGTTTTTCCGATACCAAACAGGAAAGGTTACAACAGTTTCTCTCCTTTGTCAGGAGGGAAGAGGAGCTGTAGCACAATATATTTTACTTGCGTCTATTTGGAAAGGAGCTAAACATGCAACTTGTACAGGAATTACCGGAGATTTTTGAGAGCTTTGCGGAGCAGAGAAAGAAGTCCTTCTTAATGGTAAAGGAATGGAAGGATCAGGGGAAGCCTATTGTAGGATCCTACTGTACTTATTTTCCGAAGGAAATCGCCATGGCGGCAGGAGCAGCCAGCGTGTCTCTTTGCTCCACTTCTGATGAAACCATTGCAGAGGCGGAGAAGGATCTTCCCAAGAATCTTTTGTCCTTTGATTAAGTCCAGTTACGGATTTGCAAAAACCGATAAGTGTCCCTTCTTTTTATTTTTTTCCGATGTGGTTGTGGGAGAAAGCACCTGTGACGGAAAGAAGAAAATGTATGAACTGATGAGTGAGTTCAAGGATGTTTTCTTCCTGCGCCTGCCCCACGAGCAGACAGAGGCGGCGGTTCAGCTTTATCGTAACGAGATTATCCGCTTAAAGGATTATCTTTCCGAGAAGTTCCAGGTGGAAATTACCGATGAGATGGTAAGAGAAGCTACCAGAGTCAATAACCGGGCAAATCAGGCATTAAAGGATTTCTACGGCTTAATGAAGTATGACCCCACACCGATTTCCGGCTATGATGTCTTTAAGGTGCTTTATGGCTCCACCTTTAAGTTTGACAGAGCGGCATTGGCTGAGGAAGTGATTGCCCTGAAGCAGAAGACTGAAGAGGAATATAAGGCAGGAAAGCATTTTGAGAAGCGCCCCAGAATCTTAATTACCGGCTGTCCTATCGGAGGAGCTACCGAGAAGGTAATTCGTGCCGTTGAGGAAAAATGGCGGTGTGGTTGTAGGCTATGAGAACTGCACAGGAGAAAAAGGCTATCGGAATTCAGGTGGATGAAAATGCTGAAGATATCTATGAGGCAATTTCCAGAAGATACTTGGCTATCGGCTGTTCCGTTATGACCCCAAACCACAATCGTTTTAAGAGCCTGGATGAGATGATTACGGAATATCATGCTGACGGTGTTTTTGGACATGACCTTGCAGTACTGCCATACCTATGCTATTGAAACCAATAAGATTCGTCGCTTTGTAAATGAAGAAAAGGGTATTCCTTACCTTAACGTAGAGACGGACTACTCTCAGTCTGATGTAGGACAGTTAAATACCCGTGTGGCTGCATTTATTGAGATGCTGTAATTCCTTTTTGGATTTAGTATAGGAAAGGGAAGATGGAGAGAAAATATTTAGAATTGATATAGGCTCCACAGCAGGAAAGGCGGTGGTTTTAGACGGAAAAGGCGAGATTCTTCAAGCCTTTTCCGTGCCTACCGGCTGGAGTAGCTTTGAAGCCTTAAAGTCCATTGGAGAACGATTGGAAGAGCCAATGGATGAAGAACACTATGCCTGTATTGCCACAGGCTACGGCAGAAATGCAGTGGCTTTTGCAGGAAAAACCATGACGGAAATCACTTGCCATGCCAAAGGGGCCATGGCTCTTTTTGGTAATGAAGCCATGAATGTGATTGATGTGGGCGGTCAGGATACCAAGGTAATTACCTGTAAGGGAAGAACCGTGGAAGAGTTTTTATGAATGACAAATGCTCTGCAGGGAACAGGAAAAGTTTTTGGAGGTTATGGCAAACCGCTTGAACATTTCCATGGAGGAATTGAATTCCCTTGCCAAGGAGCATACCGAAGAAGTGAAGATCAGTTCCATGTGTACGGTCTTTGCAGAATCTGAGGTAATTTCCTTAGTGGGACAGGGGATTGAGCGAGCCAACATTGCTTACGGTATCCTGCAATCCGTTGCCGGAAAGGTCGTGCAAATGTTGGGAAGGCTTAGAGACCAAAGCCCGGAGGTCTATCTTACCGGAGGTCTTTGTGAAGCGGCTTATTTCCAGGAGATTTTATCGGAAAAAATCGGAAAGCCCATTCATTCCCATAAAAATGCCCACTATGCCGGAGCCCTTGGGGCTGCGGTTTTAGCCAAGGAACAGGTGGAAAAGGGGAGAATGTAAGTTCGGATAATTTGCCGAATTAGCAATACAAGAAGTGCAGTATGAAATTGTTTGGGATATTGGCATTTAAGCCTACGGCAGAAGAATGGATCAAAGAGGCAAATCATGTACAATTTTGATGAAATCATTGACAGAAGACACACCAACGCCCTGAATACGGACGGCTTTCGCCAGTATATTTTCCATGATGACGGAAGTATGAGCTTTCCCTACAAGGATGAGGAATTTATCCGTATGTGGGTGGCGGATATGGAATTTGCTACGCCGGATGTGGTTATCGAAGGAATAGAAGAACGGCTAAAAAGAAGGATTTTCGGCTATACCAGAGTTTTTGAACCGGACTACTATGAAGCCTTCCTTTCCTGGTGTCAAAGAAGATACGGATTCAGCTTTCCAAGGGAGAGCTGGTGATGTCCAACGGCATTATTCCGGCTCTGTATGAGCTGGTAGAGCACATTTGTAAAGAGGGAGAGAAGGTACTCTTTTTACCCCTCCTATGCTCAATATGCGGCAAAGGCAAGCGGAAGAGAAGTGCTTTGTTCGGATTTAATCAATGAAAATGGAATTTATCGCATAGATTATGAAGACTTTGCAAAGAAAGCCAAGGAGGCGAAGCTTTTTATTTTCTGTAATCCCCATAACCCTACAGGTCGGGTATGAGAGAAGAGGAATTGGAGAAGCTGGCTAAAATCATTCAAGAAAATGATTTTGTATGTGATTTCCGATGAGATTCACTGCGATTTACTCCGGAAAAATCAAAAGCATATCCCCTTGGGAAAGATAATGCCGGAATATAAGAAATTGGTGACCTGCATGGCGCCCAGCAAGACTTTTAATATGGCAGGACTCATGATTTCCAATATTTTGATTCGGGAAGAAAGACTGAGAATGCTTTGGAACAATAAGCATTATAATTTTGACAATCCTCTGAGTATTGCCGCGGCCCAGGCAGCCTATGAAAAGGGAGAGCCCTGGCTAAGAGAATTACAGGAATACCTGGATGACAACTTTGCCTTTACGAAGTCCCTATCTGGAAGAGCATTTAGAAAGGGCGAAAAATGCAGATTTCAGAAGCGACGTATTTGGCTTGGGTAGACCCTAAGCGCCTACTTTTCGAAGGAGGAAGAGCTTCCCCGCTTCTTTGCGTATGAAGCCGGCGTTCTTTTGGAGGGAGGCAATATGTTTGTCCAACATTCCGATGGATTTATCCGCCTGAATTTAGCCTGCCCCAGAAGCATTGTGGAGGAAGGTCTAAAGAGGATTTGCGAAGCGGTAAAGAAGAAAAAGGGCTAAAATTTTTTTAGCCCTTTTTCAAGTTAAGCTTCTAAAGCTACGATAGCCTCATCCATATCTAAGAACTTCCTTCCATCCGGAAGAATCATGCAGGGAATGCCCAGTCTGCCATTTTTCGGATAATCAGACTGAAGAGCCTGCTTCCGAATCTCTGCGTAGCAGTCCTCCTGCTCCCGTAACATCAGATAATATTTCAGAGAGGGGAAGTCCTCCAGAATATTAACAAAATCCACTTCTACGTTTCTTTTCTTCATTTCTTCCAGAATTTCTCTGCATCCCGGACAAAGATGACTGCCAACGATTTGAACCTTCATAGTTTCCTCCTTTATAACGATTTTCTTTTTCCTTATCACTATACGAAAATGTAGCATAGAGTCAAGGGGAAATCCCATTTGACAGGGGGAGGCTTTTTGCTTTATAGTTCCCTTTGCGAGTGTATAGTCTAAGGAGGAAAAATCCTTTAAAAGTGCATGCTATTTAAAGAATCCCATTATTAGAAAATTCCATTACAAGGAGTAAAGGATGTTTGAAAATTTAGAAGAAGTAAAAAAGCATTACGAAGAAATTATGCATAATCTGACGATTCCGGAGGTGGTTTCCGACATCAGTCAGTATAAAAAGTTGATTTTAGAGCAGACCAGTCTGGAGCCGATTTACAAGGCTTATTTGGCTTTCCGAAAGGCGGAGCAAAGTGAAGAGGAGGCTCTTTCCCTTTTGGACAATGAAAAGGATAAGGAAATTCTGGAGATGCTAAGGAAGAATTGCAGCAGTCAAGGAAGACCAGGAGAGACTTACCAAGGAGATTCAGCTTCTCCTCTTACCTAAGGATGAAAATGACGACAAGAACATCGTAATGGAAATCCGTGGAGGAGCGGGAGGAGAGGAAGGGCTTTATTTGCCGCTCTCTTTATAGAATGTACACCAGCTATGCGGAAAAAGAGGCTGGAAGACGGAGTTGGTTTCCTTTAATGAAACAGGCCTTGGGGGCTTAAAGGAAGTGGTCTTTATCGTAGACGGTCACGGCGCTTATTCCCGTTTGAAGTATGAATCCGGGGTACACAGAGTACAGCGTGTACCGGAGACGGAAAGTGGGAAGAATTCATACCTCCACCGCAACGGTGGCGGTTATGCCGAAGTAGAGGATGTGCAGGTGAGATTAACCCTGCAGATGTGCGCATGGAAGTTTTCCGTTCCTCCGGAGCCGGTGGACAGCATATCAATAAGACTTCTTCTGCGGTTCGACTGATTCATGAGCCTACCGGCCTTGTGGCAGAGTGTCAGGAGGAGCGTTCTCAGGTACAAAACAGAGAGAAGGCTATGCGACTTCGAGAGCAAGACTTTATGAAATCGAGTTGGAAAAGCAGCAGTCGGAAAATGCGGCGGAGAAGCGTTCTCAGTTAGGAACGGGAGACCGCTCCGAGAAGATTCTGTACCTACAACTTCCCTCAGGGAAGAGTAACGGATCATAGAATCAAGCTTACTCTTTACAATATTGATGCGGTGCTTTCCGGAGATCTGAGATCTTAATTGACCCGTTGATTACTGAAGATCAGGGCTGAGAAACTGGCACGTTTGGAAGAGAAGAATTAAGGAAAATGCCTCCTTTTCTTAATGGGGAAAAGGGGGGATTTTTGTATAATAAAATAGTTTCTTTGGAATAATGAATCGTGCTGATGAAAGTATAGAAGGGGTAAAGAATGGAAGAACAAAGAGAAAGACAGAGCAGAAAAAGGGGAAGAGTGGGGAAAGAGTCTCATTCCTTTTTCTGTTCTTTTTGCTTTATTGTGCTTTTTGCGGGGGCAGGTCTTTTTTACTATGTGAAGAAATATATGCCCACCAAAGCCAGAGCGGACTTAAACAGCTATTTTTCCGTATCCGGAGACAATGTGGAGCTGTATTTAAACCATGAAAAACAGGTGGAGGATTCCGTATTGACTCTGGGAAGAATGCAGGGATGGAGAGGTCTATCTCCCCTATGGCTTTGTGGTAAAAGCAGTTAAATATTCGTTTTTATTATGACGATGATGAGAAAAACACTCCGCTATGCCCCTGCCGGATTCTGTGGAAATCTATCAGCCGGGGAGAAAAGGGAAAGGATGGAAAGCTTCCTATTTTGTGGACGGGAAAAACATTTTCCTCAGCCTCTCTGATTCAGTCCCATACTGCCCTGAAGTAGAAAGCTTTTACGGATGCGGAGCATAAAAAGAGTCTTCCTTTACAATGCTTTTGGCAAGGAAAAAGCAGGCGACTTTAACGGCTAAAGAGGCGGTTCGCGTGCAGGGGAGTGAAGAGTCCTATCCTTACAGATCTGGAAAAGGGAGATAAGGTTCTGGTTTTTAGAGAAAATGGAGAAGTATCTGGGTGGAAACCAAGGACGGCTTTATCGGCTACCTTAGAAACAGTCGTTTAGGGAGATGAGGTGGAGATTGAAAAAGCTCCGACTTCCAGGCACCGGTTTATTCTCACAAAAAGCATGGGAGAGGAGTTCATCCTACTTTGTACTTTCCATCAGATTACCACTCCGGAAGCCAACAATACTTTGGATACCTTATTGCCAAATGCGGCAGAGTCAAATATCGTGGCACCTACCTGGTATGTGCTTTCCGACAATGCAGGTAACTTTATTTCCTATAGCGATGCCAACTATGTAGCCAAGGCTCATGCAGCAGGAAAGAAGGTATTTGCCACCCTCAATAACTTTGATGCGGGAAAGGTGGATGCCAAGGCGCTTTTTTCTGCGGCAAAGCATAGAAGTGCTTTGATTGAAAATTTGGTAAAGGATTTAAAGGAAAAGCAGATTGACGGAATCAATGTGGATATTGAGCTTTTACCGGAAGGTGCAGCCAGAGATTATCTGGAGTTTATGCGAGAGCTCTCCATTGCCTGCCGCACCGAGGATCTCTTTTTGAGTGTGGATTGCTATGTTCCCTATTCTTATAATGCTTACTACAATATCAAGGAGCTGGGAGAGATTTGTGATTATGTGGTCATTATGTGCTATGACGAGCATTATGCAGGTTCCGAGGAAGCAGGATCCGTTTCGTCTTTAAGCTATGTGGAGCGAGGAATTGACGAAAGCGCTGCGAAGATGGATAAGAACAGAGTAATTATTGCCCTGCCGTTCTATACCAGAGTCTGGATTACCGATGCAAACGGAAAGCTCCGTTCGAGGCTCTTTTCCATCAAAAAGGCGAAGGAATGGATTATAGAAAAATGTTCCTTTTAGAGTGGAAAGAGGATATTGACCAATACTATGGCGTGATTCAGGACGGAAATGAGAAAAAGGAAATCTGGATGGAGGATGAAAAGTCCATGGAAGCAAAGATGAGTTTGCTCCGGGAAAAAGGAGCATTCAGGGTGTTGCAGGCTTGGAAGCTGGGACAGGAGCCCCAGGGATTTTTGATGCATTCTGAATTTAGAAGAAAAGGCTTCATAAAACAGCATGATTAAACAGTAAAAAAAGCATTATAGAAACATCTTAAAAGTAGAGGCGTCAGGATGAAGACAAAAATCTTTTGGAAAAGAAGGAATTTCAGAGTACTGCTGAGATCCTAAAAGCAGGGAGGCTTTAGTGGCTTTCCTACGGAAACCGTATACGGCTTAGGAGGAACGGTTTGGATAAGGAAGCGGCAAAAAGATTTATGCCGCTAAAGGTGAGACCTCCGACAATCTTTTGATTTTGCACGTTTCTTCAATAGAAGAGGTTTACCCTTTGGTGAAGGCTTTTACCGGAAAAGGCGAAGAAACTGATGGAAGCCTTTTGGTACGGAATTTTAACTCTGGTACTGCCAAAGTCCGACATTGTGCCTAAGGAAAGCACCGGAGGGCTGGAAACCGTAGCCCTTCGTTCTCCTGAAAAATGCCTTAACCCTCGCCCTGATTCGTGCCTGCGGCTTCCCATTGCCAGCCTTCCGCAAATCTTTCCACTACCAGCCCCTACAGAGGCTGCCCATGTTTTGGAGGATTTAGGCGGTAGAATTGAGGGGCATCTTAGAGGACGGTGCAGTGGGCATCGGGGTGGAATCCACCATTGTGGATTTAAGTGAAGACAGTCCCACCCTGCTTCGTCCGGGAGCTATTACGATAGAGGATTTGGAAGAAGTTTTAGGGAAAAAGGTGGTATTGACCCGACTTTATTGGGAAAGAGCATGACAGAGGGCTTTATCCCAAAGGCACCCGGCATGAAATACAGGCACTATGCTCCTAAGGCGGAGATGATATCTTTAAGAAAAATCTGCTTTCTGATCAGAGTCAAAAGGCAAATGAAATACCGTATGGGGAAGAGAAAAAAAGCTGATAGCGGAAGCCATCCTTTCTTATGGGGAAAAAGAACTATCGGTATCTCCGGAGAGAAAGATTTGGATTCTTTGTGGAGAAGATACTGCTTCCCTATATGAGGGGGATGGTCGTTTTACGGTGAAAATTTTTAGGTGAGGCGAGAGGAACCCCTATCCATGACCCATAATTTGTTTCGACTGCTTCGGCAGGCAGATGAAGAGGGAGCGGAATTGATTTTGGGAGAGTGCTATTCCGAAGAAGGAGTAGGATTTGCCTTAATGAATCGCTTAAAGAAGGCAGCGGGACAAAGGATTTTCTATGTCTAAGGAATAAAGGAAGGGATTGCAAATATAAGAATGAGTCTTTCGTGCATCATAGGTCTGAAATTTGGGCACGCTTTGAATTCCATAGACATAGAAAACTCATAATATGTAAATTGGAAAAAAATAATTTAAGCCTTTAGTCGAATTGCAAAAACTTTTATGCTCTAAAGTGTAGAAACTCATACTCTTGGGTGTATCCTAAAGCTAGAAAGATAGCCTTTTTCGGTATAGAAATATTCTCCGGCAATAAGGCTTGGAGAATTATAGAGCGTGGGACGGCGACCTACAGAGAGGGTGGCTATGAAGGTACTGAAGGAGGACAGAAATATTCACTTGAAGGAACAGATGTTGTTCTCGGAAATATTGGAAGGTTTGAAAGAAATCGAAAAAATTGAACAGGGTGACAAGAAGGAAGGGGCAGCAGAGCGATTTTGCAGCCTCTTTTCTGCACTAGAGGAGGAACTTCATTTCGCGGAGGAAGAAGTTCTGGAGGAGAAATCCTCCCTTTGACGAAAGTATTTTTGCCGAAGGAAGGAGAACTTCTGGCGGAAGGAGAAAGCCTTTGTCTGCTGGGGAAATTGCAGAAGAAGATAGGGAAGGGTATATGGAAGTGGAATATGATGCTTCCTTCTTTAAGGCGGCATTTTTCCGACCAGAGGTTTTTAAAGAATCTTTGGAACAGCTTTCACTATAGGAATAGAGCCTATTACAGTATATTTTCATTTAATGGACTATTCTTAGGCTATTGTGGAATCCGAAATCTGCAGTCAAGTCCTTGGGAACTGTGTATTTCCTTGAAAAACAGTATCAGGACGGGGAATCGGCACAGAAAGCTTAAGGCTTTTGATGAAGGCTTTAAAGCGCCGTACCGGAGAGTCCGTCTATAGAGGACGGGTGGATGCGGACAATGAAGCTCCATCGGCATGATGCGGAAGTTAGGGGCAAAGCCCAATGGAATCAGTGAGAGCTTCCTTCATGGAGAACGACTAAAGCGTTATCAAAAGCAAAGTAAGTACTTGATTGATGAACGTTTAAAGGAACTTGCTGAGAATTTGCTGTACCTGCGGAGGAACTTTTGGGGCATCTTTTGGAGTTTCGGATTGAAGCATGATCTTTTTTGACAGGTTTAAGGCATAGTGTTGGAGTTTCGTTTAGGATGAAAAAAAGGAATTAAGTTTCATAGTATTTATTATCGCTACTATTTGTTTTATCGTTGTGATCCTTCCTCTTCTTTTCCTTTGGACTATTACCGAGAAGAGTGGTGAGAAACTGGAGCTTTTTCAAGGGATGGTTAGTATTGGTCAGGAGGAGATAAACTATATCCTTTCGGGAATCAGTCTCTTTCTCATTTTATTATTTTCTTTTTATAGGGCTGGAAATGTAGCATTGGTGAGGAGGGATTTACCTTTGTAAAAATAGATTTACTTGTGCCCTGGACGGAAATTACTGCTGTAAGCCATGTATGGATTAATGAAGCCCATTATGTAAGAAAAAAAGTTTTTTTGTTTTATAATCGAAAAACACTGGTAGTTTATAGGAAAGATTATAAGCCGATTTGTATTTACAACATTTCTTTACTTGGTACCTATATGCAGTAAAATTTTATCATCCCGAAATACGGACGAATCCAATGACTGCTAGTTTTACTCACAACATTTAATTTGATTCTGAATTCTACTTTACTTTATGGAGTTGTAACGAAATCTTACCAATTCGAAAAACACTGTGATTTGGACAATTCTGTATTTCATTAAGGCTTTTATACTTCCTGTGCTAATGCTTGCATACTAAAATAAGAAATATGGGAATGCTTTGAAGCATGTCACAATTTATTCTATAAATGCATCCGATGCGATTCATGTATAGGGACAAGGAAATGCAAAAATAGAAGTACTTATGCAGTACGCAAATCCCCCAGGAACGGCAACTTCTGGGGCGGATAATATTCTCCATCGAAAAGATATACAGTACATGAAGTTGGTTGTGGATTTTGCTAATAGCAAAGGATGTCACCAATAATGTCCACAATGCCACCTAATTTTATATAATCTTCATACGCTACATTATTTCATTACACCATTTCTTGATTTTTTTGTCTGCTTATGCTATACTTAGAAACGTAAAAAGACAGAAGTACTCATGTGGTACGCAAATCCCCAGGAGCGGCAACTCCTGGGGATTTTTCCGTTGTGGCAAGGTGGATTAGACCTAGGTTGACTACCGCTTACTGATCTCCGTCCAACCATTTGCAGATAAAGTGGCAAACAATACCCGCCAAAACAGAGATTAAAAAAGACAAAAATATCCCCATGTAGCACACCCCCTTTCCGTACCCGTTTAGGGGTGGTAGCATAATATATCATATCATAAAAACATAAATTTTTATCCTTAATTTAAGTAATGGTATGATTATTATTTTTATCATTAACATATTCTCCAAAAATAAACTCCCTATAGCCTCTCCCTGGCATTATGATAAAATAATCAGACAGAACTATATCTAAAAGGAGGTTCAATTATGGAACAGGAAAGCAGAATTGCGGTCATGGCGATTATTGTGGAGAATCGTGAGTCCGTGGATACGCTGAATCATCTTCTTCATGAATATGGGGACTATATCGTAGGGAGAATGGGATTACCCTATGAGAAGAAGGGAGTAAACATTGTATCCATCGCTCTGGATGCCCCCAACGACACGATTTCCGCTTTGGCGGGAAAGATTGGGAACATCCCGGAAATCAGTGTAAAAACTGCCTATGCCAGCAAGTAAAGTAGCAGATTTACTTCGTCAGCTGCAAAAAACCCATCATTTGTCTTTGGAAGAATATGAGCTGATTCTTTCGAATAGGACGAAAGAGGATGAGGAGCTGGCGAAGAACCTGGCGAAGGAGTGCACCGAAGAGTATTACGGCAATGGGGTGTATACCAGAGGATTAATCGAGTTTACCAACTATTGCAAGAACGGCTGTCACTACTGCGGGATTCAGCGGGAAAATCAAGAGGTGGAGCGCTATCGTCTGACGAAGGAGGAAATCTTGGACTGTTGCCGGGAAGGGCATCAACTGGGCTTTCGCACCTTTGTTTTACAGGGAGGCGAGGATCCTTATTTTACGGATGAGCGGATCGTAAAGATTGTAAAAGGCAATCAAAGAAGAATTTCGGATTGCGCCGTCACCCTTTCCATTGGGGAAAAATCCAAAGAATCCTATGAAAAATATTTTCAGGCAGGAGCTGACCGCTATCTTCTTCGGCATGAAACGGCGGATGAAGCCCATTATCAGAAGCTCCACCCTAAGGAATTATCCTTTCAAAACAGGATGCGTTGTCTGCAGGACCCTAAAGGACATCGGCTTTCAGGTGGGCTGCGGTTTCATGGTAGGTTCTCCGGGGCAGAGCAGTAAAAGTTTGACGAAGACCCTGTACTTATACAGAATTCAAGCCGGATATGTGGGATTAGTCATTCATTCCCCAGCACAGCACCATTTTCGCAAAGGAAAAAGCAGGGCAGTTTGAGGACACCTCTTTCTCCTATCCATGCTTCGTTTGATTCAACCGAATCTTTTGATTCCCGCCACCACAGCTCTGGGGAACCATCGATAAACGAGGAAGAGAACTGGGAATTTTAGCAGGGGCAAATGTTCTGATGCCAAATCTGTCTCCCACGGCAGTGCGAAAAATATCTTCTCTATGACAACAAAATCTGTACTGGTGATGAGGCAGCCCAGTGTCGTGCCTGCTTAAGTCGAAGGATGGAGTCTGTAGGAGCCAAGCTTCTGGTGGATAGAGGAGATGCAAAGAAAGCAAAGTAGAAGCATAAGAAAAAAATCAAATAGTCTATTAATCAGGTGAAAGCATTTATGCCTTCCAATCTGAACGGAACGTAAACACATTTTCCTTAAGAGGAATTCGAACCGGAAGAAGGGAGTATTATGAGTACAATCTATAATCCAAAAATCAACTAAAAGCAGAAGAATTTATTTCCCATGAAGAAATCCTGAAACCTTTACTTTTGCCGATGAGCATAAGAATGACCGCTATATATAGAGTCAATCCTGGAAAAAGGCAAAGCCGGTATATGATGAGAAGGGCAGAGTTCATTGCGATGGTTTGAGCCATCAGGGGATACTCCCGTTTTATTGGTTTACGAATTACCGGATTTAAACGAGAAAAATGTTTAAATTGGCGGAGGAGATTAAGCTGGTACTTTTTATGGAAATCGTATCGTGCTTTTCGCACCCTTATACCTTTCCAATTACTGTGTAAACGGTTGTGTGTACTGCCCTTATCATGCGAAGAATAAGGACATTGCCAGAAGAAAACTTAGCCAGGAGGAGATTCGTAAAGAGGTACTGTCCCTTCAGGATATGGGGCACAAGCGTCTGGCTTTAGAGGCGGGAGAGGATCCTGTTAATAACCCCATTGAGTATATTTTGGAGAGTATTAAAACCATTTACAGTATCCATCATAAAAATGGAGATATCCGCCGTGTCAATGTAAACATTGCGGCAACCACCGTGGAAAAATTATCGTAAAGCTTAAGGAAGCCGGTATCGGTACCCATATCCTGTTCCAGGAAACCTATCATAAGGAAAGCTATGAACAGCTCCACCCAACCGGACCGAAGCATGACTATCGTTATCATACGGAAGCCATGGATAGAGCCATGGAGGGCGGTATCGATGACGTAGGCATCGGCGTACTCTTCGGTTTGGACAAGTATCGCTATGAGTTTGCAGGACTTCTGATGCATGCGGAGCATTTGGAAGCAGTACACGGTGTGGGACCCCACACCATTTCCGTGCCCAGACTGAAGAGAGCCTCCGATATAGATCCCAGCCAGTTTGACAATGGTATTGATGATGAGATTTTTGAGAAAATCATTGCCTGCATCCGGATTGCGGTGCCCTATACCGGTATGATTATCTCCACCAGAGAGTCCGAAGCGGTTAGAGGAAGAGCTTTTATCCATCGGTATTTCAGATTTCCGGAGCATCCAGAACCTCTGTAGGAGGCTATTCCGAGGAGGAGCGTACCCATGATACGGAGCAGTTCGATGTTTCCGACCAGAGAAGCCTGGATGAGGTGGTAAAATGGTTGATGGATCTTGGGTATTTGCCTTCCTTCTGTACCGCCTGCTATCGGGAGGGAAGAACCGGAGATCGCTTTATGGCGTTGTGTAAATCCGGACAGATTCAAAACTGTTGTCATCCCAATGCATTAATGACTTTGGCGGAGTTCCTCACCGACTATGCCAGTGAGGGTACCAAGAAGTGCGGAGAAGACTTAATCGAGAAGGAACTTCACCATCCCCAATGAAAAACGACGGGACATTGCCAAGGATCACATCAGTAATATTTATGAGTCCAATAAGAGGGACTTTTTATTTCTAAAGAATTTACAGGCTATAGATAATTTAGGAGTAGCTTCGGCAATAAAGGTCTGAATGCAGGAAGTCTGAGAACGTACCCCCAACTTCAGACCTTTATTGATTAGAAAAATTTTTGATTTTTACAGTCTGTACGTAGAGGAAGTTCCTTCAGCGCGTAGGGCTATAGCCAAGACTTTTTATAACAGGGAGAAAAAGATGAGTCTACAGGACACCCCTCAGGGGGAGCGGATCCACATCGCATTTTTCGGGAGGAGAAATGCGGGAAAAATCCAGTTTTTAATGCCATTGCAGGACAGAAATTGTCTCTACTTGGAAATCTTAGGAACCACGACAGATCCGGTGCGGAAATCCATGGAGATTTTGCCCTTGGGACCGGTACTCTTGATTGACACTCCGGGCTTTGATGATGAGGGGGAGCTGGGAAGCATGAGGGTGGAAAGAACCAAAGAAGTGCTTCGGGAAACGGATATTGCCCTCTTATTTCTTCCTGCCAAGGACTTTTCTGTCTGCAAGGAAAAGAGGAGCAGGGTGAGCACTCTCTTGTCAGAGATTGAGGGGGCAGGAGGAAGCCTTTTTCTTGTTAGAGAAAGAGGAGCAGGGGAAGGCTTTTCTTGCCGGAGAAAGAGAGCTCCTACCTTAGACTTTTCAGGAAAAATAAAATTCTGCATTCCTCTTATTAAGCCAGACGGATAAACTTTCTTCCGAAGAAAGAGGGCGGATAGAGGAGTGGATAGAGGACCGGATTTCTCGGAAAAAGGATACGCCATTTCAGGGGATATTTTTAGTGTCTTCCGAAACCAAGGAGGGAGTAGAAGCAGTAAAGAATGCCTTTGCACCCTTAGCAAGCCTTCAGGAAGAGAAAAAGCGACTCTTCCACGGTCTGGTGGAGCCGGGAGACTTTGTGGTATTGGTGACCCCTATTGATGAATCCGCTCCGAAAGGAAGACTGATTTTACCGCAACAAATGGCGATTCGAGACATTTTAGATTATAATGGAATTCTCTGGTCTGCCAGGTGGAGGAGCTTCCGAAGATTCTGGAAAATTTGGGTGAAAAAATCAAGCTGGTGGTTACGGACTCTCAGGCATTTTCCAAAGTGAATCAAATTCTTCCTAAGACTATGCCATTGACCTCCTTTTCCATTCTGATGGCAAGATACAAGGGATTTCTAAGTTATGCCTTGGAGGGTTGTGCTGTGCTTTCCACCTTGGAGGATGGAGATAGGGTTTACATTGCTGAGGGCTGTAGTCATCATCGGCAGTGCGGAGATATCGGAACGGTAAAGCTCCCTCGGATGCTGGAAAAATATACCGGAAAGAAGCTTCAGTTTGTATACTCGGAGGGAAAGGGATTTTTACCGGAGGAGGAACAGAAGCGGGGTGAAGATAATGATTCACTGCGGAGCCTGCATGCTTAGTGAAAAAGAAGTGGAGAGTCGTTATCAGGACTTTCTTCGAAAGAAGATTCCCATTTGTAATTACGGACTGGCTATGGCGAAGATGACGGGCATTTTGGAACGCTCCATTGAGATGCTATAATAGAATGCATAACGAGTAGATTAATAAAAGAAATCAATAAAGAAATCACTAAAGAAGTTACTAAAGAAGTCAATAACGAAGTCAATAGAGAAATAAACGATAAGCTTCATATCGGTAATCGATGCATTGCAGTACTAAGAAAGAAGGAATTTCCTATGGTTAAACTCATTCATACCGCAGATTTGCATTTGGACAGTGCATTTCGCTCCCTGCTTCACAAAGGAAGAGGCGGAAAAATAGGAGACAAAAAGCAGCTTATGGCTTGGAAGGAGCTGCTGTCCTTTGCTGTAGAAAAAAAGGTACAGGGAATCTTGATTGCCGGTGATCTTTTTGACAGTCCGGTGGTTTCTCATGGAACAATGGACTTTTTCCTATCCACTATTTCGGAGCATCCGGAGATTTCCTTCTTCTATTTAAGAGGAAACCATGATACGGAAAATACCTTCTGCTATCAGGAAAACCTGCCGAAGAATCTCTTTCTCTTTTCGGAAAAGGGGAAAGAAATACCGTTTAAACGATAGATTACTTTTGGCGGGGGTGGAATACGGCACCAAGGATATTTCCTTTGGTGAAAATGAAGGGCTACACAGGGGAGCCGGACAAGCTGCCGAACAAGGCGTAGGACAGGAAAATGCACATGGAGCGGAAGTGCTAAGTAAAAGCGAATCTGAGTCGGAGGAGGAATCCAAGTTCCTAAAGCTAAAAGAGGAGGACTGCAATATCCTCCTGCTTCATGGTGCCCTGTATCAGGGAACGCCCAAAGGAGAGGCTGTTCAGGGAGAGGAAGGCATTTTTCCTGAAAAATCTTGAAAAGCTTCCCCTATCCTATATCGCCCTGGGGCACATCCATAAGGGGGGCGAAGGGAAGTTAAATAATGGGGCTCTTTGGGCCTATCCCGGTTGCCTGCAAGGAAGAGGCTTTGATGAGGAAGGAGAAAGGGGATTTCTGTATCTAAAGGTCGAAGAAGAGAAGAAGGAAATTCACAAGGAATTTATTCTCCATTAAGCAAGGGAGTTTCGGATTTTGGAGATTGAGCTTGGAAGATGAGGTACTTTAGCCTGCCTGAAAAAGAGATAGAAGATGAAATGGAGAAGTAAGCATTTCCAAAGAGGACAGCCTTCGCATTATTTTTAAAAAGGAAAAGAAGGGCTTGGAGCAGGAAAGAAATCTTCGTTACCTGCAATTACAGCTTCAGGACAGCGTATTTTTCCTGGAAATACAGGATGAGAGCGAGCTTAGTTGAATCGGGAAGAAGCCATGAAGGAGAAAGAGTCTGAAGGGGGAGTTTTCCTGCAGGGTGCTAGTGCTGCGATAATCTTTCCAAGGAAGAGCAGGAAGAAATCATTGCCTTAGGAATGGGGCTTTTGCAGGGAGGAGAACTATGATTATAGAAGCATGCCACATTGCCCAATTCGGAAAATGGAAGGATGCGAGTTTTTCCTTTTCTCCCGGAAAGAACAGTTTCCTCTGGGACAACGAGTTATGGAAAAACCAGCTTATCTACTTCTTTAGCTGATGTTCTATGGGGTTTCCGGGGATAGAAAACAGGACTTAGAGGAAAATGAACAAAAGCATTATATGCCTTTTCAAGGAGCATCCTTTGCAGTACGGATTATTTTTCCGTATCGGAGAGAAAGCGTTATCGTCTGGAAAGAAGCTTCGGGTCTAAAGAAGTCTGAGGACAGCTTCGGACTTTTGATGAGGACAGCGGAAGGAATCCAAGGATTATTCCGAAAATATCGGAGAAGAGCTTTTTTCTTTGGATGCAGAGTCTTTTCAAAGAGTTTGTATGATTAGTCACGAGGATCTGCATTTTTCCATGAACTCCCGTATGCATGCCAAGCTTGGCAATGTGGCGGAGGATCAGGAGGATATGAAGAAGTTCCAGCAGGTGCAGACGATTCTTAAGGATGGCATCAATGCCCTGTCTCCTAACCGTCGTACCGGAAACATTTTCAAGTTAAAGATGCAGGAGGAGGAATTGTCCTCCGGTCTTTACGGCAAGGAGGCTTTGGAAAATGCAGTTCTTTCTATAGAAAAGGAAGTGCTTTCTCTTACGGAAAAAGGAAGCCAAGCGGAAGGAAGAGGGAAGGCTCTGGAGGGAGGAGCTTAGCCAAAGGATTTCGGAAAAGGATTCTTTGGGGAAAGTGGATGTCCTATGCCCAGAAGAAGGAAGAACGGGAAAAGGCGGAGTATCGTTATGAAAATGCTTTAAAGTGGTACTATCAGGAGCGTTTTTCCGAGATTCCGGAGGAGAAGAAAGCACTCCTTTGGAAGGAGGAAATGCAGTCCTTCAGGAACAGATTCGTTCTATAAAGAAGGAAATTGAAAAAGTATCGGAAGTCGGTGTAGAAAAAATCGGCGGGGAGAATGCCGGTGCAGAGTCCGGAATCGAAAAGGGGAGCTGTCCGGTACTTCTCCTGTAGTGCTTTTCGCTTTAGCAGGACTGGGACTGCTCTTTGTTCTTCTTTTCTTCGGAAAGCTTTTCGGTATGCCCTTGGGACTTCCTTCAGCCTCATTCCTATTACTGAGGGATTCTTTCCTTAGTCTTTGCTTCTTCCTTTGGTGGAGCGGAGAACAGAAAAAGCAGGACATGGCAAAGAAAAGCAGGAAGAGGAAGAGAACCGACAAAAGAAAGCAGCAGGCAATACGCTTTGCTTCCTTGGAAGAGCTTCTTTCCCGTTTTCATAAGCTGGAAGACATGCAGGATTTAGAAAAGGAAGCAGCAGGTCGAAAAAGAAGAGTTCCTTCGCTTCGTGGAAGAGGAAGGGGAGAACAGTGCCTCTTTTTGATTGGAAGAGAAACAGAAGGAATGGGAGGAAGATTACTTTCCTTAGAGGAGAGCAGGAGAAAGCTGGAAGCTTTCCGGAAAGAGGAGGAGAAAGAAGGAAGAGATTCGGAAGAAACGGGCGGAAAGAGAAGCGAAGGTTCAGGATTTGGACTTCCTGGAAGAGCAGGAAAGACTTTTGGCACAGAAAAAAAGAAGAGCAGAGAGCTGGAAAAGCGCTACAATCTTTTGCAAAAACCAAAAGCTTATCTGGAAATGGTACCAAGGAGCGTTTGTCTCTGCAATATAGGAGCCTATTTTGGAAGCCTTCAAAAGTATTTTCAGAGTATCTGCACAGAGCCCTGCAATCCAGATGAGCGAGGACCTGGAGCTTAGCTTTGTGGACAGAGGCTTAAGCCAGGGAGCAGGGGTTATCTAAGTGAGGGCTTGCAGGACCTTTCTGCCGTTTTCTGTCAAAAGCTAGTATCTTTGATGCCATGTTCCAGGAGGAAAAAGCTTTCTTATTATTGGATGATCCTTTTAGCCATTTGGATGAGAAAAAATGGAGCAAGAGCCAGAGTCCCTATTGGAGGAACTGGCTGAGGGCGTCAGATATTTTACTTTACCTGTAGCGAGGAACGAAGGGCATAAGCAAAGCTATTAACGAAAGCCGTTATCGAGATAGCGGCTTTTGCGCCTTTTTTATGCCTTCTCGAGGTAAAAAAACTTATAAAGAAAAATTATTTTGCAAAAATAGAATATTTTTGATTTTTGCTTATATATTATAACGCGATATACATACATAGCAAAATAATTTAAGAAAAAGGAGCTATAAAAACATGAGGAAGATAAGAAATAGAGGAATTAGAGAAAAGCCCCGAAGAGGGGAGAGAAAGGCGGAAAAGCACCGCCGGCAGGAAGAGCTTAAGAGGGTAGCTGCAATACACTCTACTCTTTCGAAAATACGGTAAGATGAATGAGGGAACACCGTGGGAGCACAGAATATACGGCAAAGAGAGTTCAGCACTATTTATGCCTGAACCGAGGGCGTTGAGAAAAAGAAGAGCCCGTGGTGAGATTCCCCGTCCCTTAAAAACTTTATAAATGCATAGCTCCTTTTTCTAAGGAGAAAGAGAAGAATTTCTTCTTAGTAAGAAAATAAACGAAAAGCAAACGAAAAAGAGTATGAAAAATTGTCTGCATAGACATTTTTTTATAAAAGAACGCAAAGTGAGGGATAATTAATGATGAAGAAGAACATGAACAGATTAGCAACATTGGCATTAAGTGGAATGATGGTACTTTCCACCGCCGCACCGGTATTCGCGACAAGCACAAATATTGATAAGACCAATCCTAACCTGAACAAGTATTTTGGTAAGGAAGAGGCAAACGTAGGTAAGAGTGAGTACTGGTGGAAAGCTGGAGGCTTTGGGAAATTCCGTTTCCTTTGATAAGGTAATCCGTGTGGAGACTGACAACGGTGAGATGGTAGACCAGCCGGATGTGGTATGGACATATACCGTTGCAGGAGTCGCAAACAACCAGAAGATTAATGTCGGCGGAGCATCCGAATCAGCAGCATTTGAAGTAGGTAAAACAAAAATTGTAGATAAAAATAATCAGGAAATGATTGTTTTAGCCGGACAGGCTTCTCAGATTGATGAGACCACCAGTGATTTAAAGGCGGAATTTAAGGCGAACAATTTTGAACTTACCGGTGCTACTTTAAAAGATTTTACTGATGGTGTAAAAATCAGCTTTAAGCCTGCTGCCTTTGCTACTCCGGGAGTATATCGTTTCGTAGTGACGGAAGGAGCTGCATCAGGAGCAAACAGCGCAGACGTGGAGGCTATGAAGGTTAACGTGGATGGTGTGGAAAAACCCTACCAGACTCAGCGTTTCCTGGATGTGTATGTACGTCTGAAGGATGGCAGTGCTGACAGAGAGATTTACGGTTATGTTCTCCACAGTGGAGATACTCTGGTTTCCAGCAATACAACAGGAAATAAGCATACCGGAGACAAGAACAGCGGCTTTGATGGAGATGGCAATAAAACGGGCAAGAGGGATACTCCTCAGGGATATACCCGTTATACCCCAAGAAAGATTAAGATTGATAAGAAGATTTCCGGAATGATCAATAAGGATAATCTCTTTCCCTTCACAGTCAACCTTTTTCATAATCCAGTCAATGGAGGAGCAGCTTATGACAACCCGGATTTGCAGGTTAAGGTAAAGCTGCCGGGACAAAGTAATTATACCGTTAAGAAGGCAAGTGATATTCCCAGCTTAGGAGCAAAGTTGAAGGATGGAGACTCCCTGGAAATCATCGGTCTTCCCAAAACCACTACCTATAAAGTAAAGGAGAACAATAACACTGCTTTAACTATTAAGTCTGATGTGCGCTTCTCCGAGGATGTGGCAAATCCGGTTCCGGATACTGCAACAGTAACCTCCGAAACAGTGGCTCCGGCAGCAAACTCCTCAGAAAGAGGCGGAGATAAGAGCTTAGTACAGAAGGACAGCCACGTGGCTTACCACAACCACATCGATGAAATCACACCTACCGGTGTAGTACTGACTGTGGCTCCTTATGCCATGATGTTAGCAGTGGCAGGAAGCATGGGCTTCATGTTCTTTAACCGGAAGAAGGAAGAGGAATAAGTCGTCTATCCCTTCTTAGGATAGAGGAGACGGGAAAAGGAAAGCCTTAGGGTTTTCTTTTCCCGGATTCTCCTCATCCTTTTTCCCCAATCCATCCCGGGTCATCCCGGATAGATGCGAGATTTTCGGGAACAAAGTATTGCATGTATCCCGGGATACAAGAGTAGAGAGGCAAATATGAACATTGCGGTGAGAGCGGCAAGGCTGGGAGATCGCATGATTACCGTCTTAGCTGCCATTCTAATGATTCTACTCATGAGCTACGGGGGATTTTCCCTTTGGTACACCTATATGACCATGCAAGAAGGATTTTTAAACAATGACTTAATGTCCTTAAAACCAGTAGTAAGTGAGGATGGCAGTCTAAGCTTTGAGGAACTCTTAGCCTTAAACAAAGATACCAGAGCTTGGATTACCCTGGACGGAACCAATATCGACTACCCTATGGTACAGGGAAAGGATGATATGGAATACGTCAATAAGGATGTGGAGGGAAACTTTTCCTTATCCGGATCCATTTTTATGAGCTATCACAATGCGCCGGATTTTTCCGACCCTATATTCTGACCTATGGACATCATATGGACAACGGCGGAATGTACGGAGATGTGATGGAGTTCATCGATGACAGTTATTTTGAAGAGCATAAGACGGGAACTTTGTATCTACCCGGCAAGGCAAGGCGGTTAGAGGTTTTTGCCTGTATGGAGGGAGATGCCTATGACCCCTATATCTATAATGTTATGGATAAACAGGGAAATATGCAGGAGTTTCTGGATTACATTAAAAATAATGCACAGCAGTATAGAGATATTGGGATGAAAGACACGGATCAGGTAATCAGCTTATCCACTCTGTATCCGCATCCACCAACGGTAGGATGATTGTCTTTACCAGAATAAACCCATAAGGGGGTGAGGGAATCTTGTTTCGAAAAATGTCAAAAATCTTAGCGGGACTATGTGCCCTCCTTTAATGGGGACGGGGAAGTCCACGGTGCTGGTCTCCAGTGCCAGTGAACAGAAGAAGAATTTCGGCTTGGAGAAGCCTGCAGAAGTGCAGATTCCCTTGCCATCTCTGTTTCCGGAGAAGAGGTTCCCCAGTCAGAGTTCCGCGTCTATATAGAAAAAGAGCTGTGGAAAGCCCCAATGCATCTACCCAACCCCTACATTATGGATCTCCATATGGACTCCGGGGAAGAGCAGTTCAGCTTTGGAAAGATGCAGTTTTTAAGTGAGGGAGAGTATCATTATCGTGTTCGCCAAGAACAGCGAAATCATGAAGGCTTACCTATGACACCACGGTATACTCCGTTGTGATTGAAGTACACAGTAAGAACAAGGATTACAATGGAAATGAAGTATCTCCTTATCTTTATGCCATTGTCCTTGCGGAGAAAGAAGGAGAAGAGGATAAGTCCGGTAAGCTGTTGTTTAAAAACAGCTACTACCGAGATCCATCCACCCGTCTCCCTGACCCGGGCTGAGGGGAGGAAATGAGAATCCTCCCGGTAATCCGTCCAAGAATCCCGGCGTTTGGGATGGGTAGAGAAATCCTAAAACCCATCGAGGGAATCATCAGTCAGGTACCTCCGTCTTGGGCGTGGCAAGAAAAGATTGCCACAGGGGATGACAGTGATATGGTATTCTGACGGTTTATCCGCCTTACTGAGCTATGGGAAGCTTCGGCTTTTTGGATCTACCAGGTAAAGAAGCGTAGTGAGGATGATGAAAATCACGAAACAGAAGAGTAAAGAACCTTTCCCTTTCTTGGTTTAGGAGAGAAAGAACGGGGAAGGTTAAAGAAAAACACCTTAGAAAAGAGCTTGCCGAAAGGCGTAAGGGGGCTCCTTCCAAGGTGCTTTTTATGCTTCACAGTATTATCGAATGGATTGCGGGAAATCCATTTTCTTGCTCTATCTTTTTGCTGAATTCTTGCTTTATTTCTTTCCGGCTTCTTCCTGTTCATTCAGGTTTTTGAAACCGTCATTTCCTGATTATCGATATGCTCCTTCATCAGAGCCTTTGCACGAATAATGTCTCGAATCCGGATGGCCTCCAAAATCTTCTCGTGCTCATTAATCAGCGTTCCTCTCTGGGCTTCATCCTTGATATACTCTAAACGATAGCGGTACATCTGCTCCCGAAGATTGTTAATCATCTGAATCAAACGCTTATTGCCGGTGGCATTGTAGATGATGTCATGGTGGTACTCATCCGCCTCCGCAATCTCCATTTCCGTACCGGTGGCTACGCTTTCTTAAAACGATCCTCCGCCTCCTGTAAGGCAGCCAGTTGCTCCTCGTCGATTCTCTGGCATGCCAGGTCTGTAGCCAGCTCTTCCAAAGCTCCCCAGAACCTCCAGCACATCCTGTAAAGACTTGTGAGAAATCTTCGCCACCTCTGCCCCTCGTCTGGGAATCATCAGAACCAAACCTTCCAGCTCCAGCTTTCGGATTGCCTCTCGAATGGGCGTTCTGGAAACTCCCAGCTTTTCTGCCAGCTGAATCTCCATGAGTCTTTTCGCCGGGCTTCAGTTCTCCTTTAAAATCGCCTGTCTCAGGGTATTGAACACCAAATCCCGTAGGGGAAGATACTCGTTCATATTAATGGTAAAATCACTACTCATCTGTTCCTCCTTCTTCTGCCCATGGCTCTGTAAGATATACCTGTTGTGCTAAATGTCGATCCTCGCCATAGCGAAGTGCTTGATAGGCTTTTTCCGCCCAAGCTTTATGCTCCAAAGAAAAGAGGGCGAAGACCAGCTGGAACCGCTCATTAAAGCCACCTCCGCTCCGTAAGATAGGAGCCGCTCCTTCAGAAGCTGTATTTCGGTCGCATAGCAATGCTGACTTTTTCCAAAAGATTTCCCATTAGTGGGGTGATTTCCGATAAATTTCTTTTTCAGAAAAATACAGAAATTTTTCCACATCCGGATGCTCTTCTTTAGGAATGGCATTTACGTTCAGGGCTTCATAAACAGCCTTTGTAGACAGGGAAAATGCCGGTTTAGCCAAGAGAAGAATACAAGCCGGTAAGTTGGGAAGGGGCGTAAGAATTTCTCCTATACCTTCCGAAAGATAGCAGCCCCTGTGCAGACAGAAGGGAACATCCGCTCCCAATTTTACTCCTCTTTTCTCCAAGTCCTCTATACTAAGACCCAGAGCATATATCCGATTCATCAAATGTAGTACGGCAGCGGCATCTGTGGAGCCTCCCGCCATTCCCCGGAAACTGGAATACGTTTTTCCAAGTGAAAGGATAAGCCTTCCCGGATAGAGAACTCGTCAGCCAAAAGCTTTGCGGCCTTTACCATCAGATTATCCTCTCCCTTGGGGAGAAAGTCCAAATTACTGCTTAAGTGAATGCCGGGAGTCTTCTCCCTTTTCAGAGAAATTTCATCGCAAAGCTTCACGGTATGCATGACCATGCACACATCATGATAGCCATCCGGTCTTTTTCTTCGCACATCCAGGGAAAAGATTAATCTTTCCGTAAGCCTGAATTCGCTGTTCTTCCATGCTTCTTCCTTTTTAAAAATCCTGTATACAAACGCCACTTTATTGTAAAGGTTAAATTGCATTTTTGCAAGTGCAATCCTTTGTGTTACTAAAGTAGATAAAAATAAAAACTTCTTGACAGGGTGACAAGCTGTCACTATACTGAGTCGGTACAACTGGTGACAACTTGTCACCACACTGGAGATACAAATAGTGATATCACTATACCGGAGATACAAACAGAGATGATTTTTCACTATCATCTACTTTTGGCGGAGGAGGGGCATGCCCACACAGAGATTTCTAAAATTGGAAGAAGAGAAGAAAAGACGGATTTTTGGAAGCGGCAAAAAGAATTTTCTTCCTATGATTATGACAGTATCCATTAATCGGATTATTCAAGAAAGTGATATTTCCAGAGGGGCTTTTTATACCTACTTCTTGGATAAGGATGATTTGTTGTCCACCTCTTCGAGGCGGAAGAGGATAAGGCGGTGCGGTATTTCATGGAAATCATGCAGCGAAATCAGGGAGATTTTTTTCAAAGTATTCAGGAATGGGTAATAGAAATCGTGAAGGTTCGAAAAAAACAGATTGTGCAGGACAGCTTTGCCATGTTTTATCGCTCCGGATTTTTAAAAAATCTTTCCTTGGCCAGTATGAGAAGTCACATGGACAGGGGAAGACGAGACAACATTGATGTGGTGTTAGAGGCGATACCCAAAGATTATTTTTCCGAAAGACACTATCGGAGGAGGAAAAGGGCATCGGGATTCAAACCGCATTTTCACTGGCTTCCCTCAGCCTTTTACAGGCATTTTCCATCGAAGGGCGAAAAGAGGGATCGCCGGAGGAGGATACTAAAGAGCGGGAAGTTTTTCTGCAAAAGATTCTTTATGTGTTTCAAAAGCAGATTCAACTCTTGGAAAAAGCGTTAGGAGGAATAGAGTAGAGATGAAAAAAGGGGTAAAAATTGTAATCGTGTTGCTTTATCCTTTTAGGAGTGGCATTTTGGTGGAAGGCGTGTGTTAAAAGCCTAAAGAGGAAGTGGAACATACGCAGCTTCCTTTGGCTACCGGCATTTCCGTGGAAAAGGGAGACCCTGTCCATTACAGAGTCTTTGGTGGGAGAAATTCATTGAGGCCAGTGAGCAGTATGCTTTGGCTTCCAAGGTTTCCGGAGAGGTTTTGGAAATCTATGCGGAAAATGGTGCGGAGCTGAAAAAAGGAGATAAGATTGCCCGTTTAGACAATCAAAAGCAGATTGATGCGGCAAAATATACTTTGGAGCAGGCACATCAGGCGAAGGCGGCAAGCGACGCCAGAAACCGTTTGGCAAGCCTCCAAGCCTCCGGAGATATTTCCGCCCAGGATTTTGAATCGGCGGATGCTCAGGCGAAGGCTGCGGAAGCCCAGGTAAAGGCGGCAAAGCTGAACTATGATACCCAGGTGGAGTTTGCCACCATTACCGCTCCTGCAGACGGGGTTTTGCAAAACAGCATTTTTGGTGAAGGATGCCATGATTCCCCAGGGCACCCAGATTGCCAGCTCTTATGGGGAACGGAAAACAGCAGCTTGTCTTTTTCCGTAACAGAGGAACTGATGAAGAACCCTGTCTTTAGGTACCAGAAGTAAAGGGTGGAGAAGGGACAGGAACAGTATACTGGCTCCATTACCGAGATTTTCCGGGGTGATGAATGCCCAGACCCACTTTTTCACCGTGAAGGCTAATTTAGAGAATTCCTCTTCCGGAGGAAGCCGGTGAAATTAACCGTAACGAAGGATAGCAGAACCGGGTAAATCTTCTTCCCCTATCCGTGAGTTTTACTATGACAACGGCTCTCCCTATGTTTACCTTTTTGGAAAAAGGGTGAGGGAGAGAACGGAACCATCAAAAAGCAGTTCATAGAGCTTTACTCTGCAGGGGAGAAGAAAAGGTGGAGATACTTTCCGGTCTTTCGGAGAAGGATTTAGTTGTCAGTTCATGGAATAACGAGATGTATGACGGCGCAAAGGTAAGACTGAACAGCTCGGAAACAGAGGCTTCTTCTGATGAAAAGACGGCAGGAGAAGAAGATAGCAGTACTGCGGCGCTTAGTTCTGCCGCTACGGAAACCGGAAAGGAGGGCTAAGGATGCTTTCCATGACGAAATTCGTCTTAAGACGACCGTTACCACCTTTCTTGTGGTAATCACCCTTATTTTCTTTGGTTTCGTTACATTCACCACCATGAAAATGGAGCTGCTCCCCAATATGAACTTTCCTTACCTTATCGTGACCACCACCTATCCCGGAGCCTCCCCGGAGGATGTGGACGAGCTGGTAACCAAGCCCGTTGAGGAGGAAGTTTCCTGCTTTCCGACGTGAAGCAGGTCAGATCTCAGTCCAATGAGAACTTTTCCATGGTTATTGTTCGTTACAATTACGGTACGAACATGAGCAATACTTTCATGACAGCCTGAAGAAAAAAAGATGGATGCCATCAAACTCTCTGCCGGAGGACGCCAAGGATATCAGCATAATGGAAGTGGACATTAATGCCAGACCGGGTATGGTTCTTCCATCAACAATAAAAATGAGAGTCAGCTTTATAATTATGTAGAAAACAATATTATACTGGAGTTTGAAAAATTATCCACCGTGGCTTCCTTTCTTTTCCGGAGGACAGGAAAAGCTATGTAAGAGTGGAGCTTTCCCCGAAAAACTGCAACAGTATCATTTGACCATGGAACAGGTGGTGGGAAATGATGCAGGCTGCAAAGTTTACTCATCCTGCAGGAAGTACGAAGGTGGGAGACCAGGAATTATCCATCAGTACCCTCCCAGGACTATTCCACCATTGAGGAATTGCGAAAGCTCCCCATTACCACCGGAACGGGAAATACTCTGACTCTTTCGGATTTGGCTACAGTGGGTTCCGCCCTGTCGGATAAAAGCAGTATAGGACGATATAACGGCGAAGAGACCATTACCTTAAGCTTAAATAAGCTGCAGAGTAAGTCGGACATTGCCATGAGTAAGGATGTGAATGCCTTAATCAAGAAGCTGGAAGGGAAAAATCCCAATCTGGAAATTCATGTGATTTCGATTCTGCGGACAGCATTAAGAGCTCCTGTCCAGCGTATTTCAGACCATGATTATGGCTATCGTGATTTCCATGCTGATTATCTTCCTTTTCTTCGGAGATATTAAGGCCTCCCTTATCGTAGGTTCCTCCATTCCTTTGGCGATTTTAGGGGCCATTGTCTTTATGGGGGCTATGGGCTATAGCCTGAATATGCTGACCCTTTCCGCCTTGGTTTTAGGAGTGGGTATGATGGTGGACAACTCCATCGTTGTGTTGGAAGCCTGCTTCCGAGCCATGGACGATTACGGAGAGCGGCAAAGAAGCCTTACAGAAGCGGCTATCGACTCCGGTAAGGGTAGTGGGAGCCTCAGTTTTCGGAGGTACGCTTACCACCTGTGTAGTATTCCTTCCCTTGGGATTTTTACAGGGAATTTCCGGACAATACTTTAAGCCCCTTGGCTTTACCATTGTCTTCTGTATGGTAGCCTCTTTGATTTCCGCGGTTACCATTGTGCCTCTATGCTTTACCCTTTACAAACCCAAGGAGAACAGTAAGGCGGTAGCTTATCGGGGAGTACGACTGTTACAGGATGCCTATAGAAGCACCATCAGTAAGTTTTTACGGCATAAAAAAGTAGTGCTGGTGGCTACAGCCGGTATTTTGGTTCTTTCTCTCTTCCTGGCGACACAGCTACGAACCGAGTTAATGGCGGATATTGATACAGGAACCGTTGAAATCGGCATTACCCAAAAGCCCGGTCTTTCCATAGAAGAAAAAGAAAGAGTCATTCAAGAGTTGGAGGAGTTGGTGGCAAAGGATCCGGATACAGACCGTTATACTGCAACGGCGGGAGGCTCCGCTCTTTCCGCCCTGTACGGAGGAAGCACTGATCCCACGATTACGGTATATCTGAAAAAGGATCGTTCCATGAAAACCAAGGAAAAGGTAAAGGCATGGAAGAAGGCCTTGGAGAACCGTTCTCAAGAGGTTTTAAGCATAAAGTCCGTAAGTGATACCAGTATGAGCGGTGGCGATTACAGCTCCGGCAATAACTATGAAATTATTATTCAGGGATCGGATTTGGAAGAACTGCAAAGAAAGAGTAATGAACTTCTTTCCTTATTACAAAAGCAGAGCAGCCTCACCGGCATTCATTCCAGCCTGGAAAAATGCAGCCCTCTTTTGCAGGTTAAAGTTGATCCCATTAAGGCGGCGGCGAAGGTTTAAGTCCTATCCAGATTGCCCAGTCCCTCATACCGATCTTTCCGGAAAAAGCAATGAAAATGACGGTGGAGGGGCAAAAGGTGGATGTGTGGGTGAAATATCCCAAGGATCAATTTGATAACTTGGAAAAGGTAAAGTCCATTCGTTTTACCACGCCTACAGGGGTGCAGGTTTCTCTGGAAAGTTTGCTACTGTAAAGTATGCGGATTCTCCTGCCAGCATTGAACGAGAAGATAAAAAGTATCAGGCTACGATTACGGCAAATTATACGGAGCAGTACCAACAACAATACCAAAGCGGAAATTGACGACTTGGTCAGCAAGAATCTGGGAGAGAATATTTCCGTTGTGGCTAATTCTCAGACTCAAAGTATGAATGAGGAGTTTGCGGATTTGTTCCGTGCCATCGCCATTGCGGTCTTCCTGGTCTTTGTAGTCATGGCGGCGCAGTTTGAGTTCACACGCTTCAGCTTTATGGGTGATGACCACCATCCTTCTCCTTAATCGGTTCCTTCGACTCTTGTGGCTCTTTGACGCAACTCTGTCCATGACCTCCCTTTTGGGATTTTTGATGCTGGTGGGAACGGTGGTAAACAACGGAATTCTCTATGTGGATACGGTAAATCAGTACTGCTCAGGAAATGCCTTTGGAGAAGGCTTTGACAGAGTCCGGTGCCACCAGACTTCTACTGATTTTGATGACCACTCCTGACTACAGTACTGTCTATGATTCCCATGGCTATGGGCTTTCGGAGACAACGGTGCCCTGATGCAGGGACTGGCCTTGGTAAACGTGGGAGGCTTGGTGGCGTCTACTTTACTGGCACTACTTTTGCTTCCGGTGTACTACATGATTATCTATGGCAGGAAAAACATATGATAAAAGTTTAAAAGCCGGCAGCGCGGCTTTGGTGCATAGCGTAAGCGATATTTGGCAGTGATAGTTGAAACTTATTTAGGAGAAAGAACACCAAAAAGTTCACAGGATTGACGATTTTCGTTAAGAAATTCCGAGGAATATTATGTTATAGTAGAGAAGACTCCTTTTCTCTTAGTAGGGGCTGTAAGGACAGTCAACTGTGCTTTACAGCCCCATGCTTAGAGAATCAGAGATTAGGAGAAGAAGATGAGAAAAAGGATATCCTATTAGTTTAGCAATTGTTTTGAGCGAGCTTTTTCCTTTACCATGCCTGCCATGGCACAGAAGGTACCGGGCTTTTCTGATAATGTTTCCGTGATCAGATGCAGACTTCCCTGAACGGCAGCGTTCCGAGGAGGAGGGCAAAGCTCGGGACAATGTGATTTCCTGGGAGGAAATCAGGGGACTTATCCATGAGTACAACCCTACAGTATCCAGTCTTTTGGAGAAACTTCCGGGAAAGTGACAGCAAGGGCAGCTACAATGTCAATGTAGAGGATGCCAGAAATCAGGTGGAAGAAGCCTATGAAAAGGCATTGTCCGCTGCAGACGGAAAACAGTGGCGGAGGCTTTGGCAGAAATGCAGTATCAGAGCAACAGCAGCAATTTTTCTGCAGATACCGTGGCACAGAATGCAGACCGGGAGATTGCCAAGCTTTCCGTGGAACAAACGGAGCAGAATACTATTGAGACCATTAAAAAGTCCTTCATTAGCAGAGAAAGTACACTGAAAGCAAATCGATGCCTTATCTTTAGCGGATGCGAAAAGCGCATGAAAGCACCGAGAGAAAGAAAGCTATCGGAAAGGCTACCCAGATTGATGTGCTGACTGCTAAGGAAGCCCTATGACCAGGCGAATCTAAGTCTTACGAAGAACAATTCCGCCTTTTGACAAGATGACGGAGCTTTACAGGTGAATCTGGGCTGGAAGGCAAGTGATACCCGGAGATGCCCGTAATTCCAAGCCTTAGTGCAGAGCAGCTTACGGCAGTGAATTTAGAGGAAGACAGTAAGACAGCTTTACAGAATAACTACAGTCTTCGGATTTCAGAAAGAAAGTTGAATCTTTCCACAGGAGATGCCAACCGACAGAATCTGGACAAGAAGCATTTCCACAGCAAAGGAGAAGATTCAGTCCGATATGCTTTCTCGCTACCAAAGCTTAAAGCAGGCAGAAGAGGCGAAAAGACAGGCGGAACTGCAGGCGTCCAATGCACAGCAGGCTTATCAAAAAGCGGAACGAGGCTATAAGCTGGGAAGCGTAAGCCGTGTGGATTTTGAAAAGGCGAAAAATGCTTCCGATACCGCAAGCCTTCAAAAAGCAGCAGGCGGATTTGAAGCTTTTATGAAGAATATTTGGATTATCATACCGGAAAGAACGGTTTAGCGACGGCAGAGTAAGAGAAAGGATACATTGAATCTTTTTATGGAGAAGAAAAAGAATAAGATAAAGTCCGCATTTGCTCTGGCTTTGAGCCTTGGACTTCTCTGTCAAAGCTTCCCTGCTTTTGCAGAGGAGAAGCCTTGGGATGTGAATGACAATATCATTTCCTTCAGAGAAATTCCGGATCTTGTAGACCAATTCAGTTCTGTAGCCAGGATGGAACAGGATGCTTTGGCGCAAAGTACCGGCGGAATGGCTTCCGTACAGAAGGCGGTAAAGGACGAAAAGGCGGATATTCTTGCGAATTTGCAGGAGTGCATTGACAGCTTAAAGGAGCAGAAGCAGGATAGCACAGATCCTGCGACCAAAGCCTTTTTGCAAAGTCAGATTAATCAGTTAGAAAAGGTAAAGAACAGTAAGAAGATTTTACCGGATATAGACAGTAGTCTGGCTGAGGTAAATCATGGTTTGGTGCAGCTTTCGAGACGGAAAAAAGTATGAAGAAGGCGGAAGCCAAGACGGAAAAAGCGGTGAAATCCGGCTTCTATACCGGAAAAAAGCTTTTGAGTGACGGTATGCAAAACCTTTATTTCAGTGCGATTTCTCTGGAAAACAACAAGACCATGCTGGAAAAAAGAGTGGCGATGCTACAGGCAGGCTTAGAGAAGACGGAAAGACAGGCGCGCCTTGGGCAGGCTACGGCAAATGATGTGAGCGCGGCAAGACTTTGCTCTGGAAAGTGCTCAGTCGGATTTGCAAAAAGTACCAGGACTACCTGGAAAAGCATGAAGAGAAATATGGGACTGAGCCTTGGTTGGAGCATGAATACCTATTCTAATATTCAGTTCGAAGCCATTCCCGACTACCCGAGAAACTATCTGGCAACAAGAGACTGGGGAAAGGACATTGATTCCGCTTTTAAGTCATAACAGTGAATTGGGAAGCATTCTTCGCACAAAGGACAGAAATATCACCGGCTGGACGGAGAAGAAGCAGAGTCAGAAGGAAAAAGAGCAGCAGATTCGAGTTTCCATGGAGGAGCTCAGACGGAATATTAGCGAAGCGGAAGCGGCTTTAAATGCGGCGGAATCCGTTTCAGAGCTTTCTCGTTTGCAGAAGGAAAAAGCAGAGCGGATGAATGCTCTGGGACTTTTGGGAAGAGCAGATTTCCAAGGCTTATCCTTAGAAGCCTTATCCAAGGAAAATGCAGCAGACCAGGCAAAACTGGATTATAATCAGGCGGTCTTCCAATATGAAGAAGCGGTAGAGAGAGGGATACTTTCCACAGGGGAGTAATCCTCTCTTTTTTTTCTTAAGGAGTATCTCACGGGTAGTGTGGGGTATCTCATTGGACATACGCATAAGGATTTTATGGAAAGCATTATAGAAAGTCTTACGATAAGCCTTATGATAAACAGGCATTCCGAACAGGGAATTCGAAGCGTATTTTTTAAGAAAAGCTTATCCGAATGTGGAGTATAGGAGATTGGAGTGTTTTTGTGTTATAACGGAAGAAGCTGAAGAAAAATCTAATAGCCAGAATGTATGTTCTATGATATAATCTCTCGGCAAGCAAAAATGAAGAAATAAAGGGAAAGAAACAGTAGTCCGGTAAGAAGCTGAAAACCGGTACAAGTAACAATACAAAAAGTAAAGGAAGAAAATCATGGCAAACAAAGTAAGCAAGGCTCCTGTAGTAGCATTGGAAGATCGGGATGAAAAGTTGCAGGCGCTGGATGCGCCTCAGCAAGATTGAAAAGGATTGCGGAAAGACTCCGTAATGAAGCTGGGAGATTCCGGAGTGAATAAGGACATCTCCGTAGTGCCCACCGGTTCCTTATCCGTGGATATTGCTCTTGGGGCAGGCGGTTTCCCAAGAGGGCGTATTATTGAGATTTATTACCCGGAATCCTCCGGTAAGACTACCCTGCCCTTCATGCAGTGCAGAGGTACAAAAAGCGTGGAGGAATCAGTACTTTATTGATGCGGGAGCATGCTTTGATCCCTCGTTATGCGCAGGCTATCGGTGTGGACATTGATAACCTCTATGTGGCACAGCCGGATTCCGGAAACGAGTACCTGGATATTGTAGAGACCATGGTTCGTTCCGGTGCGATGGACATCTTGGTTGTGGACTCCGTGGCGGCATTGGTGCCTAAGGCGGAGATTGACGGAGAGATGGGAGACAGCCATGTGGGCTTACAGGCTCGTTTGATGTCTATGGCTTTAGAAAGCTTACCACATTATCGCTAAGTCCAACTGTATCCTTATTTCATCAATCAGTTAAGAGAAAAAGGTCGGCGTGATGTTTGGTAATCCGGAGACTACCACCGGTGGACGCGCTTTAAAGTTCTATGCCTCTGTTCGTGTGGACATCCGAAAGGGAGAAAGCATTAAGACCGGTGACGGAGATTTCAGTGGAGCCAGTACCAAGTGAAGATTTCCAAGAATAAGATTGCCCTCCTTTAAGAATGCGGAGTTTGACATCAGCTTCGGTTCCGGTATTTCCAAGGAAGGAGAAACCCTGGATCTTGCGGTAGAAAAGAAGATGATTGAGAAAAGCGGTGCCTGGTTTGCCTACAATGGAGATAAGATCGGTCAGGGCCGTGAGAATGCTAGCGCTTTCAAAGTCATCCCAGAACCATGATCTGGAGATTCAGCTTCGTAAGGAATTCGGTTTGAAGGAAAGACCCTATTTGGAAGAGGTTTTACTTTTGTTCCGGAGGATGAGGATATGGATCTTACGGTTAGCCTGGCTGAGGACGCAGAGGAATAAAGATTTGTTTGAAGAGGGCAGAGTGACTCCTCTCTCTAAAGCTTTATCAAGAGATGCATGGAGCCTCTTTTTGAGAGAAGGATGAGAGTGCGTGAAAGCCGGGAGGAGTAAAAGAATAGAGGAAAGGAGGAACAGCTTGTGAAGGAATGGAACTCCGGAGAATTCTTCAGGAACAGGCAGAGAGAAAGAGGAATATAGAGGAAGAAAAGAAATCGATGGATTTTGGAAAAAGAGCTTTGGCTCAGCCTTAAATCCTTTACGAAGAGAAAGTCTATCCGAAGAGGAAAGGCTCTATAACCGATGCAAAGAAATAGCCTTTGTCTCTTAACAGGGGCGGCAAAGACCGAGCGAAGACTTCGAGAAAAACGCAAAAATCCGAGCTATTATACAAGAAGAGTTTATAGAAGAGACCCTTTCCTTTCTAAAAGATACGACTACATCAACCACTATCACGCAGGCGCAATATTTGGAGGAAAATGCTCACCGCCGTTCCACTGACAAAAGGATAAGGCAGAGTAAAGCTCGGCGGTAGAGGCGTTGACTGGATCTGTAGATTCGAGAGAAGCCGTGGAGGATTTTCAAAGAAAACATAGAGAAGAGAGTAGAGGACTCACTGAAAGAGCACAAGAAAACTGATCCGGAAAAGAAATTGCTTTAAAAGCGTTGGCTGGAGAGCAGACATGGATCTGTCGGATTGGAAGGAGAAAGACAGACTTGACGCCTCCCTCCTCAGAGGCTCTTACAGTATGATCCAGGAGTATTTGCAGCAGGAGGGTGGGAAACGACAGCACAGAGAGATATGCAAAACTAAGTGAGAGAGTTATCACTAGAGTAATACAGATAAAAGTAGTATCGGAAGGCGAAGTTCAGTGGAGGAATCAAAAGACAGTAGTAGATGATACAATTAAAGAAAAAGGTTTTCCAATAGTAGACATCAGCAGGTGCTGTGATTTTGAACTTGTATGAAATATATGGTTATTTCATGAAGAGATTTAACGAGCAAGTGACAATGCTGGCAAGTTTGATGAAGATTTTCTGTTTCAACTCACAAGAGATGAGGGAGATTTTGAGGTCGAAAATCTGACCAAGACCTCCGAGCACGGGATCCGGCGGTAGAAGATATCTCCCCACGCTTACAGAGCAAGGAA